>ERZ650312.630-NODE-630-length-19702-cov-23.890314_pt1 | contig 19702 bp, 23 predicted proteins | sample MGYA00376248_ERZ650312 | MGnify/ENA primary metagenome ERZ650312 (study PRJEB26733, sample SAMN07839316) | wastewater metagenome | biome: urban; feature: wastewater treatment plant; material: waste water | place: USA: North Carolina | collected 2016-07-28 ... | reverse complement strand
TTATGTCTATAGTTCACAAGATTGGAAGAAGAAAAACTTCTGTAGCTAGAGTTTATGTGAAACCAGGCGCTGGTAATATCACAGTAAACGGAAGAGACGCAAAAGAATACTTCAATACGGAGATGTTGGTTTATAAAGTAAATCAACCATTCTTATTAACTGAAACTGTAGGACAGTACGATGTTACTGTAAACGTTTTCGGTGGTGGAATTACTGGTCAAGCAGAAGCTATCAGACTAGGAGTTTCTAGAGCATTATGCGCAATCAACGAAGAAAACAGATTGGCTCTTAAACCAGCTGGTTTACTTACAAGAGACGCAAGAATGGTAGAAAGAAAAAAACCAGGACAGAAAAAAGCAAGAAAGAGATTCCAATTCTCAAAACGTTAATCTTTTTTCTCGGTTTATTTACAAATTATTACAAAAAATTGCCCGTTATGTTTAGCATCCAAATTTATCTCCCATCTAAAGATAAATTGATTGCATAAAAAGCGGAACGTAAACTAACAAAAAATTAAAAAAATGGCAAAAGCTCAAGTTAAAGACTTATTAGAAGCTGGTGTACACTTCGGTCACATGACTAGAAAGTGGAACCCTAATATGGCTCCATACATCTTTATGGAGAAAAACGGTATTCACATTATCGACTTACATAAAACTGCAGTAAAATTAGATGAAGCTTGTAACGCTTTAGAAAAAATTACTTCAGCAGGCAAAAAAGTTCTTTTCGTAGCTACTAAGAAACAAGCGAAAGAAGTGGTTGCAAAACACGCATCTGAACTTAATATGCCTTATATTACTGAAAGATGGCCAGGTGGTATGCTTACTAACTTTGTAACTATCAGAAAAGCAGTAAAGAAAATGAACTCTATTGATAAAATGAAGAAAGATGGTACTTTCGAAACTTTATCTAAAAAAGAGAGATTACAAGTTGACAGACAAAGAGCTAACCTAGAGAAGAACTTAGGTTCTATCGCTGATATGGTGAGACTTCCTTCTGCTGTATTTGTAGTAGATATTATGAGAGAGCACATTGCGGTAACAGAAGCTAAAAAATTAGGTATCCCTGTATTTGGTATCGTAGATACTAACTCAGATCCTAGAAAAGTAGATTTCGTAATCCCAGGAAATGATGATGCTTCTAAATCTATTGACATGCTTCTTTCTGTAGTTTCTGAAGCTATTAAAGAAGGTCAATCTCAAAGAAAAGCTGATAAAGAAAAATCTAAAGAAGGCGAAAAAGTAACTGCTGATGCAGACAAAGATTTTGACGCTGAATAATTTTTCTAAATCATAAATAAAAAAAGCCTTTCAAAATTATTTTGAAAGGCTTTTTAGTATAATAAAACCTAATATTTAATACCAATTAATTATCATTTTTTCTAGTAAGTGCTACTAGAATATTCTTATTCAAATCTTTTTGAGCTTCATACTTTAGTTCACATAAATTTCCTGTGAGTTTATAAACCCCTTTTTCTACCATTATTGCATTTTGTCCTTTGGCAGGAATTGGAATATTGTAAGCAGATTTTCCCACGATTTTTAGAACCATATTACAATACGAATCATTTTTAACCAAAAGCAAACTTAACTGGTCATTCTCATCACTTTGTAACATCTCGTTTATAGACTCCTTCGTTACTGGTTTTTTACTTTTTTCTTGTTCAGAATTTACCAAAAGATCAAATTCATCTTGGTCTTCTTTACTAGACTTAAATTTTTTAATATCTACAGTCTCAATTTCAGAAGCACCTTTACTTCCTTCATAATTAATTGCTTGATTAAGAGTCACTTTTTTTTCTGAAGAAGGAGAATCATTATTAAATTTCACTTTCGCAGATGAGGAAGTAACCACTATTCCAAACAATAGAATAGAGATTTTTTTCATTTTTACTAAACTTTTTATTTTTACTTAACTTTTTACTTTAATCTAAACTTAATATAAGTAATTGTTTTCCCCTTTGATGAAAACAATTCTTCGTAATAAGTCTTAATTTCTCTTAAGTAAAGTGTATCTGGTTCATATTCTGGAGCACCATAAATATCATGATGCGCAGTAAGAATCTCATGGCCAAGACCTTGAAGCATACCTAAGGTATAACCATGAAGAAACTCTGAATCAGTTTTAAGATGCACAATTGCAGATGACTTTAAAATGTTTTTGTAACGATTAAGAAAATCAGGATGCGTAAGTCTATGCTTACCTCTTCTGTACTTAATCTGTGGATCCGGAAAAGTAATCCAGATTTCATCCACTTCATTTTCAGAAAAAAAACAGTCTATTAATTCTATCTGAGTCCTAAGGAAGGCTACATTGCCAAGATTATTATTGACGGCATCTTTGGCTCCAAACCAAAATCTAGCTCCTTTAATATCTACTCCTATAAAATTCTTATCAGGAAAGGCTTTCGCCATACCTACTGTATATTCACCTTTACCACAGCCAAGCTCTAAAACTATTGGGTTATCATTCTTGAAGACTTTTTCTCTCCATTTCCCTTTTAGTTCAAAATTATCTAATGCTTCATTTCTGGTTGGCTGTATAACATTTGGTAGTAATTTGTTCTCTGCAAACCTTGCAATCTTATTTTTACCCACGAAAAATAATTATTTATTCATTTAATTCTCTAACAAAGTTAAGAATTATTTTTAACAAACAAATATGAATTTTCGTACTTATGGATAAAAATCATTAATGATAATTGCACATAAGTGAATAAAATAAAAAAATTAAATAGTAGTTATAATCCCTTGAAGATGAGAAGAGCGTAATCTCTTTTGGTAAATAGGGATATATTTTTCGATAGAAATCTTCACTGCTTCGTAATTAGAGCTTTCTATATAAGACAATAAATTATCTGAGGTATATACAAATTGCAGAAAATTATCTATCAAATCTTTTGGAATCTTAAGCTTTACAAAATAATCTTCTCCCAAATACGCCTTTGTATTATTAATGGCATATCGCATTTTTTCGTACTGGTAAAGGCGTTCTTTTTTCTTTCTATCGCCAGAAACTACATCATATAAACTTGCCAAACTTATACTTAATCCTCCGTTTGCTAAATCGGCTACAGGAGCTATTGGTGGTGTACCATCACCTTTTGGCGCTGGTAATCCTATAATTTTAGCCACTTCTACACTTGATTTTTTAGAATCTAGAGTTCTTACATCTTTTCTGAGATTTCCAGTTGGCTTAAATCTGTTAAGAACCACCTCTTGAATTTCTTTGTAAGCTACTTCTAGTTCGACAAGATTTCTAGAATTTCCAATAATTTCTTGCGTCATTTTTATGTCTTTTCTTTCAGAAACAATGGAAGTAAATCTGATGACATCACCTAATTTCACAGGGATTTTGAACTCTCCGTTGTAATTCGTAAGATATGTTTTTTGTTCATTAAGATTCGTTACATAGATTTGGTTAAGATAAAACGAGGATTTATCTCTCATAAAAACTGTTCCTGAAAATGACTGCGCGCTGATATTTACTAAAAAAAGTAAACAAAAAATTGAAATGATTCTCTTCATAATGATGCAGCAAAAATACTCAGATTTTCAATGCAAAATCAATTCCAAAACTAAAATCATAGTTAAACTTCTATTAAACTTTTAAATTAAAATGTTAAGAAAAATTAGAAACCTCCATCTAATAAACAACTTATAAAAACAATCAGCTATTTTTTAACCAATTTTAAAGTCATTCTATCATAAAAACTCATAAAAAAGTTAAGTCTAGTTAAATTTATAAATACTGTGAATTTTAAAAATAAATTTGCCAAAAATCAAGAGCCAATGAGCAAACTTCTATCTCTTTTCTTTTTTATTATATTTTTAAAATTTTATGGTCAAGAAACACTTTCTGGAAAAGTAACAACAGAACAATCTACAGAATTAGGAGGTGTTTTGGTAGTTAACATCAATACAGACGAAAAAGTATATACCAATGCAGAAGGCAATTTTAAAATCTTAGCAAAAAAAGGAGACGAAATCCGTTTTTTAAAAGAAAAATATGACAGAGCCTCCATCACTGTTTTTTATATAGATTTTCAAAAAAAATTAAAAATTATATTAACCAAAACCCCAATAGAAATAAAAGAGGTAGAGATAAAACCTAGACTTACTGGCAACTTAAACAAAGATTCTAAATCTTTAAATAAAAGAAATAGAAACCAAGAGCTTCAAGATGCAATCGGGCTTCCTCCACCGCCAGAAAAACCAAGAGAAAAACCAGCTGAACTTTCCAGAGACATTTTACTCCCGATTATTACTGGAAACCTAAATATACAAGCAATCTATGACGTAGCTTCAGGTAAAGCAAAAAGACAAAAAAGATTATACAAATACCAAGATTTACAAGAAAATATAGCTTGGGCAAGACAAAAAATAGAAGACGAATATTTTATAAATCTTGGCATTCCAAAAGAAGAAATCAACAGTTTTATTGAATACTCTTTTGCCAAAAATCCATTAGCTCTACGCTATGCAAAGGCAGAAAACGTATCTGGCTTTCTCTTACAGATAGAAGAACCAGCCAAAAATTTTGCAGAAACACTTAAAAAAGAAAAACAATAACCCAATCTTATGAAAAAAATTTTACTTCTATTCTTCTTCACTGTTTTTGCCAATTTGTATTCTCAAGAATATATTTTTGGGAAGGTAACTTCTGAACAAAACACCGAAATAGCTGGCGTTTTGGTGATTAACATAAAAACAGACGAAGAAACATACACCAATAAAGATGGTAATTTTATGATTGCCGCAAAAAGCAAAGACCTTTTGAGGTTTGTAAAACAAAAATTTGATAGAGTTTCTTACACCATAAAACCCGAAGATTTCCAGAAATCAATTACCATTAATATGCAAAAAGCTACCATCGAAATAGATGAAGTAGAAATAAAGACCAAATTGACAGGAAACCTTGCAAAAGATTCGAAAGCACTCAACAAAAGCACCAAAACACTAGCCCTAAACCAAGAATTGAATTCTTATATGAGAATGAAACCAGAGAAGCCATTTCCTACGCTTAGAACTCCATCTGCCTTCGAAAAACCCAGCGTAAATGCCGCACAAATCGATATTATAAAAGCTATAGGATTTGTAGCAAAATTAATTAAAGGAAACAAAAAACCAGAATTTAATCCTAATCAAAACACCATCAAAGGATTTTTATTGAAAATTCGTTATAATTTAACTGATAATTATTTCCACGAAATGGGACTAAAAACAGAAGAAATAGATGGTTTTCTAAAATATGCCGATAATAGACTTCAACTCACTAAAAATTATTACAACAGCTATAATCTAGCGAAAATTCAACTTCAATTAGAAGGTATTTTAGAAGAATATAAAAAGAATAATGTTTGATAAACCTATGATAAAATTAAACTAAAACCATAAGAAAAACCACAAATTTTATTAATGAAAAAAACATTACTTCTTACTTTCTTTTTAATTTTCATCAATTCTTATTCTCAAAAATACATCTTGGGAAAAGTAGTCTCTGAACAAAACTCTGAAATAGCAGGCGTTTTAGTGATTAACATAAATACCGACGAAAAAACATACACCAATAATGAAGGAAATTTTATGATTGCTGCTAAAAGCAATGACTTGATAAGATTGGTAAAACAAAAATTCGATAGAGTTTCTTATACCATAAAACCAGAAGATTTCCAGAAAACAATTACTATCAATCTGCAAAAATCTACCATCGAAATTGATGAGGTAGAAATAAAAAACAAATTAACAGGAAACCTTAAAGATGACATCAATAAAGTTGAAAACAAGAAAAAAACTAAGCTAAATCAGGAAATAAGTAAAATGAATTTAGAAAAAACAGACCTAACCATTTTACTACCAAGAGCAGGAGAATTTAAACAACCAAAAGGCGAAGGCTTCTCTATAGGCGCTATAAAAGACAGATGGGACACTGTAGATGTTAACCAAGGCTACTTATATATTTTAGGAGAAGATTATTTTGTTGAAGAATTAGGACTTCAAAAAGAAGAAGTTGCACATTTTATAGGCTATGTAATGCAAAGTTTAAACTTAAAAAACATCAAAAAGAAAGGATATTTTCTAAGTGAAGACATTACAAAGTTTCAAGTGTTAGCAGAGAAAAAAATAAAAATATTTAAAGAGTTAAAATAATCTTAAAATCGTTAATGAATTCTTAAAATTTGGCACAGCTTTTGGAATATGTATTTTACATAAATTTGATTATCAATTAAAAATCAACCAAAAGCACCTTTTACAAAATGAACAAAAACATTATCGCCATCGCCATTGCATCTCTAGGTTTCGTTATCGGACTAGGAATATTGGGCAATGCCATCAAAAACCGAAACAAATCTGAAAATACCATTTCAGTAACTGGTTTGGGAACAAAAAAATTCACCTCAGACCTCATCACTTGGAACGGAAGTTTCTCAAGAAACGATTTTGAACTTAAAACCGCTTATGATGAACTTCTAAATGATAGAAAAGTCATTGAAAATTATTTGATTTCTAAAGGAATTCCTAAAAACGAATTGGTTTTTTCTGCAGTAGATATTCAGAAACAATTTAATTATGTTTCAGATTCTAACGGCAGCAGCCATCAAACCTTTGCTGGTTATCAGCTCACACAATCTATTTCTTTGGAAAGCAAAGATGTAGCAAAAATTGAAAATCTATCTAGAAATATCACAGAAATCATCAATCTAGGTATTGTTTTTACATCTTCTAAACCCAATTATTTTTACACCAAACTAGCCGAAGTAAAACAAGAAATGATTGCCAATGCAACCAAAGATGCCAAAGAGCGTGCAGAAAAAATTGCAGAAAATGCAGGTTCATCTCTCGGTAACCTAAAGAAAGCTACAATGGGCGTTATTCAAATTACTGCACCAAACTCAAATGAAGATTTTTCTTACGGAGGAACTTACAACACAGAATCCAAAGAAAAAGAAGCAAGCATAACCATAAAACTAGAATATGAGGTAGATTAATAACCTAATTCGGCGGACTTTTTTAGTCCGCTTTTTTTTGGTAAACAGTTGAGTGAATTTCTTGTATTGAATTTTCTAAATTTTCTGGCAAAAAATTAGCCATTAAAAATAAATGAAGTGAAGATTTTCCTTCGCCATAAGAAGGCTGAATATAATCTTTATTAATAATTTCAAAACCATTTCTTTGATAAAACCTGACTCTTCTAGCCGCAATTTCAGACAAAGAATCTGGTTCTGTTTCTAGAACAATTTTATCAAATTTCTCTTTAAGAGCTTCTAAGATTTGTTCTCCAAATTTTTGATTTCTAAACTCTTCGAAAACCTCAAAATGTTCTAAAAAATAAAAATCTTTCAATTCCCAAATTACGGAGTAACCAATGGTTTCGTCTTCGTTTTTAATGAGAAAAACAAAAGCATCAGGATCTTCTGCTAAATCTAAAAATTGCTCTTTGTCTCTCCTTTCGTTTTCGGGAAAAGTTTTCTCGTATCGACTGAAAATTTTAGAAATTTTCTTTCGGTTTTGCAATTCTTCAAACCAAATCATTTTAATTTACGATTTACAATTTTTGATTTACGATTTTTATGGAAAAACCATTACTTACAAGTCAAAAACATTAGGTCTTCTGGTAACGAACATATCTTTTACCCAAAGCGTAAAAGCCATCCCCAGATAAATTAAGAAAAAAACACCTGCGGTAGCAAACGTAGAATAAATAAAAAAAACGCGCAATTTAGAAACAGGAATCCCCAGTCTGCTCCCAAATCTGGTAAGCGTCCCAAACCATTCTCGTTCCATTTTGTGTCTTATGTTGGTGAAAAAATTACTCATTTTTTAGTTTTTCATTGTTTTGATGACGATCAAAATCTCTTTCGGTTTTTACTTTCATTTTTTTGTCAAAAGCCGATTGCAAATCTACTCCAGTTTGATTAGCCAAACACAAAGTTACAAATAAAACATCTGCCAATTCTTCGCCTAAATCTTTGGATTTATCAGACTCTTTTTCACTTTGTTCGCCATATCTTCTGGCAATAATTCTGGCAACCTCTCCTACTTCTTCGGTCAACATTGCCATATTCGTTAATTCATTAAAATAACGAACACCTATGGTTTTGATCCATTCATCAACTTGTTTTTGTAAAGTGGTGATTTCCATTTTCAACTTTCCATTTTCAATTCTCAATTACTGATACGCTCCAATAGTTGGAGTAGTTGTTCTATTCGTTTTTACAATATCAAACGGAACTAATGCTGCAGTAGAAACTTTTCCTTTTCCTTTGGCTGGTGAATCTGCTTTTACTCTTAAATTGAGTTTTTGAGTGAAATAATTCTCAAATTTTGGGTCTTGATTCTGAATTGAATTCACCACCGATGGATTTCCATCAAAATTAAATCCTGCATTTTGAGAAGAATATTTCAATAAAGAATTTTCTATTAAATAAGTAAACGTCTGTCCTGAAATTGGCTTCAATAGAATTGCTGTACTTTTATCAGAATAAACAATAGAATTTTTTAGATTAAAATTTAACGCTCCTAATTCTGTAGTTGCACCATTTACGTATTCATTCGTTGCATAAATTCCGTATCCAGGTAACGCTCCGTTTAAATTCCAATAATTGGCAATTGTAGAATGCAAAATATTATAATTACCACCTTTAAAAATGCCAATACAAGCTTGTCCGCAATTGTTCATTACTAAATTTTCCGCATTTACCGTAGCTTGAATTCCCATAATTCCGAATTCTTGGTTGGTATGAATAATCGTATTTTTGAGCGAAGCAGAAGCTTGGTTAAGGTAAAGCGCATTAGTTCCTCCGAAAATTTTAGCATAATTAAGTTGAGCTGTTGCGCCTTGTTCTAGTTGAATCCCGCCCCAGTTTTTGGGTAGAGTATCATATCTTGCGTCATTTCTATCCCCTCGAAAGATGACCTCTTTTCCTAAATTTCCATTGGCAATCAGTTGAGCATTTTTCCCAATTTTAAGATTGGCATCTCTATGAAAATACACTTTTGTACCTTCTGAAAGTGTGAGAGATTTACCGTCTGCTACTTTTAAATCTCCATAAATAATTTTGGCTTTATTGCTATTCCAAACGGTATTTTGATTGATAATCTGAGGATTAGTAGAAGTAGAAACATAAAATTCTGCATCTTGAATCACAGAAAGCAAAGTAAAATGTTGTTTGGCAGCGGGCGTTTCTATTTGCACTCTGTCTTCTGCAATAGCTTCTGTAGCATTAGCTTGAGGAGCTATTTCTACAAAAACATACAAACTGTCTTTCTTACGAAGCGGAACGTTGGTAAACTCAGTTCCTGGCTTTCCATCTACATTAATTCTGTAAGGAGATGCAGCACCTCCTTCCAAATAAATTCTAGGAATGGTGATGTCTTTATTTTCGGTATTGTAGATTTTTACGGCATAGGTTTCGCTTCTTACTTGGTTATAAACCGTGTCTAAAACAAGAGTATCTTGAGAAAATTTCAATTTTTGGGAAGGAGAATCAAAACTGATATCGTCTCTATTACAAGAAACTACAAAAAGAGCTAACCAAAAACTAAAGAAAAGAATGTATTTTGTTTTCATTGATGATTAAAAATAAGCGTAAAGTTAATGAAAAAACCCGAACTCTCTTAAAAAACGAAAAAACTAAGAATTTCTTTCGTGAAATTCTTTAAAATGCTATTTGTCAATTCAAAAAATATTCCTATTTTTGCAGTCTAAAATTTAAGAATAATAAAAGCAGTGCCATTACACGCTAGTATTATCATTAACAATTAAAAAGAAAACAAAGATATGAAATCAGGAATCCACCCAGAAAATTATAGATTAGTTGTATTCAAGGATATGAGTAATGACGAAGTATTCCTTTGCAAATCTACTGCTGACACAAAAGACACTATAGAATTCGAAGGTACAGAATATCCATTAATCAAAATGGAAATCTCTTCTACTTCTCACCCTTTCTATACAGGTAAAACCAAATTAGTAGATACTGCTGGTAGAGTAGATAAATTTATGAATAAATATAAAAAATTCGCTAAGTAATTTAGTCGGTTTTTTCATAATAAATACAGTCCTTCAAATATTTTGAAGGACTTTTTTTGTAAATTTGTTTGATTTCAACGCAAAGACGCAAAAAAAACTTTTATTTAGATAACGCTTTAAAAGGGCGCAAAGAAAATTTGTCAAAGACAAATTCATTGCGACTTAAAAACAGAAATTTTTGAAAAATAAATTAGCGCCATTGCGTTAAATAAAATTGAAATTTTAACCTTAAAACTTTGAACTAAAATGCAACTTATATTTTCAGACGCACAATATTGGGGAGAATTTCTTCCGCTTAGTTATACCAAACCAATTGCTGAATTAAGAACAGGAATTCTCACATTTTCAGAACGTTGGCAAAAATTATTAGATTCTAACGAAGTTTCTTACATCACCGAAGATTACCTTCAAAAGAAATTTAAAACCTATGAAAAGAAAGAAAGTTTATTAATTACTCCCAATTTTCTTCCTTCGGAAAGTGTTTTGAATCAAATTAAAAATCTGCAATTAGGCGAAGCTTTAATCTATGAAAACGAAGTTTTGGCAGCGAGATTAGATATGCAAGATTTTTCTCTTTCAAAAATTGAGAAAATGACAGACATTACCGAAGAACTTATTTTTTTCAAAAAACATACCGATTTATTTTCTTTAAATGATAAGGCCATAGATTTTGATTTTGAACTCGTTACGAAAGGTAGAACTTCTCAAGAATTGTCCAAAACCAATGGATTTTTGGGCAAAAAAGAAGATTTATTTATAGAAGAAGGTGCAGAAATAGAGTTTGCAACTCTCAATTGTAAAACTGGGAAAATCTATATTGGCAAAAATGCAGAAATTATGGAAGGTTCTGTAGTGAGAGGAAGTCTCGCACTTTGTGAAGGTTCTAAAATAAATATGGGTTCTAAAATTTATGGTGCCACTACAATTGGTCCGCACTCTAAAGTTGGTGGAGAAGTAAATAATATCGTAATTATTGGCTACTCAAACAAAGGTCACGAAGGTTTTGTAGGAAATTCCGTAATTGGAGAATGGTGTAATTTGGGAGCTGACACCAATTCGTCTAACCTAAAAAATAATTATGCCGAAGTAAAACTCTGGAGCTATAAAACCAAAAAATTTCTAAAAACTGGACTTCAATTTTGTGGATTAATTATGGGTGATCATTCTAAAACCGCGATTAATACTCAATTTAACACAGGAACTGTAGTTGGAGTTGGCGCTAATATTTTCAAAAGTGGATTTCCGCCAAATGTGATTGAACATTTTTCTTGGGGCGGCTTCAAAGGTGATGAAAAATTTAGACTAGAAACAGCATACGAAGTTGCCGAAAAAGCAATGGCAAGAAGAAAAATGCCTTTAACAGAAGAGGATAAAGAGATTCTTAAATGGATTTATGAGAATTGTTAAGGATTTTCCACGCAAAGATTTCTACGTTGCTTTTGTCTTTCCGAAGGAATCTTAACAAAAAATTTATGACATTAAATTGTGATTCTACGGATGACAAAATTAACTGAAAAATAATATCAAAAACGCTTTCAAGAATTCTTGAAAGCGTTTTTTGCTAAATAAAAAGCCTTTTCGAGCTTTCGTTTTATAAACATCTTTTTGCACTTTTGCGTGAAAATATACAATAATCAAAAAATTACATTTCTGATGTAATAAAATCCCGAACTTCGTTGTCTTACCTACAGAAGCTAATCTATGAATCAAGAAACATTTAAAAATACAGTCTTTGTACTGAAAGATGAGATGTATCGTTTTGCAAAACGATTCTTGGTAAGTAGTGACGAAGCTCAAGATTTGGTACAAGACCTGATGATGAAGTTTTGGCAAAAAAAAGATGAACTGGCTGGTCTAAATATAAAATCTTACGCTTTGAAATGTGTGAAAAATGAGTGCCTCAATAAGTTGAAACACGAAACAGTGAAACAGAATTTTGCAGATTATCAGATTCACCGGAGTGAACTGTATAAAATGGAAGTGAATAATTTGAAAGAAAAAATCATCAATTTTATTAATGAACTTCCAGAAAAGCAAAAAATGGTAATTCACCTGAAAGATGTAGAAGAATATGAGGTCTCGGAAATTTCGGAAATTTTAGAAATGGAAGAAAATGCAGTAAGAGTAAATCTGATGCGAGCCAGACAAAAAGTAAAAGAACAAATTACACAATTAATGAACTATGAACAAAGACAAATTTCAAGATAAGTACAATGAAATCTTCCAAGAAATAAAGGAAGAAAAAATGAACTGGAATTTTGACGATTTCTTAGCAAAAACTGAGGAAAAACCTCAAGATGCTAAAATAGTTCCATTGCACAAAAAGTCTAGCAAACAATGGATGTACATTGCCGCAAGTTTAGTTTTAATTGCTGGTTTTGGGATTATTCTTAAAAATAATTTCTCTGAAAACACCAATGTTAAACCAACTGAAATCGCTAAAACAAACGCAAAAAAAACAATTGAAAATCAAAACATTGCCAACGATTTATCAATTGCAAGCAACAGCGACAATTCTATCCAAATTACCCGAAATGTAAACACAGAACCTATCAAAAGAAAAAAATCAAAATATAAAAATACTGCGCAGTATTTGGCTCAAAACTCCACAAAAAATCATCACAATAGCGCTAAAAATGATGATAAAAACATAGAATACAACCCAAACTTCGTTATCATCAATGGTAAACCGGTTGCTACTGAAGACGAAGCCATTAAATACACTAAAAATGCAATTGACATGCTAGGCGGAAACATTAATACCGCCTTAGAAAAAGCAGAACCAGTGAAACTCTTAACCGTTAATTTTTAAAACAACTACTTATGAAAAAGATATTATTTATATTCATTTTGATGTTCAGCACTCTCAATATTTTTGGGCAAAGTGATAAACTGAACCAACTTTTTGACCAGTATCAAGACACAGAAGGTGTGACCTCAATCAAAATTGCAAAACCTATGTTTAGACTTCTAGGAAACCTAAATATAGAAGATGAAGATTTGAAAAAAATAAAACCGCTGATCAATAAAGTAAACGCTCTGAAAATCTTAGTAGTAGAAAAACCAAATCCTAGCGATAAAGATTCTATAATTGCTTATCAAAATTTCCAGAAAGTACAAACTTCTATGCTTTCGGCTCTTAAAAATCTTCATTATGAAGAATTAATGACCGTAAATAGCAAAGACAATAAGATTAAGTTTTTAGCAGCAAATACTACTTCTGATATTCTAGATAATCTTTTATTAACCATTAATGGAGAAGACAGCAATGTAATGATGATGCTTGATGGAAAAATTTCGATGAACGACGTTTCTAACTTGGTAAATGACGTGCAAGAAAGAACTCAGAAACCAGCTCCTGTGAACGAAAACATTTCATCTATAAGAACTATTGAAGCCTTCCACGGTGTAGATATTTCTGCTGGTGTAATTGTAGATTTTACGCAAGGAAATGATAGAAAAGTAGAAGTAATAGCAGATGCAGACAAAATGCAATACGTAAAAACTAAAGTTGAAAACGGAATTTTAAAAGTTTCTATCGATAGAAGTTCTAATAAAAATTTGAAATTCAAAAAACTTTTGGTAAACATCCAAAATCCTAAATTAGATAACCTCTATGTAAGCTCAGGCTCTATCTTTAAAACTAAAAATAAAGTTTCAGACGAAAAACTGAATGCTCAAATCAACTCTGGAGCTATTATAACAGCAGATTTTGATTATAGTGAAATGACCATTCAAGCTAATTCTGGTTCGGTACTTACTTTAGATATTAATGCTAAAATGTTAGATTTTTCTGGTAATTCTGGGATGATTATTAATGCAAAAGGAAATGCTGAAAACGCTTCGTTCAAATTAGGAAGTGGCGCAAGTTGTAACGCTCAAAATTTAATTTCTAAAAATGTAAAAGTAGATGTAAACTCTGGTGCAATTGCTAAAGTAAATGCGAGCTATTCTCTAGACGTAAGTGCCAGTTCTGGTGCAATCGTTCAGTACAAAGGAAATCCAGAAGTTAATTCTAATGTTAAAAAAAGCAGCGGTGCAATCATCAAAAAAATTGATTAATCTTTAAAATAATAAACTATGAAAGCTAAATATTTACTTTTATTACCTATTTTATTCTTTTTACAGTCTTGTTTCGTAAGCGAAAAATCTCTTTACAATGAAGAAACAAATGGGAAAACGACAGTAACCAAAATAAATGTACCCATGTTCTTGGTAAAACCCTACATTAAAAAAGCATTGCGAGAAGATGGAGAATCTGAAGATGTAATCAACTTGATTAGAAAAATAAGAAAAGTAAAAGTCTATACCGTAGAAAATGCGACAGAAAAAATGGCAACTCAATTTTCTAGACAATCTTTTGGGAGTAATTTGCAAGAATTGATGAGCGTAAACAGTAAAGATTCTAAAATAAAAATAATGTCTGCCGACACCAATTCTGATAAAGTAATTAAAGATTTACTAATTACCGTAAAAGACGAAAAAGATTTGGTTTATGTAAAAATAAAAGGCAAATTCTCTTTAGACGACATTGCAAAAATTACAGAACTATCTGAAAAAAACAAAGAAACTATCGCCAATAATAATTAGAAAACAAAAACTGCCCGAAAGAGCAGTTTTTGTTTTAGTATAATAGATGAAATACTTTTATTCTTTTCCCTTTTTTAAAAACATTTACAATGTAAACATCATTAAACTTGGCATCTGGAATATCTTTGTAAAAACTCACTTTACAGATTTCATTGAGCAACAAAGGATTGGTATTAGAATGCCCTGAAATAATATTTTTAGACTGATTAAAAACCAATTCGTTTTTAACAAAATCCGAAATTTTAGAAGGATTATAGATTTTAACTTCTAATTTTTTATCCGAAACCAAATTCTCTACCGTTTCTCTGGTTCTAAAATAATCTGTGCTATATGCGTTATCAATTTTAGAATTTTTCAATAATTCTGCTAAGTTTTTCGCACGATTTTTACCAGCTTCAGAAAGATGAGGGTTTTTTCCGTTATTTTCTTTTTCTCCGTGTCTTACAATGATAAAAACTGTAGCTTGTTCTTTTATAAATTTATTAATATTTCTATTTGTAGCATTTCCAACAAAAACAGTATCTACTTTTACTTCTTGAGAATAACAAAAATGAAATCCAAAAATCAAAAACAGAGAAAATACAACCTGACTAAACAACTTTTTCATACGATTAATTTAATTACAAATCTAAAATAAAAATTTAATTATTTAACGCGACACGTTTTGTCGTATTAGTAATATATCTTTGTCGTTACAAAAAAAGAATGTGGAAAAGTTCTTTCAAACAAAACCAAAATTAATTAGTATTTTTGATAAAATTTAAGAAAAAATGAGCAGTTCAGACGATAAGAAAAAAGCACTAGCGCTAGTCCTAGAGAAAATGGATAAAACCTATGGAAAAGGTACCGTAATGAAAATGGGCGACAGCGCAGTAGAAGAGGTAGAAGTAATTCCGAGTGGTTCGCTTGGTTTAGACATCGCTCTTGGAGTTGGTGGTTATCCTAAAGGTAGAGTTATTGAAATTTACGGGCCAGAATCTTCTGGTAAAACCACTCTTACAATGCACGCAATTGCAGAATCTCAAAAAGCGGGAGGAATTGCAGCTTTTATAGATGCAGAACACGCTTTTGATGCAGTTTACGCTAAAAAATTGGGAATTGATGTAGAAAATTTAATCATTTCTCAACCAGATAATGGTGAACAAGCATTAGAAATTGCAGACAATTTAATTCGTTCTGGAGCGATTGACATCGTGGTAATCGACTCAGTTGCAGCTTTGACACCAAAAGCAGAAATTGAAGGAGAAATGGGAGATTCTAAAATGGGATTGCATGCAAGATTAATGTCTCAAGCTTTGAGAAAATTAACGGCAACGATTTCTAGAACAAAATGTACGGTAATTTTCATCAACCAATTAAGAGAAAAAATCGGGGTAATGTTCGGAAATCCTGAAACTACAACTGGTGGAAATGCTTTGAAATTCTATGCTTCGGTAAGAATTGATATCAGAAGAAGTGGCTCACCAATAAAAGTAGGCGAAGATGCAGTAGGAAACCGTGTGAAAGTAAAAATTGTAAAAAACAAAGTAGCTCCGCCGTTTAAAAATACAGAATTCGATATTATGTATGGAGAAGGAATTTCTAAAGTTGGCGAAATTCTAGATTTGGGTGTAGAATTTGACATTGTTAAAAAATCTGGTTCTTGGTTCAGCTATGGTGACACGAAACTGGGACAAGGTAGAGATGCCGTGAAAGAATTACTAAAAGACAATCCTGAACTTTTAGAAGAATTAGCTGAGAAAATAAAAGTGGCTATTAAAGAAAAGAAATAATTTTTTTTCAGATACAGAACCGGCGCGAGCTTTGCTCGCGCCGGGTTTGTTTTATTTATTTTTTAAAATTTTTTGAATGCACATTTTTGACCAATTTCTTTGTCTATAAATTAATTTCTTCTAAGGGATTCCAAAAAACTTGCTTGAAATTCTGAATTTTATTTCCCTTTACTGTTACTCCTTCTTTTGCTAATTTCTTGGTAAATTTTGGAATACAACTTTCTGCAGAAATAATTCCACAAGCGCTACAAACTCTATGTGCTGGGAAATCTTCATCATAATTTCGCAAAGCATTCCCAACGTGACGAGAATGATTAGGAAAACCCACTGCTTTAGCAATTGCTCCATAAGTTGTAACTCTACCGATCGGAATCATTTTGATGATTTCAAAGACTTGTTGTTTGAAGGTTTCGTTCATTATTATTAAATTTTAGAAGTAAGATTTCAGACATCAGATTGTTTCAAAGTTAATTTTTTTTTTATGGAATTGACGCTCGCTTCGCTCGCGATCAATTATTTTCAAAATTTTTTAAATCTTCAAATAAAAACCGAAAAGTGTTTTCTAGCCCCGATTGCAGCGACATCCTTTTTTGTGATATTGAGCGGAGTCGAAATATGAACAAAAAAGATATAGCGAAAAGCGGGACTGCGTTTTCTAAAAATCACAAATCTTGTTGCTCCTTAAACTACCCCGACTTCGCCTTGCGAAGCCACCCCTTCAAAGAAGGGGAATAAAAAAACGCCCAAAATAATTTGAGCGTTTATATAACTTTCAGCGTCTAACTTTCGTCTTTAGCTTTATGAATTTTCTAAAATATATTTGAAAATTAGTGGAGCACAAATCGTAGCATCACTTTCAACGATGAATTTCGGTGTGGTGATATCTAATTTTCCCCAAGTAATTTTTTCGTTCGGAACAGCTCCAGAATATGAACCATAAGAAGTGGTAGAATCTGAAATCTGACAGAAATAGCTCCAGAACGGAATGTCGTGCATTTCCATATCTTGATACAACATTGGCACAACACAAATTGGGAAATCTCCTGCAATTCCTCCTCCAATTTGGAAGAAACCTACTCCTTTTCCACCGCTGTTTTTTGGATACCAATCTGCTAAGAACATCATATATTCAATTCCAGATTTCATAGTAGAAGCTTTTAAATCTCCTTTAATACAATAACTTGCGAAAATATTTCCCATCGTAGAATCTTCCCAACCTGGTACTACAATTGGTAAATTTTTCTCTGCAGCTGCAATCATCCAAGAATCTTCTCTTGGGATTTCATAATATTGCTCTAGAACTCCAGAAAGAATCATTTTGTACATATATTCGTGTGGAAAATATCTTTCTCCTTTAGAATCTGCATCTTTCCAGATTTCATAAATATGTTTCTGCAATCTTCTGAACGCTTCTTCTTCTGGGATACAAGTATCGGTAACTCTATTTAAACCTCTTTCTAGCAAATCCCACTCTTCTTGAGGCGTAAGATCTCTGTAATGAGGCACTCTTTCGTAGTGAGAATGCGCTACCAAATTCATTAAATCTTCTTCTAAATTCGCACCTGTACAAGAAATAATATCTACTTTGTCTTCACGAATCATATCTGCCAAAATTTTTCCCATTTCTGCGGTTGACATTGCTCCAGCCAAAGTAATCATCATTTTCCCACCATCTTTAAGGTGCGCTACATAACCTTTTGCAGCATCTACCAAAGCAGCAGAATTAAAATGCAAATAATATTTTTCTATAAATTCGGTAATCGGTTTATTGCTCATTTTTATAAGAATTTTTGCAAAGATAAGATTTTTGCAGGAAGTGAGAAGCTGGAAGCTGGAAGTTTTTAGGAGCAAGATATTTCTACTTATTTTTCAACTAATGTCCCGCTTTCACTACTCGCTTTTTTAGAAATTTTTGCCAAACCATTCCTCTAAAAAATTTCTAAAAAGAGCTCAAACAAACCGTTCAATCGGGGCTAGAAATCACTATTCGTTTTTCTTTCCACTTTTCTACAATATCCTTATATCAATCCTTCAAGGATTTAGAATCCTTGAAGGATTATTTACTTTGAAAAAAATCGACGCTCGCTTCGCTCGCGCCATTTCAAAATTTAATCCAAAGAATTGATTAAAATATAATATCGAAAAGCCAAAACTCCTTTTTGAAATTTTGTAAGTTTCGTTGGGTCAAGATGGCTGTATTTTGGGAGAAATTTTTTATTGAATCGGTTAACAATTCTGAAGACTGACTTTTTCATATTTTTTATTTGTATCGCTCCAATGGAGCTTCCAGCTAAACGTTATTTATAATTTCTACAAACCTTTGATTCCTATGGAACCAAATCTTATCATTTCTTACAACCTAAATTTTCTATTTTCTTTCTTCTCAGAGAGTTTCTTTTTGCTTTCTAGGCGCTTTTCTACTTTTGCCCGACTTGGTTTGGTTGCAATTCTTTTCTTCGGAACGATGAGCGATTTATTAACCAATTCCTGAATCTTTTCAATCGCAATTTTTTTATTTTGGAGTTGTGTTCTGCTTTCCGAAACGGTCAACTGAAGAATTCCATCCAAATTAATTCTATTTTTCAATTTCAAAGCAATTCTTTCTTTCTCCAAATCGGTAAATACAGCAGAATCTTCTAGCTTCCATATTACTGTTACGGAAGTTTCTACTTTGTTTACATTTTGTCCGCCACTTCCGCTACTTCGGGAAGTTTTGTAAGAAAGTTCGTGCTCGAAATTTTTCATAATTTATCTCTCGCTGATAAGGCTGATTTAGCAGATGTTCCTCTGGTTAATTTAATCTCATTTTTTTTACCGCAAAAGAAGCAAAAAGAAAAACTTGAAAACAAATAATTCAAAAGTAAAAAAAGTAAAATTCCTATTTTTTACTTTTGGATAGCTTATGAATAAAGGAAATCTTTTGTTACTTTTGTGGTTAAAATTAAACTTTAAATTAAAATATCATAAAAAATCTAATTACAAAATAAACCGCTAAACTAATGAAAATCTGTATAATCTGCTCAATTTGCGAGAAATTTAAGTATTTCTTTCCTTAAAACCTTACCGTTTTCCGCTCTTGGGAATTTCTCTAAAAATAAGATTTCTTTCGGAATATGAAACTTACTTGGAAATTTGAGATTGGAGATTTGAGATTTGATTTCTGTCATGCTGAGCGGAGTCGAAGCATCTTCAATTACTAAAATCAATTTTTCGCCTAAAGTTTCATCTGGTTTTCCAAGGAAAACTAAATCTCTATCAATATGTTTTTTAACTAAATTCTCTAATTCTTCGGCAAAGATTTTAACGCC
>ERZ650312.629-NODE-629-length-19710-cov-5.126940_pt1 | contig 19710 bp, 19 predicted proteins | sample MGYA00376248_ERZ650312 | MGnify/ENA primary metagenome ERZ650312 (study PRJEB26733, sample SAMN07839316) | wastewater metagenome | biome: urban; feature: wastewater treatment plant; material: waste water | place: USA: North Carolina | collected 2016-07-28 ... | reverse complement strand
GCATGTTCGAGTTGGGCGCGGAGAGGGTGAGCCTGACCGTGTTGGCGTCCACGGCCTCGGCCTTGTCCAGGCTCTTGACCTGCTCGTAGTCGTAGTACTTCTGGGCCTTGAGCTCGTTGATGGACCACGCCACATCCTCGGCGTCGAGCTTGTCGCCGTTGGAGAAGTTCATCTTGTCATTGAGATGGAACGTATAGGTCTTACCGTCCTTGGAAATATCCCAGGATTTGGCGATGCTTGGCTGGACCTTATTGTTCGAATCGCGCGACACCAGTCCCTCGTAGACGTTGCCGTCGAGGATCTGTTCGAGCGCGGCTCCGGACTGTTGACGAATGTCAAGGCTGACCGGGGAAAGTTTCAGACCCACAGTAACGGTGTCGGCTTTGGCCGATGTTCCGTTCGCGTTCTTGGATTCACTGTGGTTTCGGAAAGCGGTAACACCAATGATGATGGCAATGATGGGCACTCTCAGATCACTCATCTCCAGTAAATTGCGGGCGATGGCTTCTCCCTGTCCACGCTCCTCAGCTCCTAGACCTGGGTAGGCACCAGCTGTATTGATAAAGGTCACGACAGGACGACCAAACTTTTCAGCCTGCTTCATGAGACGCAGAGCCTTCCGATAGCCCTCTGGATGAGGCTGACCAAAATTCCGCTTGAGGTTGTCCTGCAGATTTTTTCCTTTTTGAATGCCGATGACTGTGACCGCCTGGTTGCCCAGACGACCAACTCCACCAACCACAGCGCCATCATCACGGAAATTCCGATCACCATGCAGCTCGATAAAATCCTCGAAGATCCCATAGGCAAAGTCCAGAGCTGTCAAGCGAGCCTGATCGCGGGCCTGCTTGATAATTCTTCCAATTTCGCTCATAGGCCACCTCCATGTAATTTTACCAATGTGCCAATGGTCTCACGTAAGTCTTGGCGCATCACAATCTTGTCCACAAAACCATGCTCCAGAAGAAATTCTGCCTTTTGAAAATCAGCCGGTAAGGTTTCACGGACTGTACTTTCAATAACACGACGGCCTGCAAAACCAACTAAGGTTTGTGGCTCCGCCAAGATAATATCTCCTTCCATGGCAAAGGAGGCCGTAACACCACCTGTTGTCGGATCGGTTAAAACCGTTAAGTAAAAGAGCCCTGCCTTGGAATGGCGTTGAATAGCTGCAGAAATCTTGGCCATCTGCATGAGGCTCATGATGCCTTCCTGCATACGAGCACCACCTGATGCTGTAAAAAGGACAACTGGTAGCGACTGCTCGGTAGCTAACTCAAAGAGGCGGGTAATCTTTTCACCCACAACGGTCCCCATGGAAGCCATGATAAAGTTGGAATCCATAATCCCCAGAGCAACCCTTTGTCCAGCAATCTCAGCCAAACCTGTCATTACCGCTTCATCCAAGCCTGTTTTTTCCCGAGTTTCAGCTAATTTTTCCATGTGACCAGGGAAATGGAGGGGATTGCTGGTTTCGATTCCTGTAAAATGCTCTACAAAAGTCCCCTCATCTACCAGAAGCGTCAAGCGCTCCTTGGCAGAAATCCGAAAATTATAAGAACAATGGGGACAGATTTTTTCCAGACCCAAATCCTTTTGGTAAATGGTCTTCTTGCATCCAGGGCATTTGTCAAACAGCTCATCAGGCACCTCAGGCTTTGTTTGAGGCGTCGCTTGAACCGTTGACCGATTTGGATTGATGCGGATATACTTATCCTTTCTCGAAAACAAAGCCATTATAGCTCCTCCTAGTTATTCTCTTGAAACTTAGGTAGAAATTCTTCCATCAAATAGGCTGTGTCATAATCTCCAGCCACCACTCGAGGGTCAGAAATCAAGTCCCATTGGAAGTCCACATTGGTGCTAACCCCGTCAATCTCCAACTCATAGAGGGCCCGCTGCATCTTCATCAGAGCCTCGAAGCGGTTCTCCCCGTGGACAATGACCTTGGCAATCATGGAATCATAGTAAGGGGGGATGGTATAGCCAGGATACATGGCCGAATCCACCCGCACACCAACACCGCCACTTGGCAGGTAAAGGCTCTTAATCTTGCCTGGACTTGGTGCAAAGTTAAAGGCTGGATTTTCGGCATTGATCCGACACTCGATGGCATGGCCCTTGATTTGAACTTCTTCCTGGCTCTTCTCAAGCACTTGGCCAGCTGCAATCCGAATTTGCTCCTTGACGATATCCACTCCGGTGACAAATTCTGTGACAGGATGTTCCACCTGAACACGGGTATTCATTTCCATGAAGTAAAATTCACCCTTGGCCTCATCCAGCAAAAACTCGATGGTGCCTGCATTTTCATAACCAACAGAGGCTGCTGCACGGACAGCCGCTTCCCCGATTTTATTGCGCAGGGTTTGTCCGATTGCGATGGATGGGGCTTCTTCTAATACTTTTTGGTTATTGTGCTGCAGCGAACAATCCCGCTCACCCAGATGGATAACATGTCCATGCTGATCGGCCAAAATTTGGACCTCGATATGACGGGCAGGATAAATGACCCGCTCCATGTACATGGCGCCATTACCAAATGCAGCCTGGGCTTCAGAAGAGGCATTTTCAAAGGCTGTTACCAAATCCTCTGCCCGCTCCACTTTCCGAATCCCTTTACCGCCGCCACCAGCTGAGGCCTTGAGCATGACAGGATAGCCAATCTTATCAGCGATGGCCAAGGCTTCCTCTGAGGTATAAACTTCACCGTCTGAACCTGGAATAACTGGAACCTGGGCCCGAATCATTTCTGCCCGGGCATTGATCTTGTCACCCATGGTGTCCATAACCTTGGCAGATGGCCCGATGAACTTGATGCCCACTTCTTCACAGAGGGTGGCAAACTTGGAGTTTTCACTCAAAAAGCCAAAACCTGGGTGAATGGCCTGTGCCCCTGTCACAATAGCCGCAGAAATGATATTGTTCATATTGAGGTAGGATTCGGTCGAACGCGCTGGTCCGATACAAACTGCCTCATCTGCCAACATGGTATGGAGAGCATCCTGGTCTGCCTCTGAATAGACCGCCACAGTTGCAATCCCCAATTCACGGGCTGCCCGGATAATCCGCACAGCAATTTCACCACGATTGGCAATCAAAATTTTTTCAAACACTGAGATTTTACTCCTTTAGGTCTTGGTTAGCTCCCAATAGCAAAGGTTAAGGTCCCGCTAGCTGCCAATTTACCATCCACTTCTGCCTTGGCTTCTACCACTGCAATCGTGCCACGGCGCTTGACAAATGTAGCGGTCATCACCAGCTGGTCTCCGGGTACAACTTGTTTCTTAAATTTGACCTTATCCATTCCCGCATAGAAGACCAATTTCCCCTTGTTTTCTGGCTTGGACAATTCCAAGACACCTGCCGTTTGGGCCAAGGCTTCCATGATGAGGACACCTGGCATCACAGGATAGGCTGGGAAATGGCCATTGAAAAATGGTTCGTTGATGGTCACATTTTTAATAGCTGTAATTTCATCTTCAGATACTTCCAGGACCCGGTCAACCAAGAGCATGGGATAACGGTGGGGAAGTGCCTCACGAATAGCTTGAATATCTATCATTTCAATCGCACCAATCCTTGTCCAAATTCAACCACATCCTCATTGGCCACTAAAACTTCCGTCACAATGCCATCATGAGGGGCAGGAATTTCATTCATGACCTTCATGGCTTCAATAATCATGAGGGTCTGCCCTTTCTTCACACTGTCTCCAACCGATACAAAGGCCGGTTTGTCAGGGGCTGGTGACAGGTAGGCGACACCCACCAATGGGCTTGCCACTTCTTCACCCTCAGCCTGAACAGCTGCTGGAGCAGCTGAAACTGTCACAGGAGCAGGAGCTTCCACTACTGGAGCCTCAGTTGCCGCAGGGGCAGCCACCGGAGCAGGAGTCGAAGCAACCTCGACTGAAGGAAGGACAGAGGTCTCATTTTTACTGAAGACCAGCTCGTCTGTCCCATTTTTATAAGAAAATTCACGGAGACTTGAGGCATCGAATTGGGCCATCAAGTCCTTAATTGCTGTTAATTCCATTAGTCCTCCCAACGTTTAAAGGCTACCACTGAGTTGTGGCCCCCAAAGCCAAATGTATTGGAAATCGCATACTTAATCTCCATGTCACGACCTTGACCATAGATGACATCTGCTTCGATATAGTCAGATAACTCTTTGGTACTAGCTGTCATTGGTGCATGTGAATGTTTCATAGCTTCGATGACAGCGATGGCTTCAACAGCACCCGCAGCCCCCAACAAGTGGCCGGTAAAGGACTTGGTAGATGAAACGGGAGTATCCTTGCCAAAGACAGATACAATAGCCTGACTCTCGCCTTTTTCATTGGCAGGGGTAGAAGTACCGTGGGCATTGATATAGTCAATGTCAGCTGGCTCCAAACCTGCCTCAGAAATCGCTAATTTCATAGCTTTGATGGCTCCCAAGCCTTCCGGATGCGGAGAGGTCATGTGGTAAGCATCACAGGTATTGCCATAACCAACGATTTCAGCCAAGATAGTCGCTCCCCGTTTTTGGGCATGCTCCAAGCTCTCCAACACCAGGATACCAGCACCCTCTCCCATGACAAAGCCATTGCGGTCCTTGTCAAAAGGAATAGATGCACGGGCTGGGTCTTCTGTTGTAGAAAGAGCCGTCAGCGCCTGGAAGCCACCGATGGCAAATGGCGTAATGGCTGCCTCAGCACCACCGGCCAGCATCACATCTTGGTAGCCAAACTTGATTTCCCGGTAGGCATCACCGAGGGCATCATTGGAAGAAGCACAGGCTGTGATCACACACTTACAGACACCATTGGCACCTACGGCCATGGCAATATTCCCTGCCGCCATATTTGGCAAAGCTTTTGGAAGAGCCATCGGGCGAATCCGTTTTGGTCCCTTCTCATTCATGCGCTCGACTTGCTCTTCAATTTCCTTGATTCCACCGATACCAGTAGACAAAATCACACCAAAGCGGTCGCTATCCAAATTCTCAGTGTCTAAACCAGCATTGGCCACTGCTTCGTGTGCAGCATAAAGGGCATAGAGGGAGTATGGGTCATAGCGATTGTTATCCTTTTTAACAAAGTATTTATCAAAAGGGAAATCCTTAATTTCAGCAGCAATGTGAACATTGTATTCACTGGTATCAAACTTAGTCAAAGGACCGATACCAATCTTTCCAGATTTGAGACTATCCCAAAATTCTTCAGGAGTATTTCCAATAGGAGAGGTTACACCGTAACCTGTAACAACAACACGATTAAGAGTCATAAAATTCATCCTTTATATTGAAATGAGGCGGACAATTCAGCCGCTAGGAGATGGTCCCCTCTGTCGGGAGACAGCACGTCGACTTATTGCATGGTCAATCCGCCATCAATAGCAAGCACTTGACCGGTCAGGTATTCTTGTTTGGCTAAGTAGACTGCTACTTCGGCCACTTCTTCTGCTTGCCCAAAGCGTTTCATAGGGATTTGACCCATCATCGCATCCTTGATTTTATCAGATAAAACAGCTGTCATATCAGACTCGATAAATCCTGGCGCAATGACATTGACACGAACATTACGGGCCGCAACTTCGCGGGCGATGGATTTGCTAAAACCAATGACACCGGCCTTGGAAGCTGCATAATTGGCCTGGCCAGCATTTCCTGTCAAACCGACCACACTTGAGAGATTGATGATGGCTCCTGCACGGGCCTTGGTCATGGGTTTCAAGACTGCCTGGGTCATATTGAAGGTCCCAGTCAGATTGATTTTCAGGACGGCATCAAAATTTTCCTCAGACATCCGCAGAGCCATACCATCCTTGGTAATCCCGGCATTGTTAATCAAGATATCCACTGAACCCAGAGCTGCCACCGCCTCATCGACCATCCGCTTGGCATCCGCATTATCAGAAACATCACCTGAAATAGCAACCACCTTCACGCCATAGTCTGCAAACTGGGTCAAGAGTTCTTCTGAAATAGCTGAACGTCCATTCAAGACGACATTGGCACCGAGACTAGCAAATTTGTGGGCAATGGCCAGACCGATACCGCGGGTCGAGCCTGTCACGAAGACATTTTTGTTTGAAAGTTCCATGTTACCTCCTAGTTGTAAAAGTACTTTATTGATTATGGGTTTAAAAGGGCTTGCAGGCTAGCTTCATCTTCGACGGCCAGGACCTCGATATTCTTATCAATTTTTTTCAGGAAGCCAGATAAAACCTTGCCTGGTCCAATTTCAATAACCTTGGTCAAACCAAGCTCCTTCATGGTATCAATGGATTCATAAAAACGGACGGGTTCCATAACCTGACGAGCCAAGAGGCTCTTAATCTGCTCTTTTTCCATGACCTTGGCTTCTGTATTGCCGACCAAGGGAATCTGGAATTCCTGGAAATCAACGGTTTCCAGCTCCAAGGCCAATTTTTCACTGGCAGGTTGGAGGAGGGCTGTGTGGAAGGGACCAGATACATTGAGAGGAATGAGCCGTTTGGCACCAGCCTCCTTGAGATAGTCGACTGCCGCATCGACAGCCACCACATCACCACCGATGACAATTTGAGCTGGAGTGTTGTAGTTGGCAGGTTTGACATAGCCCTTATCAGAAGCCTTTTCACAAACCTCCTCAATCAGAGCCACATCCGTGTTCATAACGGCCACCATCTTACCAGTTCCAGCAGGAGCGGCTGTTTCCATAAACTGCCCCCGTTTGGCAATGAGGGCCACTGCATCTTCAAAATCCAGGCTTCCAGCAGCCACCAGGGCTGAATATTCGCCCAAGGATAAACCAGCTACCATGTCTGGCTGCAAGCCTTTTTCCACCAAGAGCCGATAAATAGCAACTGAGGTCGTCAAGATGGCCGGTTGGGTATAGCGGGTTTGATTGAGCTTTTCTTCATCCTGGTCAATCAAGTCCCGTAAATCATATCCCAGTACACGACTAGCCTGATCATAAGTTTCCTTAACAATAGGATACTGATCATACAGATCACGCGCCATGCCCAGTTTCTGCGCTCCTTGACCTGCAAACAAAAATGCCGTCTTTGTCATTACAAACTCTCCTCCGATTGAAGTCTAGACTATCTTTATTCAGTCACATCTGCCCAGCGTTTGGCTTCTTCACGAATGACCTTGGCTGCTCCATAGTAGATGTCTTTTAAGATGTCTTCACAGGATTCTTCCTTGCTGACCAGACCTGCAATTTGTCCAGCCATCACAGAACCATTGACAACATCGCCATCTACCACTGCGTTTCTGAGGGCACCTGCTCCCAATTCTTCAATTTCTTCCGCTGTCTTCTTACCAGCCAAGAAATCTTTTTCTGCCTGACTATAGGCAGATGACAATTTGTTCTTGATGGCCCGTACAGGGTGACCGACAACTGAGGCCGATACGACCGTGTCAATATCCTTTGCCTTGAGCACTTTTTCCTTGAAGGCTGGATGGGCATTGGACTCTGTTGCGACCACAAAACGGGTACCGACTTGAACAGCCTCTGCACCCAGCATGAAGACTGCTGCTGCACCAGGTCCATCCGCGATACCACCTGCCCCAATAACAGGGATGTTGACTGCATCTACCACTTGCCGAACCAGCGTCATGGTGGTCAACTTACCAATATGGCCACCTGCTTCCATCCCTTCAGCAATGACCGCATCAACGCCCAATTTTTCCATCCGTTTGGCCAAGGCAACAGAAGGCACAACTGGAATGACGATGATACCAGCAGCATGGAGGCGCTCCATATACTTGCCTGGATTTCCAGCCCCAGTCGTAACAACCTTGACACCTTCTTCGATGACCAAATCAACGATATCGTCTGCAAATGGAGACAAGAGCATGATATTGACACCAAAGGGTTTGTCTGTAATGGCCTTGACCTTATCAATGTTGGCCTTCACGACTTCCTTAGGGGCATTTCCCCCGCCGATGATACCTAGACCTCCAGCATTGGAAACAGCACCAGCCAAGTCACCGTCAGCCACCCAGGCCATACCGCCTTGAAAGATGGGATATTGGATGTTCAAAAGTTCAGTAATAGATGTTTTCATAATAACCTTCTTTATTTTTATTGCTTAAGTAATCATTCGAATTTCAAATAATTACCTAAACAAGAAGGAGCGTAAGAATAGTTGCTTTTTCAATTCTCCACGCTCCTCCGTGTACTGATGTAGATACTTTGATATATCAATGTTTAGGTTCTCAAAGTATTTAACCAAGAAAAATGCTAGAATCCTAGCATTCTTATCTTAGTTGACTTCCTTTTCAACATAAGCAACCAAGTCAGCAACGGTTGTCATGCCTTCTTCGGAATCAATTTGGATATCGAATTCATCTTCGATTTCAGAGATAACTTGGAAAAGGTCCAATGAATCTGCATCCAAATCTTCAAAAGTGGTGGTAAGTTGTACTTCTTCAGCTTCCTTACCGAGTTCTTCAACGATGATTGCTTGTACTTTTTCAAATACTGCCATGTGTGTTCTCCTTTAAATTTAGGTTATTTTTTTAATCACTACGTTACCGTAGCTAATTAACTAAAGTTTTATGACGAGGGTTCCCCAAGTAAGTCCCCCTCCAAAGCCGCTCATCAAAGCAGTCTGACTGCCATCCAATTTTATCTTGCCATTTGCTACGCATTCTGAAAGTAGAATAGGAATAGAAGCTGCACTAGTATTACCGTACTCCATCATATTGGCTGGAAATTTATCAATTGATACGCCAAGTTTTTGGGCCATCTTTTCCAGGATACGGAAATTGGCCTGATGCATCAAAAAAATATCGATATCATCAGCTGTTAACCGACAATCCTCAATCAATTTTCCAATACTCTTAGTCACGTCTCGAATGGCAAATTCAAAAATTGCTCGACCATCCATTTTCAAGTAGGGATTATCTTCCTGCTTATCTGAAAAGGGTGAGTGCAAGCCCTGAATCCCAGAAACCAAACTTTGACCACGACCACCATCTGAATGCAAGCTCTCAGCTAAAAAATGAGGCTCTGAGCTAGCTTCTAATAAGACACCGCCAGCCCCATCTCCAAAGAGAACAGCTGTCGTCCGATCAGACCAGTCAACCGTTTTGGAAAGAATTTCTGCACCAATGACAATCCCTTTTTGGTAGCGACCAGAGGCAATCATCTTCTCAGCCGTCGAAAGGGCGAAGACAAAACCGGAACAAGCCGCTGACAAATCATAAGCAAAAGCCTGATGCGCACCGATTGCCGCTTGAACCTTTGTGGCTGTCGAAGGCATATTGGAGTCTGGTGTGATGGTAGCCACAATAATAAAATCAATGGCTTCAGCAGAAATTTGGCTTTTTTCGAGGAGACTAGTAGCTACTTTGGTAGCTAAGTCACTTGTCTGCTGGTCTCTTGCGATATGACGTTTACGAATACCTGTCCGAGAAGAAATCCAGTCATCACTGGTATCCATGATTCTGGCCAAATCATCATTATGGATGACTTGGTCAGGGACATAATGAGCAACCTGGCTAATTTTAGCATAGGCCGTCATTTCAAATCCTCCAAGAAATTATAGAGATTCAAAAGGCCTTTTTTCATAACCTTATACTCTGTCTCATCCATACCTTCCGTAATTTGACGGACCATTGCTCGGTGGAAACGCTGGTGCAGACGATAGACCAACCGTCCTTTCTTAGTCAAATAGAGATGAACAACTCGGCGATCCTTAGTCGAGCGAACCCGTTCAATATAACCTTTTCGTTCAAGATTATTCAAGCTGGTTGTCACGGTTCCCAAGGTTACCATTAAGGTCCTGGCAACATCTGTTGGAGTAGCATCTTTTTTCTCCCCAACTACGTCAATGGTATGCATTTCTTTAATAGAAACATCGCTAAAGCGACTGCTTCGAAGACTAGATTCTTCAATAATTAAGACGTTATTAAAGATTGCCGTTAGATACTCATTGATTTTTGCATCATCCAATTTCATCACCTCCATCTTATTTGACTCTCAAAGTATAACCTATATTAGTTTGTGTGTCAAATATTTTCTTCACAAAAGTATTATTTCCCTTTAAAAGCTGGCCGTCTCCGTTCTGAATGGGCAATAACCCCTTCTTTGAAGTCCTCCTTGAAGGCCAATTCTCTTTGTAGCTTCAATTCTAAGTTGGCATAGTCCTCCCAGTTTTCAAACTCACTTTTCCAAACCATTTCTTTGATAGCCCGATAAGAATTAATGGAACCGCGCAAGAGTCTTTTGCAAACCTGAGCTACTGTTTTTTCCAGTTTTTCGGATTCAACCACCTTGTAGACAATACCATATTCAAGAGCTTTTTCAGAAGAAAGTGCCTCGCCAGTCATGGCCAACTGTGTCGCCCGATTGACACCGATTGATCGGGAAAGAAGAAAAATTCCACCCGCATCAGGGGCTAAGCCAACTCCAACAAAGGCCTGGATAAACTTGGTTTTATCGGATGAAATCACAAAGTCAGAAGCTACCGCCATATTGGCTGCAGCACCAGCTACCGCTCCATCTGTCACCATAAGAACAACCTTTGGAAGTTTCTTCAAGGCAAAAGAGATAGTGTTCACCAACTCCGCAATCCGAACCAGAGATGGAATGTCGTCATCATCAACTGCCCGTTTCATTTCAACTAAGTCTCCACCAACTGAGAACACTGAACCAGCCGCTTGGATTTGAAGAATCAGAACATCATCATTCTTCTGGGTTAAATCAATTGCTGCTAATATTTCCTCACACATAGGAATATTGAAGCCATTTGATACTTCTGGTCTTTGCAAAGTTAGACGAGCAATTTGGCCATCTACTTCATAGCTAATTGTTGAAAACTGCATAGAGCACCTCTTTTTGTTTTAATTGTCAAATTAAATAAATAATCTACCTTCATTCTATCACAAGTAGTCAGAAATTTCTGTAAAAAACTGCATCAATTTGTGACATCCGACCAATTATGTTTAATAAAACACCCAAACCTTACCGTTTTGGGTGCTATACTTACCTATTGTTCAGATTTTCTAGCAAATCTGCCAAACCTTGGATTTTCCGTTGGGCTCGACTCTGATCCACTCCCCATTTTTTATCTTCGATAGCCCAGACTTCCAAACCTGCTGCAATTCCTGCTGCAATACCCAATTGGCTATCTTCAATGATTAGAGTTTCTGATTTGCCAGTTCCCAAGGCAGCCCAGGCTTTTTCATAAACAGCTGGATGAGGTTTACAGGCTATGCAGTCCATCGCTGAAAAAATGACATCAAAATAGGATAGGATTTCTGCTTCCCCCAGAGCTCGTTTGACTTCACTCAAATCCGTATTGGAAGCCACTGCCAAGGACAAGCCTCGCTCTTTCAGGACAGAAAGAACCTTCTTGGTTCCTGGAAAAACACATTGACCATAGGGAGTCGGGTGATCTAGTTTATAATCAGCATATTCCTTTTCTAACTGAGCAATATCCCAATTTTCAATAGCATCACCTAAAATCAGAGGCCAGATTTGGCTGGCTCTGGCTCCAACAAACACTATGGGGTCAAGATGAGCCAAGCTGATTCCCTTGCTTTGGAGAAAATCGAATCGTCTTTGGTAGTAAAAATCCTCTGTTTCAAAGAGCACCCCATCCATATCAAAAATAATTGCCTGAAACACTCTAAAACCTCCCGTTGATCAATTCCCTTTCTAAGTTATGTCTATTGTAGCACGAATCAGTCATCTCGTCCTGAAAAAACGAACCATTGGCAGAATTTTCTAAATCTTACTGACATCCCTGCTGCATTATGCTATAATAATGAAAAATCTAAGGAGTTTTTATGAAAGTAACAAAATTTGGCGGTAGTTCTCTGGCTTCGGCTACCCAACTAGAAAAAGTATTGAATATTGTCCAATCAGACCCTGAGCGCCGTTTTGTGGTTGTTTCAGCCCCAGGCAAACGAGATGGTCAGGATACCAAGGTAACGGATGCTTTGATTAAATATTATAAGGAATATATTAGTGGCAAGGATGTTACTGCTAGTCAGGAATGGATTATCAACCGCTATCAGGCCATGGCAGATGAACTTGGTTTTGAGGCAAAAAGCCTGACCAAGATTGCCAAAAGTATTCGAGATTTGGCCAATCTACCGATTGAAGACAACGACTTTCTTTACGATACCTTTTTAGCGGCTGGTGAGGATAACAATGCCAAGCTTATTGCAGAGTACTTCAGCTACAAAGGACTCCCTGCCCGCTATGTTCATCCTAAGAAGGCTGGTCTTCTAGTTTCTTCTGAACCTGGTAATGCCCGCATCCTACCTTCTAGCTACGATCGCATTGAGGAACTGCGCAATTTTGATGAAGTTCTGGTCATCCCTGGCTTCTTCGGCGTAACAGAGGACAATCAAATCTGCACCTTCTCCCGCGGTGGCTCTGACATTACTGGCTCCATCATCGCAGCCGGAGTGAAGGCAGATTTGTATGAGAACTTTACTGATGTAGACGGCATTTTCGCTGCCCACCCTGGCATCATCCACAAGCCTCACTCTATCTCTGAGTTAACCTATCGGGAAATGCGGGAATTGGCCTATGCTGGCTTTTCTGTCTTGCACGACGAAGCACTCTTGCCGGCTTACCGTGGCCGGATTCCATTGGTCATCAAGAACACCAATAACCCAAGTCATCCTGGTACACGGATTGTCCTTAAACATTCAGGTGAAACCCTGCCTGTTGTTGGGATTGCCGCTGATGATGACTTCGTCAGCATTAATATTTCCAAGTATCTCATGAACCGCGAGGTAGGTTTCGGTCGAAAATTATTGCAAATCCTTGAGGAATTAAATATCCGCTGGGAACATATGCCAACTGGTATTGATGATGTATCTGTTGTCCTTCGTGGTCGCGAATTGACACCCATCAAAGAAGAAGAAATCCTCCGCCAACTCAACCATAATTTGGAAGTAGATAAGGCCGAAATCGAGCATGATCTTTCCATTATCATGATTGTTGGTGAAAACATGAAAAGCCATGTCGGTGTAGCTGCTACTGCTACTACTGCTCTATCTCAGCGCAATATTAATCTGGCCATGATTTCCCAAGGTGCATCTGAAGTATCTGTCATGTTTGTTGTTAAAACCGAACAGCGAAACAAAGCTTTACGTGCTCTTTATGACGCATTCTTTCGTGACGAACAATCATCTCAGGTGGCCCAATAGTATCGTAAAACCCGATTATCTTCAAGATAATCGGGTTTTACTGATTCATGAAGGAGGTATCGGTTGGTTATTGGATTTGGACTTTATCGGTCCATGGACTAGCTGTTGAAGCCAGAACAGCATTTAGGTCTTCCATGTTTTTGCGTCCCTGGTCTGCTAACCAAGTCTTAGCCGCTTCTTCTCCTTGCGAAGCAAAGACGGCAACCGCATCTTTCCAGGTTGCCCGGCCACAGAGCACACCATTGAAGGTCGAACCTGCTTCTTTGGCCACTACCAGGGTTTCTTGGAAGAGACTAGCAGAGACACCAGCACTGAGGAAGATAAAGGGTAGGTGGGTCGCAGCGGATTGTTCCTTGAAGTAGGCCTTGGCCTCCTCCAAACTATAAACAGGCTCTTCTTCGGTATAGCCAGCCACAAAGTTCATATTGACCGGCACTTCCACCTTCAGAACATCCGCCTTGTAACATGGCTTGCTAAACTCCCTCATAGCTCCGTTGACCTTGTGGGGTTTGAGGGCGGCATATTCACGAGAAGTCACGTCCATATCACTGGCATCATAGGTTAGGATTTCAACAAAGTAAGGAATGTTTTCGGCCTGACACTCGCTGCCAATGCGTTCAATCCAAGCATGCTTGATATCGTTGATTTCACCCTTGTCATCCACATCATAGTAGAGCAAGATTTTCACCGCATCTGCTCCCAGGTCTTTGAGGCGCTTAACAGACCAGTTGTCCAAGAGGTCAGGGAGCCGACCCGGTGTTGAGGCATCGTAGCCCGTTTTTTCGTAACCTGCAATCAATCCACAGGATGCTGCCCGTAATTTGGATGCTGGCACACCATATTCGGCATCCAGCAAGATGGAGCTGGCATAGGGGGTCAGGTCGCTGGAGATGACCTTTTTAAAGTCGATAAGAATATCATCTCCAAAATCACCTCCACCTGCCGCCGCAGCCAGAAGCCGTTTGAGGGCACCGCGCTGGTCAATGGCCAAGGCTGCAATCACCTGCTGTTCATCCGACAAGCGAAGCATATGGTCGAATTTTTCCTGTGACATCAAGAGTTTTTCCATTTTTTTCCTCCTAGGAAATCTTTATCCAAAACGTTTTTGGCCATCCAAGTAGGTGGCAATCAAGTGGCCTTCATCATCCACTACAATCAAATCAGCTGCTCGACCTTCTTCAATCAAGCCGCAGATATGGTCAATGCCGACTGATTTTGCAGGGGCCAAGGAAGCCATCCGAAGGGCATCTGGCAAGCTAACCAGACCCCAGGCAAGGACATTTTGGACTGCCTCAATCAATTCCAGAATGGAACCAGCCAGACTACCCGAATCTTTCAGACGGGCCGTCCCATCTTTGACCACGACTTCAAATTCACCCAGCCGTGATAGGCCTTCTCCCATGCCCCCGGCCCGCATGCAGTCTGTAATGAGGACTGTTTCCTGAGGCCCTCTTGCCTTGACCACCACTTCAGCTGCTGCTGGATGAACATGGTGGCCATCGCAGATCATTTCCGCATAGACATCCTTCAAATTAAGGGCTGCTCCTACCATGCCAGGTTCCCGATGATGGAGTCCGCTCATGCCATTGTAAACATGGACAAAGATATTGGCTCCAGCATCCACGGCTTCCTTGGCTTCCTGATAGGTCGCATCGCTATGGGCCAAGGCAGTACGAATATCTTTACTATTTGCAAATTCGATAAATTCTTTGACCCCTTGGCGTTCAGGTGCAATGGCAATCTTGTTGACCAGACCCTGGGATAGTCGATGCCACTTGTCCAATTTTTCAATCGAGGGATCACTCATGTATTTGGGATTTTGGGCGCCCTTGTACTTTTCGGTGAAGAAGGGACCTTCAAGGAAAATCCCCTGGATTTTAGCCCCTGTTTCCTGTCCAGCATGCTGACCGATAGTTTCACAGACCGCATCCAGATTTTCAACCGAATCCGTTAAAGTGGTCGGTAGCCAAGACGTGACCCCGCAAGAAAGGAGGCCTTCTGAAATGACCTTGATTCCTTCAAAATCATTGTCCATGACATCGTGGGAGGCATAGCCATGAATATGGGTATCCACTAGACCTGGTGCCAAATGATAGGCAGAATAATCAATGATGGTCCCTTCTGGTTTTTCCTCCAGGATGGATCCAAAGGTACCGTCATCCTTAATTTCCAGATAGGCCTGGGAAATTTCGCTGTCCTCCAAAATAATTGATTTTGCAGATAGATAGACTGACATGGCTCTCCTTTCAAAAGTCAATATATTATTATTTTCAACTGGTTATAACCATTTATATTCCTATTGTAATCCCCTTTGTCCAGAATGTCAAGTGCTTTGTGTACTTTAGGATAAAATGAAAAACTGGTTGAGGCCAGTTTTTCATCACTTATAAAGGCGGGGAATGCGGTCTGACAAGAGGCAGACCACCTCATAGTTGATGGTGCCTAGATAGTCTGCCCAATCTTGGACAGAGATATTTGCGGAATCTTCCTGACCAATCAGGGTTACCTTCGTACCCAATGGAAAAGATCGTGGCAGACGAATAGTGATTTGATCCATAGACACCCGTCCTACGATAGGACAGATGGCCCCATCGACCAAAACGTAAAAATCCTGCATGCGACGGATAACCCCGTCCGCATAGCCAATAGGAACCGTGCCAATATACTCATCTTCAGAGCTGGTATAGGTCGCTCCGTAACCAATGGTAGAACCAGCTTTTAATAGTTTTGTTTGAACCAATTCTGATATCAGAGTCAAAGCTGGTTTGATGGGATATGGCAGACTTAAATCTCTACCGCTAGGATTGAGGCCATAGAGAATATCCCCTAACCGCACCATATTAAAGACCGTATCCGCATGCCAAATGCTCGTCGCTGAATTACTAGCATGGACCATGATAGGAACTTCCTCTAACTCAGCCAAGATTTGTTTAAAAGTTGCCAATTGTGTTTGAAATTGTGCATCATCCTCTTGGTCTGCCGTTGCAAAGTGGGTAAAAATACCCTCAGGCTTAGCCCCATACTGTCTTAAATCAGCCAAAGCTTCATTGATAGATCTACTCTCGCGAAAACCAATTCGTCCCATACCTGTATCCACCTTGATATGAAAACGCAGATTGTGCAGTAAATCCTTGTCCACCATCTCCATCCACTCTCGGCTAGCAATGGTTAAGATAAGATTTTCAGCCAGGGCCAGGTCTAGAACATCAGTTGGGACCACACCCAAGACCAAAATATCTTTTTCAATCCCAGCCTGGCGCAATTCCAGTGCCTCATCAATATTGGAAACGCAAAAGCCATCAACTTGGTCCAAGAGGGTTTTCGCTACTGGCAAGACCCCGTGCCCATAGGCATTGGCCTTGACTACCGCAAAGACCTGAGTTTGGGCTGGAAGCTGGGCAACCACCTGCCCTAAATTGTAGGAGATGGCTGATAAATCTACCTCAATATAGGTTGGTCTATGAATACTAGCTTTCATCTTCTTCCTCCAAAATGACACTGGCCTGAACAAAGTGACCAGAATGACTGATGCTGACCCAGGCCTTGGCTGAGAGGGGAGACTTGCTGATGTAGGGAGCCCCTTTTTCATCGTTTAAAATCTCAATATCCTGAAAACCAATCCGACCCACACCCGTTCCCAAGGCCTTGGTAAAGGCCTCCTTAGCTGACCATCTACCCGCTAAATATTGAATCTGGCGCCTGCCCTGAAAGCTCGAAAAGATCGCATATTCTTTCTCTGTCAGAACTTTCTTTGCAAAGCTTGTCCGCTTGGTCATAGCTCGCTCAATGGCCTGCATATCCTGTAAATCAATTCCGTGTCCTATTATCATCTCTTTTTCCAAAAAAGGTCTGGAAAAATTCCTAGACCTTATTCCTTATAGTGCTGTCTCTGTCGACTTAGTGACGACCATGACAATTTTTAAACTTTTTACCAGAACCACATGGGCATGGATCATTGCGGTCTACACCATCAAAGTTTTGAGGTTTTTTCTGCTCCGGAACAATGTTCTTAACAGCTGTTGTATGGGCTTCACGAACCACACGCTCCCGCTCAATGTTATCATGAATTTGAGCTTTCATCATCAGACGGGTCACATCAAACTCAATAGCACCAATCATATCATTAAACATGGTAAAGGCTTCTGATTGGTACTCAACAACTGGATTATTCTGTGCATATCCACGCAAGCTAACCGCATTGCGCAACTGATCCAAAGCATCAATGTGGTCAGTCCACTTGTTGTCTACTACACGGAGAATCAAGACTTTTTGGAACTCACGAATCCGTTCTTCATCGCGTAATTTTTCGACCTGCTTGTCATAGACAGCGAGGGCGCGTTGGAAGAGCTCATCCTTGATTTGCTCGTCATTTTTCCCTTCGAAATCCGCCAGAGAAATCGATTCTTCCGCAACTAGAGAGGTTTGCGCAAAGCGTAAGATAGCATCGAGAGCTTCCTCGCGCTTGATGCCTTTGTGATTGGCAATCTGACGCTCAATAGTCCGCTTAATCATTCCTTTAATTTCAGGAGCTAAGTCGCGGTCTGAAGTGATGACATCCTGACGCTGGCTGTAGATGATTTCACGCTGTTCACGCATAACATCGTCATACTGAAGAATCTGCTTCCGTGAATCGTAGTTATTCCCCTCAACCCGTTTTTGAGCTCCCTCAACCTGACGTGTAAGCATACCAGACTTGATAACCGATTCTTCTTCGGTCAGATTCATTCGTTCCATGAATGCCTTGATGCGTTCAGATCCAAAGCGCTTCATCAGGTCATCTTCCAAAGAAAGGTAGAATTGGGATTCACCTGGATCTCCTTGACGGCCTGAACGGCCACGCAACTGGTTATCGATGCGGCGACTTTCATGGCGTTCGGTACCAATGACACAGAGTCCACCCAGTTCACGCACGCCTGGGCCCAGCTTGATGTCGGTACCCCGACCGGCCATGTTGGTGGCGATGGTGACTGCACCGCGCTGACCTGCATTCATGATGATTTGGGCTTCACGGTAATGGTTTTTGGCGTTGAGGACCTCATGGGGAACACCAGCTGCTACCAGGCGTTTGGACAAATAATCAGAGGTCTCGACGGCAACTGTACCAACCAAGACGGGCTGTCCTTTTTCATAACGATTTTTAACATCGGCTACAACCGCATTGAATTTGAAGTCCAGATTTGGATAGAGCAAGTCTTCATGGTCTTCACGGATAACAGGTTTATTGGTCGGAATTGGAATCACGCGCATATTGTAAACTTCACGGAATTCTTCTTCTTCGGTCTTAGCCGTACCTGTCATCCCTGCCAATTTCTTATACATACGGAACATATTTTGGTAGGTGATGGAGGCACTGGTTTTGGATTCATTCTGAACAGGAACCCCTTCTTTGGCCTCAATAGCCTGGTGCAGGCCATCAGAGTAGCGACGGCCTTCCATAGTCCGACCTGTAAATGGATCGATGATCATAACCTCTTGGGCTTCATTGACCAAGTAGTCAATCTCATTGATCATAATGTAGTTGGCACGAAGGGCATTGTCAATGAAGTGGGTAAGGGCTACATTTTCGACATCGTAGAGATTTTCCAGGCGGAAGAAAGATTCTGCCTTATCAATCCCTGAGTCAGACAAACCGATGGTTTTGGAAGAAACATCGATGATGTAGTCATCTTTTACCAAAGATTTGACAAAATTGTCCGACATGAAGTAGAGCTGGTTGATTTCTGAGCTAGTCGCACCTGATACAATCAAAGGTGTTCTGGCTTCGTCAATCAAAACAGAGTCCACCTCATCCACCAGGGCAAAGTTGAGCGGACGTTGAACCATGTCTTCTGCACGAACCACCATGTTGTCACGGAGGTAGTCAAAGCCGATTTCCGCATTGGTCGAATAGGTAATGTCACACTGGTAGGCTTCGCGTTTTTCAAATGAAGATTTAGCAGCCAGGTTGATACCAACTGACAATCCCAACCAAGAATAGAGTTCACCCATCTCGGTCGCATCACGAGTAGCCAGGTATTCATTGACTGTTACAACGTGAACCCCTTGCCCGGCTAAAGCATTGAGATATACAGGCATGGTCGCTGTCAGGGTCTTCCCTTCACCGGTACGCATTTCTGGCACATCACCATTGTGGAGAACGATGCCCCCCATGATTTGAACAGGGTAAGGATAGAGACCAAGTACCCGTCTGGATGCTTCTCGTACTACGGCGAAGGCTTCGTAGAGGAGGTCATCTAAGCTTTCCCCATTTTGGTAACGGGCCTTAAACTCTTCTGTCTTGGCCTGCAAAGCCTCATCCGACAAGGCTTCCATCTGGTCGGCATAAGCGATAACCTTGTCCGCCATTTTTTCTAGTTTTTTCAGTTCTCCCTTATCATTTTCAATGAGAGAACGAAGAATATTTGTTGCCATTTTATACTTCCTATTTTTATTTCAGTTCAATAATACATTGTACCATACTGGTGGCCTTTTATCAAGGTGTACCCCCTTTCAAGACAAAAGTCTTTTGTAGCGTTACAATAGATGTGAGACCTCAGAAGTCAAAAAGAAGATTCCTTGATA
>ERZ650312.626-NODE-626-length-19773-cov-5.117000_pt1 | contig 19773 bp, 19 predicted proteins | sample MGYA00376248_ERZ650312 | MGnify/ENA primary metagenome ERZ650312 (study PRJEB26733, sample SAMN07839316) | wastewater metagenome | biome: urban; feature: wastewater treatment plant; material: waste water | place: USA: North Carolina | collected 2016-07-28 ... | reverse complement strand
AAGGTACTGGAATTGGTCTCGAATATCCTCTTCCCAATTTTTCATGGTATGGTTGTCTTTTTCCAGGGTATCCCATTTGTTGACCACGATGATGATGCCTTTTCCAGCCTCATGGGCAAAACCAGCAATCCGCTTGTCGTACTCACGAATGCCTTCCTCGGCATTGATGACCATCAGAACCACATCTGAGCGGTCAATGGCACGCATGGCGCGCATGACCGAGTATTTCTCTGTATTCTCATAGACCTTGCCCGATTTGCGCATGCCAGCCGTATCAATCATGGTAAATTCTTGCCCTTCACTGTCCGTAAAGTGGGTATCAATAGCATCACGGGTTGTGCCAGCAACAGGGGAAGCAATGACGCGTTCCTCACCAAGTATGGCATTGATGAGGCTAGATTTTCCGACATTTGGCCGACCAATGAGGCTGAACTTAATTATGTCTGGATTTTCATCTGCTTCCACAGCCGGAAGGTTCTGGACAATGGCATCCAAGACATCCCCGGTCCCGATACCGTGAACGGAAGATACAGGATAGGGATCCCCCAAACCAAGGGCATAAAAATCATAGATTTCATTGCGCATCTCAGGATTATCCACCTTGTTGACTGCTAGGATGACAGGTTTGTGGGTCTTGTAGAGAATCCGGGCCACGTATTCATCCGCATCCGTAATCCCTTCTTTTCCAGACACGACAAAAACGATGACATCCGCCTCCTCCATGGCAATTTCCGCCTGGTGCTTGATTTGGGTCATAAAGGGGGCATCCACATCATCGATACCACCCGTATCAATGATGGAAAACTTGCGGTTAAGCCAGTCGGCCGTCGCATAAATCCGGTCGCGGGTCACGCCTTCGACATCTTCGACAATCGAGATACGCTCTCCAGCAATCCGGTTAAATAGGGTTGATTTGCCAACATTGGGACGGCCCACGATGGCGATAGTTGGTAGAGCCATGGCTCCTCCTCTGTTTAAAGTAGTTTGTGTTTTTCAAGCACAGCCTTGGTTTCTGGCTGTTCTTCCTGCTTAAATTGGTTGACCAGGCGCTCAGACCAAAGCTCAGTCTGGCGGGCGCCTGCATATTCTGTCTGAACGGCATCATGGGCCTGGATGGCTTCCACTGACTGTTCCTGGTATTCTTCTTGGAAAACAAAAGAATCCAAGTTGAGGCGAGGTTTGACAGGAAAGTGCTGGTTGGGCACGCCCAGAGCAATGCAGAAGACTGGATAGGTATAGTCAGGCAAGGAAAAGATTTCTGCTACTGCCAGGGCAGAGTGGCGAATCATACCGATGAAGACGCCACCATAACCCAAACTTTCAGCCGCCAGCATGGCGTTTTGACCTGCAAGGGCCGCATCCACCGAGGAAATCAGGAGATTTTCTGTACCCTTGGCATCAAAATCAGCCTGGTGGAGCTCCGCTGCCTTGCTAGCCCGATTGTGGTCCCCTACAAAGAGCAGGATGGTATCTGCCTGTAAGATGGCTGGCTGAGGGGTCAAGTCATAGAGGGCCTGTTTCTTTTCCTCTGACCGCACAACGATGATGGAGTAAGACTGAAAATTTTTCCAGCTGGAAGCTGCACTCCCTGCCTCGATGATGGCTTGTAAGTCCGCATCAGGAATCCGCTCGTCCTTAAAACGGCGGACGGAGGAATGGGATTTCATCAAGTTAATGGTTTCATTCATGGCGACGATTTTCTCCTTCCAAATGAACTTCCTTGGCTAGGAAACGAATCCGTTCCATGACCCGCTTGGCCTGCCAGCTTTCATCACCTGCCTTGCCTTGTGACAAGCGTTTTTCCAAATCTGAAAGAGAGAAGTTGGAGGTGAAGAAGGTTGGTAGATTTTCCTGCATCCGGTGCTGCAATATCACTTGCAAGACATCATCACGAACCCAAGGACTGTGCTGTTCTGCTCCAATATCATCCAAAATCAGGATGTCTGCCTTCTTAACGGTATCGATTTCTGCTTTGACCTGGCCTGACTGGATAGCATTTTTGACATTGACCACAAAACTTGGGTAATGAATCATGGTTGTCGCAACGCTGTATTTTTCAGATAAATCATGGGCCAAGGCAGCCAAGAGGAAACTCTTACCGACTCCAAAATCCCCATAGACATAGAGGCCTTTTTTGGTCGGAGAATGAAAGTTACCAATAAAGTCACTCATCAAAGACAAGATTTCTGTCCGACTTCTGGTTAGGATGACACTATCCTTCTGATTGGGGGCCAGGGTCGCATGTTTGAGGCTGGCCGGTAGTTCTACCAGATGCATCCGGCGGCGAATCGCCTCCTGGCGCTGGGCTTCAACCAACTCAGCGGTCTCCTCATAGGAGACATCCGCATAGCCCTCATTCATGATGAGGAGGGGCTTGTAACCCTTAGCAATATAGGCTTCATCTCCATTGAGCCACTTATCTCGCTCCTTGATATACTCGAAGAACTTGGAGATGGAAAGCTCGATGGTTTTCTCTGTTAGGGCCTGTTCTTGGATAAATTGAGCCACTTCAGGGTCCGCTAGAATTTCCTGACGGATTTCCGAGTAGGTCTTGCGGGCCTGATGGGCCTGACGCAAGCTTTCTTGAACCTCTTTCATCTATTCTCCCTTCTCCAATTTTGCTAAAATTTCCCGTTGGATTTGTTCTAATTGGGCAAAATCTTCTTCTGTCGTTTCTTCCTTGTAATCAGGATTACTCCAGCTCGGCACATTGGTGGCCTGATTCTGAGCTGTTTCTCTTATCTTGCCAACTGATTTCCGATTGCCTTCTCGCAATGCTTCAACAGCTGCTTCTGCGCTCCTGATTTCCTTGTAGGAAAAATCATTGCCCAATTTGAGGGCATACTTTTCATTGAGATTGGCCGAATCAACCTTATTAAAGGTATAAAGGACGATGACATTGATGACTTCATCCATTAGTCCCAGTTTGGCCAAATCAATCAAGCAGGCTTTTTCAGAAGCGATAACCGTAGCTCTCTTACTATCCTTGATAGCCGTTAAAAAGGCCAAGGGAGCGAGCGCCTTGCTTTCCCGAATAATGGTTTCTTCAGCAGGGGAAAAACTTGCTCCTCCAGCACTACTCTTCTGGCTGGAACGCAATTTCTCCTGCATCCGTTTGATGGAAATCTCTTGGTAAATAGCTGTTTCACGAGCCAACTGATAGGCCTCCAGCCAAGTCCAATTTTCTTGCTCAGCCAAATGATAGAGGCCGATAATGTCCTCCTGCTCATTTTGGAAACGCAGATTGTGGCGGGCCATCATTTGTTTAAAGGCCTCCATATCAAAACGGGTGGCAGGCTGACGCAGGGTCTCCACTTGGCCATCCAGTTGAAAAACTTCCGAGAAGCTTTTGGAAATATTTTCATCTGCAGCAGGTAGGCTGATTCTCATTTGGTCAACAGCCGATTCTCCGATTTTCTTGGCCAAAAGAGCTCGGTAGAGCTCATTATTCAAAAAATCCTGACTGGATAGGGGTGCTTTCAGGGCCAAAATATAGCCATCTTCCTGCTGATAAACAGCTACGAGCTTCATAGCTGTCAACAAATCCAAAGCCTGTTCTAGGGCTTGAGTTCCAAAGTTGAGATGGTTTAAAATCTGACTAAAACGAAAGCGCCCCGCACCCTGATCATTGGTCACACAGAGGTACTGGTATAGGGCAAAAGCCTGCAAGCCGATAATGGGCTGGTAACACTGGACCAGACTGACCATATCTGGCCAGACCGCCAGCTTTCCTACAAAAGAATAGGTATGGTTTGGTCTCATCATCTTACCTTATTTTTTCTGACGATCACTCTTCGTGATCTGCTTAAGGAGGTTTTCAATTTCGCTGACATCCTTGAAGGAGCGGTAAACAGAGGCAAAGCGAACATAGGTAATTTCATCCAGGTCCATCAGCTCTTCCATCACCAGATTTCCGATGACATCACTCTCCACTTCACTATCACTTTGAGCACGTACTTTCTGCTCAATCCGGTTGACGACTTCATCAATGTCTGCACTGGAAACAGGGCGTTTTTGAGCAGAACGAATGATGCCATTAAAGATTTTCTCACGTGAAAATTGCTCCCGTGTACCATCTTTCTTAACCACAACGAGGGTTTTTTCTTCTAAACGTTCATAGGTTGTAAAGCGATGGTGGCAGTTTTCACATTCTCTTCTGCGGCGAATGGTATTGCCATCTTCAGCCTGGCGACTATCCACAACGCTGGATTTTAAACTATTACATTTCGGGCAACGCATCTTCTCTCCCCCATTTTATCATTATGACCTCATTGTACCACAATTCTAAGTAGAAAGAAAGAAAGGGAGAATGAGAAAAAGACTGGTTGTCCAGTCTTCAAAATCATATCGATTGGAGGAAAAAATCTAATCCTCTTCTACTCCTGAATATTTTTCTTCCAGGCGTGCATAAGTCCATTCTCTGGTCAAACGGTAAATCACTGCAAATATTGGAATGAAGAAGACCATTCCCAGAAGACCAAAGAGATTGCCCCCGATTAGGGCTGCTGCTAAAGTGAATAAGGTTGGCAAACCGACGGATTGACCAACTACACGTGGGTAGATGACATTGCCTTCAATCAGCTGAATGAGTTGGAAAAGAATGATGGAACCCAGAGCCAGGAGTGGACTTTCAACAGAAATAAAGAGGGCACTGATCATGCAGGCTGAAAAAGGACCAATATAGGGAACAAAGGAAAGTACCCCTGCTAAGATACCAGCCATGGCTGCAAAAGGAAGCCTAAAAAGACTATAGGAAACAAAGACCAAGGAGCCGATGATAACAGCTTCTACAATCTGGCTCATCAAGAACTTATCGTAGGTATCAACAATGACTTCTCCGACATAATGGATTTTCTTAACCACTTTTTCAGGAAAACAGGCCACCAGAATCTTATAAGTCATATCCTGAAGATGTTCCTTGCTGGTCAAAATAGCTAAGGTGATGAAGAAAGCCATCACCAGGGTCATTGCGTTTGAGGAAATCCCGCCGACATTGCTTACAAGTCCTGAGAGAAAACCTGTCACATAGGAGGAAAGATTGCTCCAATCTGTAAAACGCGTCTCATAACCTGTAATCAGTTTGACCCACTTATCAGACAAAATTCCACTATTGTTCAAATAATGTAACATTTTGGGAATCCCTTCTTGGGTCACCGTTACAATCTGCGAAATGGTCTCTGCCAGGGTTGGCAAGACAATCACGACTACACCTGCCACAATCAGAGCAAAACCAATCAAAACACCAATCAGAGCCAACAGGCGTTTCTTTTTTTCCAAAAAAGGAATTTTCTCAATCAAGTCTTCTAGTTTTTTCATCGGCACATTGAGGACAAAGGCCAGAAGTCCACCTACAAAGAGGGGATTCATGGCTCCTAGTACAACCAGTAAGAGGCCGTAAATAGCATCAATATTGAGAACAACCAACAACACTATGGCTGCGAAGGTTATCAAAAATAGTTTTTCTTTCAGCGAACTTTTCATTATCTACCATCCAATCTTTTTACTGGTCTATTATAAGCTATTTAGTTCCCAAAGTCTAAAAAGAGAGAGTTTGCTGTCCAACTCTCTCTATGTAAACACTCAACTAGTCCCGCATAGCATAGCCAACTCCTCGAACCGTACGGATGTAGGAAGCTTGACCTGGAATATCTAGTTTTCCACGAAGGTAACGAATATAGACATCCACCACATTGGTTTCTGTCGCAGATTCGTATTTCCAAACTTTTTCCAGCAACTGCTCTCTGGTCATGGTTTCCTGGCTCTCCATCAGGATTGCCAGTAAATCATACTCTCTGCGCGTCAGACTAATTAACTCCTGACCACGGTGTACCGTACGGTTTTGAAAATCAATCTTCAAATCCCGGTAGGCTGCTTGCAGTTTGACTTGCTTGCACGTTTCATCAATAAAATCCCGGCCTCGGAAAATGGTTGTCACCTGTCCAACCAAATCGCTGATAACAAAGGGCTTAATGGTGTAAAAAACAGCATATTTCTTGATTTCTTCACCGTATTTCTCAGCCTCATCGCTTTCGACAACAACAATAATGACTAGACCTGGTTTGAAGCGGTGAAGTTGTTTAGCCAACTCTGTACTGGTCATATCAGCCAACTGATAGCTGACAATCAGCAGGTCGAAATCTGTTTCTTGGGCCAGCAAGAGAGCCTCTTCTCCATTGGAAGCGTAGTCTACAACATAATCTTGCTTCTGCAATTCCATCGAAACAAAATGTGATAAATTCCGTTCCTTACCTGCTATTAAAATCTTTTTTGCCATGATTATTTTTCATCATACCATGAATAATGGAATGTACCTTCTTTGTCTTTTCGTTGGTAAGTGTGGGCTCCAAAGTAGTCCCGTTGCGCCTGAATCAAATTGGCTGGCAGGTCAGCAGAACGATAGCTATCGTAGTAAGTGATCGCAGCTGAGAAAGTCGGTGCAGGAACACCTGCTTGGACAGCGATGGTCACGATGTCACGGACAGCCTGTTGGTACTTGGAGGTCACATCCAAGAAGTACTCATCCAAGAGAAGATTGGCCAAATCTGCTTCACGGTTATAGGCATCTGTAATTTTTTGTAGGAATTGAGAACGGATAATACAACCATCGCGCCAGATAGAGGCGATATCCGCAAATGGTAGATTCCAGTTGTGCTCTTTAGAGGCCACGCGCAGTTGAGCAAAGCCTTGCGCATAAGAAATAATTTTTGAGAAGTAGAGAGCTTGGCGGATTTTTTCAATCAACTCAGCCTTGTCTCCTTCATACTTGTAGTCTACACCCGGCAAAATCTTGCTGGCATGAACCCGTTCTTCCTTGTAAGTAGAGATATAGCGGGCAAAGACAGACTCGGTGATCAGAGACAAAGGAACGCCCAAATCAAGGGCATTTTGGCTAGTCCATTTACCAGTTCCCTTGTTGCCGGCAGCATCCAGGATATAGTCCACGATTGGTCCATCTTGACCCTGATCATCCTTACGGGTCAATATGTCTGCTGTGATTTGGATGAGGTAGCTATCCAACTCACCTGCATTCCACTCGGTGAAAATGTCTGCCATTTCCGCAGCATCCAAACCAAGCAAGTTTTGCATCAAGTCGTAGGATTCCGCAATCAGCTGCATGTCACCGTATTCGATTCCGTTGTGAACCATTTTTACATAGTGGCCTGCCCCATCTGGACCGATATAGGTCACACATGGCTTGCCATCTTGTGGGGCTTTAGCAGAGATTTCTTCCAAGACATCCGCCACCAATTCATAGGCTTCCTTTTGGCCACCTGGCATGATAGAAGGTCCTTCAAGGGCTCCTTTTTCACCACCAGAGACACCTGTACCGATGAAGTTGATGCCTGAATCAGCCAATTCTTTGGAGCGACGGATGGTATCTTCAAAGAAGGTATTTCCACCATCAATCAAGATGTCTCCCTTATCCAAATGTGGCAAAAGGGCCTGAATGGTCGCATCTGTACCTGGTCCCGCTTGAACCATGAGCATGATGCGGCGTGGTGTTTGAATTGAGTTTACAAAACTTTCCACATCATAGCTCGGAACTAGATTTTTTCCTGGGTTGCTGGCTACCACATCCTCTGTCTTGTCCGCAGAGCGGTTGTAAATGGCAACAGAGTAGCCACGGGATTCTACATTGAGGGCAAGGTTGCGGCCCATTACGGCCATTCCTACAACACCAAAGTTCGCTTTCGTCATGAAACATTTCTCCTTAAATTAAGATGGGAAGGTTGGGCTTGGATTGCCCCTTCCACTTTCTCTTTGTATCTATCCCATTATACACGGGATACTAAGATTTTGCAAATTTTCTGTCAATTTCATTCTTGGTCAAAAAGGCCTTGTAATTGGGCAAAGGGACTATTGGCCTCCTTCTTCTCTTGACTCTGGTGGGCAAAGGCTTCTTCTGTCAAGACTGTCCAATGTTGACCGGAGGGCAACTCCTGCCCAGCTGCTTCCTCTGGTGTCAGAACTTTTACTGGCAAATGGAGCAGGATATTATCTGCGACACTTTCATCCAGCACTATGCTTTCTCCCTCAATGACCAAAATCAGGTCTTCATCAACCAAGTCTTTTTCTTTTAGTACAGCCTCATTTTCGACAAAGACTTCCATCACAGGATAGGTTTCACTCCAGCTAACTGGCTGCATAGAGCGACTTGATGCCATCGTAATATCATATGAAAGACTGTATTCCAAGAAGTAAAAACCTGCTTCAAAGCGGACATGGCCAGATACAGTGACTGGCGATAGGTCCAAGATCTCTGCGTTGCGCTCCAGTAGCTCAGTCTTTAAATCCAACGTTTCTTCAAAGTGGATACCCTCGGGATGTTTATTAAGGTCATAAATATGAAACTGAACCATCCTAGCCCTCCAACTCCGTAATATAATGGTAGGCCTGCTGGCCAGCAGTTGCTCCATCACCTACTGCTGTAGTAATCTGTCGAAGATGTTTTTGACGAAGGTCTCCGACCGCAAAAATACCTGGCTGACTAGTTTCCATCAATTCATTGGTCACAACCCATCCTTGCTCATCTGTAATCCCTAGATTGGCCACAGACTCTGACATCGGATCCAAACCGACATAGATGAAGACACCGCCAAAGGCGTGCTCTGTGATTTCTCCTGTCTTGACATGGCGAATGTCAACAGACTGGACCTTGCGCTCGTCGCCCTTGATTTCGGCTACCACGCTATCCCAGATAAAGCGGATTTTGTCATTGGAAAAGGCCCGGTCCTGAATGATTTTTTGGGCACGCAGTTCATCGCGTCTATGAACAATGGTCACTGATTTGGCAAACTGGGTCAGAAAGATTGCTTCCTCTACAGCAGAATCTCCTCCACCAACCACCAGTAAATCCTGGTCACGGAAAAATGCCCCATCACAAACTGCACAGTAGGATACTCCCCGGCTGTTAAACTCCGCTTCGCCTGAAACACCAAGAGGGCGGTGTTGGGCTCCCATGGCCAAAATGATTGATTTGGCTTCAAAGCTCTCGTCTTCTGTGATGACTTTTTTGACCATTCCCTCTGTCTGCACTTCTACCACCTGTCCAAAAAGGTGTTCAACACCAAATTTTTCCAGTGGTTCGTACATTTTCTCAGCCAAGTCAGGCCCTGAAATGAGCTCGTAACCCGGATAGTTTTCGATATCTGCCGTATTGTTCATTTGGCCGCCATAGATACCGCGTTCTAAGAGACCAACTTTTAAATTACTGCGGGCTGCATAAAGAGCCGCAGTCATCCCTGCGGGCCCAGACCCGATGATTAGTGTATCATACATGATAATTCTCCCTCTATTTACCAGTGATTCTGGCTATCTTTTTCTAAGGTATTTGTTACCAGGCTCTCACAATCAAAATCAGACCAATAATCCCAAAGGCAAAGATGGGAATGGTCATGACATTGATGATCAGCAGGTCATATAAAAACTCTCGTTTTTCGTGTTGGCTCTGATCCACCCCTTTGCTGGCCCGCATGACAAACCAGACTAGGCTGAATAGGACCATCGCAATGGCTGAAAAAAGGAGGCTTTCCAGATAGAGACTTAAGATTGTTTGTAACATGTCACATCCTAATTTTAAAATTCAGATGTCCATCCGACAGCCGGATGGACTGATTCTATCAAGCTAAGTAGTTTAAAACTCCTGGCGTTTGGCCTTGCGCTCGGCCCGCCCCTTGGCTCTGGCTTCCACTCGTTTGGTCTTGCGGCGTTTTTCATCCACAGCCCACTTGATTTTTTTCTTGTAGCCTGGCTTGATTTTTTTCTTTTTCTTTTTGACCAGACCAATCATTTCCAAGTCCAGTTTTTCACGAGTTTTTTCACGATTAACCCGACGATCACGGTCATAGGTATCGACAAACTCCCCATTTTTCATTTCCTTTGGAAGAAACTGAATGTTGAGCTTTTCCAACTCTCGAATATCTGCATCGTCACTGGGTTGGTAAAGAGTGATGGCAATGCCAGACAAGCCATTTCGACCCGTCCGTCCTACCCGGTGGACAAAGAAGGACAAATCCTGTGGGATGGCATCGTTGATGACATGGCTGACCCCTTCGATGTCAATTCCACGCGCCGCCAAATCCGTCGCCACGATATATTCAAAATCCAAGTTCTTGACCTGGTTCATGATGCGTTTGCGCTCCCGTGGCGCAATATCACCATGAATTTTAGCTACCCGAAGACCATTGGCCGTTAGATAACTGTGGAGTTCATCTGCCCGCGTCTTGGTATTGACAAAGATCATGGCCAAGTAAGGCTGCATGAGCTTAGTCATCTCCAAAATCTGGGCATTTTTATCCCGACCCTTGGTGGAAATCAGCCAGTTCTCAATGGTATCGGAAATGACGGTCTTGGTCTTGATTTGCTCGATGACTGGATTGGATAAGTATTTTTTCAAAAAGGGTTGCAATTTTTGCGGAATGGTTGCTGAAAAGACCAAAAATTGCAGGTCCTTGGGCAGGCTGCCAGCAATCTTGTCCACCGTTTCCAAAAAGCCCATGTCCAGAGTCATATCGGCCTCATCGACCACGAAAATCCCTGCCTTGTGGATGGCCAAGTCGCCGGATTTGACCAAATCATAGATACGGCCTGGAGTCCCGATAACAATCTGGGGTTGGCTGGACTGCAGTTTGTCAATCTGGCGGTTCTTATCGGTTCCCCCCACATAGTTGACCACCCGGACCTCTGTCTCGGAATGCTCCGCAATCTGACGGGCTGCCTGGTAAATCTGGGTCGCCAGCTCCCGTGATGGGGCTGTGATGACGGCCTGAACCTGATCCAAGTCCTCATTCAATTGTTGGAAAATGGGAATCAAAAAGGTATGGGTCTTCCCCGAACCTGTCTTGGATTCACCAACCAAGTCACGCCCCGACAAAACAATGGGAATCAACTTTTCCTGGACTTCTGTGGCCTCAACAAAGTTGATCTCCGCTAGAGCTTCCTGAATGTAGCCCTTTAATGGTAATGTTGTAAATTTCATAGTTTCCTCATTTTTTCTGCTTCTAACCATTATAGCATTTATCAGAAAGACAAGCAAAAAGGACGGATGCTCCGTCCCAATTGTTTTACAAATACAATATCGCCAAGGTCAAGAGGCTCATGGCCAGTCCAAGTCCCCAGAAGAAGAAGTCTACTTTCCACTCGCTCCACTTGGCACCCTTGCCCGACAAGCCACCCAGTTCTAGGTGGTGGTGGAGGGGGGTCATGCGGAAGATTCTGCGGCCTTCACCAAATTTCTTCTTGGTGTACTTGAAGTAGCTGACCTGCAGCATGACTGAGGATGTTTCAAGGACATAGACCAGACCTACCAGAAGCAGGGTCCACTCGACGCGGAGAGCGATGGAAATGGTGGCCAGCATTCCACCTAGAGCCAAACTCCCCACATCTCCCATGAAAATCTTGGCAGGCTTACGGTTATAGACAAAGAAACCAAGGAGGCCGCCAATCATGGCCACACAAACCAGAAAGATATCAAACTTGTGGTCTACAAGGGCGATGATGGAATAGGTAACCAAACTGATGACTACTGAAATAGAGGCCAGGCCATCAATCCCATCTGTCAAATTGACGGCATTGGAAAAACCGACCAACCAAAAGAGAACAAAAGCAAAGTAAAGGGGGCCGATTTGGATAAAATGTCCAAAAACATTTAGTTCACCACCAATACCTGCTGCATTGATATGAACCAGGTAGAAGACAATGCCTCCCAAAATCTGCAAGGCCAGTTTTTGCTTGGGGTTGAGACCTTCGTTTATCTTTCGGAAGATTTTCAAGAAATCATCCAAAAATCCGACCAAACCATAGAGAGCCAGGATAAAGAGGATGGCCATCACCCCTCCAGTCAGCATACGAGAGACGGAAGCAACTATAAAAACAATGGCAATCACAACTGCCAGAAAGACCGTGCCGCCCATGGTTGGCGTCCCAGCCTTAAACTGATGCTGCTTGACATCTTCGTGCATCTGTTGACCTTCGATTCGCTTGGCCTGGTAAAATTTGATAAATACTGGAATCAACAGGACGGTTCCTATGAAGGAAGCCAGACCTGCTAATAGTGCAACTTGCATCTTATTCTCCTAATGTAATGGTTATTTTATTCGTTTTCTCGAGACTGGCACCAACATCTATGCTCTGACTAACGACCTTGCTTCCAGAGCCCTCAAAGTTTATCTCAATATCTGTCCAGCTCGAAAACTTCTCAACATTGGCCTTGGTCCAGCCATACATATCAGGAAGTGTTTCAAAGCGGTTGGTCAAAAGTAGGATTTGCTGATTGGCTGCCAGATTTGTGCCTGCTTTTTTCGAAACTTTCTCAATTTTTGAGCCATTTCCTAAAATGACTGGTTGCACCAGGTTACGACGGAGTTCATCTGCCATATCTCCTGGACTTTCTCCAATAATATCAGGCAATTTGTATTCTGTCTCGTTGGCTAGGTTGGCCAGAGCAGGCGCAGAACCGGTCAAATTGAGACTATCTTTCAAACTCATGGCCTTCTTCAAAACAGGGGTAACAAGGTCCTGCCAGTAGAGGAAACTCCAATGCTGTGGTTGTTGTACCGTCACATACATGATAAATTCAGGATTTTCAGCGGGAATCATGGCTACTACAGAGTTAATGGTATCATTAACACCCTCCATGTAACCTCCCCCTTTTTCTTTGGCAATCTCGGCCGTACCTGATTTGACAGCAATATTGTAGCCGTCAACCTGGATAACAGGGCCGACATCCTTGGAATAGAGAGTTCCATAATAGGGGTCCGTTCCAACGGTAACCATATAGTTGAGAGTTTGGTTCGCTGCATCAGCTGATACTGGTTTACCCATGATTTCTGGCTGAGATATGCGAGCCGAATCAGTATGGGGGTCATAGATGGCAGAAATAAATTTGGGCTGCAGCATAACCCCTTGATTGCCAATAGCTGTGAAAGCACGTAGCATTTGAGTGTTGGTCACTGAAATACCCTGACCAAAGGAACTCATGGCGATGGTTACAATATTGTCCGCTGGGAAAACACCCCCCGCTTCTCCGTTCATGCCAAAGCGAGTTGGGTAGCCAAAACGAAACTTAGACAAGTAGTTGAGCCACTTGGTATCACCCATTCGCTGCTCCAGCATGGTCATACCGACGTTACTGGAGAGGGCAAAACCGTTGGCAAAAGTCAAGGTTTGTGGGTCACGACCTTCGTTAATGGTCCAGTCGTTGATTTTAGCATCTGCTAACTGATAAGTATTGTTGGTGTAGTATTCGTTGGGGTTAAAGGTATTGTTATCAATGGCTGAAGCCAAGGTCATAACCTTCATCGTAGATCCAGGTTCAAAGTGTCCCTGATAGAGTGTTGTATTCCAGTTCAAATCTTTCAGACCTGATTTGGTATCTGGATCAAAGGTTGGCCGCTGAGTTGTTGCTAAAATTTCTCCCGTCTTAGCTGACAGCAGGGTCGCATTGGCATAAACCCCCTTGGTCTTCTCTCCATAAAAGACATCCATATTTTCTTCCAAGGAACGTTGCAGTTCAGATGACAGAGTCGTGTAGACATCCTTTCCGTCAACTGGCTCTGCATTGACAATTTCTGTTCCTGGAATTATCCGACCGTAGCTATCCTTCTCATATGTGATCTTTCCATCTTGTCCAGAAAGGATATGGTCCATCGCGGATTCGATACCTGTCTGTCCATAGAGACTCTGACTGCCATCCTCATTGTCCTTGAGCTGAGCTAAACCGATAAAGTGACTGGCAAAGACCCCATTGGCATAGAGTCGCCCAGGACTGGTAGAGAAGGAAATCCCCTTGACACCTGCAGCTTCTGCGGCTTCAGTTATCGCCGTCATGGTCCCATAGGGAATATTTTTTCCCTTTGTCCCAAAATAAACCTGGTTCAAGTTTGGTAATCTAAGCTGGTTAAGAACATAATCCTTTTCCATACCTAGGAACTCATGAAAAATATCTGCCACTTTGTCAAATTGACTCTCTTCAACATAGAGAATCTCCTTATGAGCAGATACATAGTTTTTGTCAATGATGGCAAAAATTGTGTAGGTGGTAGAATCCTGAGCAATCGGATAACCTGTTCGGTCATAGATGGTTCCCCGCTTGGCCTGGACTGTCACTTGTTTTTGATGGACTTGCTTGGCTCCCTCAGACAAATCCACTCCGAACTTGCTGTCTGTACCAATGATAATGGCAAAGTTAATCAAGAAGACGAAGAAAAGAAAGACACTGAGCAAAATTAAGCTCTGACCCACTCTCCTGCGATTTTGACTAGGCAAGCCACGATTTGCCAAGACATATCTTAAAAATTGTTTCTTTTTTCTGGGCATCTTACTCTGCTACTCCAATATTATCATTGTTAAATGTCAGACCTTCCTTGTCTGCTATTTCAAGCAGACGAGCCTTACGGGCCAAGTCATTAACAGCCTGTTTGGCGTCTTCGATTTCCAATAGTTTGACACTGATATCTTGATTGATACCAGCCATATCGGACTGAATTTGCAAGAGCTTGGTCTGCATAAAGATGATGCCGATAGCTAAAATCAAGCCAGAAAGGACTATGCTGCCATAAAAAGCCTTTTCAACACGGGTAAAGGTTTTAATTTTATCTTCAATGACCTGCATGGTCAAATCTCTTCGTTTATCTTCTAACATGATGGCTTCCTCTCTTAAAAATAGGGTTTCATTTAGGTCATATCAAGGCTGGTGAACCTTCTTAGCTACCCGCAACTTGGCTGAATGAGCCCGGTTGTTGGCAGCTAATTCTTGTTCGCTTGGTAAAATCGGTTTGCGATTGACCAACTCCAAGGGAGCCTTGAGGTCATCAGGAATAAAGGGCAGACCCTTGGGCACATGAACTGTGCTGGCTTCCTTGAAAAGCTGTTTGGTTAAGCGGTCTTCCAAGGAATGGAAGGTGATGACAGAGATGCGACCATCAAGGGCCAATAAGTCAATGGCCTGCTGGATGGACTCATCTGCGGCCCCCAACTCATCATTGACTTCAATACGAATGGCTTGAAAAATCTGCTTGGCCGGATGGCCTTTTTTCTTGAGCTCCTTAGTCGGCTTAGCAGACTTGATAATATCTGCCAATTCTGTCGTTGTTTCAATAGGTTTGATCTGGCGAGCCTGTTCAATCTTTCTTGCAATCTGCTTGGAAAACTTGTCTTCTCCATACTTGAAAAAAATCCGCACCAAATCTTGGTAATCATAGTCATTGACCACCTGGTAGGCTGATAGGGCTTGGTCCTGGTTCATCCGCATGTCCAGAACAGCATCCTGCTTGTAAGAAAAACCGCGCTCGCGCTCATCTAACTGGGGACTGGATACACCCAAATCATAGAGGATTCCATCGATTTTCTCCACTCCATGTTGGGCTAAATTGGCCTTGAGATGGCGGAAATTATCCTTGATAAAGGTCACCATACCCTTGTCGATATAGTCTTTGAGGCGAATCTGAGCGTTATCAATTGCCTTTTGATCCTGGTCAAAACAATAGAGGTGGCCCTTCTCGCTCAATTTTGACAGCAAATAGGCCGAATGCCCTGCCCCACCCAAAGTCGCATCCACATAGATGCCGTCTGGTTTAATATCTAGTAAATCAACTGTTTCATGCAAGAGAACAGTTGTATGATGAAATTCTGTCGTCATATCTCCATATTATACCACAATGTCAGAAAATCCAGCTTAAAATCGGTCATAGAAAATTTTTCCAAAAAAATGTCGCATATAGTTGACAAGTCGATTTTTATCATTTATACTAATTGTGTAAAATATATGCGACATATTTTTGAAAGGATATTTATGAACCGTGTCAAGGAATACCGAAAGATGGTTGGCAAATCACAATTAGCACTGGCAAAAGAAATCGGCGTATCCAGACAGACCATCAACATGATTGAAAACAATAAATACAACCCATCCCTAGAGCTTTGTATCAACCTGGCCTTAGCTTTAAATACTGACTTGAATAGCCTCTTTTGGCTGAAAGGAGAATAAGCAATGAAAGAAACACTGACAGACAAACTGATGAAACGCTTCTATGGTATTACTGGTCCCTTGGATGAATACCGAAAACAAGAAATCAATCGGATAGGAAACCTGTCCTTTATCTACTTGTTTTATACAATTTTATTTGCCAATGTCATTGCCATTATCATCAGCAAAAAGTATCCAGATATTCTCATCTGGGCCTATCCATTATTTATTACGGTAGCCCTTTTTCTCATCTTCTTTGTCGTCTCAGCTACCAACAATTTTGATATTGTCCAACCGATTGATGTAGAAGAATTGGATGAAAAAGAAAAAGTGCAAATGAAGCATGTCGGCTGGAAATCCGGTTCCTTATTTGGTATTTTTATGTGGCTATCTGGTCCCTTGGTTATGAACTTAGATTATCCAAATGGACTCATCGCACCCAAGGTTTTATTCTTCGGACTGATGTGCGGTTTGACGTTTGGTCTCCTTATACAACTGCTTGCAAAAGCTCGACAAAAATAGCGAATTTAGAAAAAAGGGAAGTCTTTAATGGTTTTCCCTTTCTTTTTTTTTAGAATGTGTTACAATATCTTCATATTTAATAGAGAAAAGAGAGGCTTATGTCTTTTTTTAGGATTTCCTTATCCCCAACCCAGCGAATTGTGCTCAGTTTCGCCGGTGTCATTTTGATTGGGTCTATCTTATTAACCCTACCAATTTCACAATTACCAAACTCGCAGGCCCACTACTGGGACAACCTCTTTACAACGGTTTCTATGGTCTGTGTGACGGGGCTTTTCACCCAGCCGGTAGCCTCTAGCTACACAGCTTTTGGGCAAATCGTCTGCATGATTCTCATGCAAATCGGCGGGCTTAGTCTCCTGAGTTTTGTGGGCCTGATTGCCCTCCAAGCCAGAAAAAAATTAAGCTTTGTAAACCTAGCTACCTTGCAGGAAAGCTTCAGCCGGGCTGATACCAAGAATTTTCAGGGTTTTATCCTGTCCGTCTTTCGCTTTACCTTTGCCATTGAGGGATTGGGTGCCCTGCTCTTGGCCTTTTATTTCGTGCCACAATTTGGCTGGGGCAAAGGGCTCTTTACTTCGGCATTTCTAGCTGTCTCAGCTTTCTGTAATGCCGGTTTTGACAATATGGGTTCGACTAGTCTAGTGGATTTTGTCAACAATCCCTATATCAATCTTGTCATCGCCTCTTTGATCATCATGGGTGGACTTGGATTTTCAGTCTGGTTTGATTTCCAAGGGCGATTGGATAAAAGTCAAACAGGTCACAAGCTCAGTTTTCATACCAAAATCGTTCTCGGCTTGACCGCAACTATCCTAACCGTGGGTACCCTTTTAACCCTCATTACTGAGTACAATAATCCTGATACCATCGGAAATTTTTCATTTGGACACAAGGTATTAGCTAGTTTTTTCCAAACAGTAACTATGCGAACGGCAGGTTTTGCTACGATTGACTATACTCAGGCAAGACCCATCAGTCTCTTGATTTATGCCTTTCAGATGATGCTAGGTGGGGCACCGGGCGGTACTGCTGGCGGAATCAAAATCACAGCCTTCCTCGTTCTCCTGGCCTATGCCCGCAGTGAAATCATGGGACTGCCTCATACCAATTTCAAAAATCGCACCATTGATAATCTGACAATCCGCAAAACGATTGCTGTCTTTATCGTCTTTCTGTCGACTTTCTTGTTGGGCCTTTTTGCCATCAGTGTAACCGATGCCGAGAAACCTTTGCTCTTTCTCATCTTTGAAGTCATGTCAGCCTTGGCGACCGTTGGTGTTTCAGCCAACCTCACCCCAACCCTATCTCAGGCTGGTCAGTTGATTATCATGGCACTCATGTTCTTCGGACGGATTGGACCAATGTCTATCCTGATCAGTCTCTCTACTAAAAAACCACCAAAATCAGCCAGCCTTCAGTATGCTAAATCCTCGCTGATTGTCTAAGGTAAAACGATTTTAAACACAAGGTAACTAAGAACCTCTCAACCTTGTTTATCAAAGGAGTATCTTTCTATTATGCAAAAACATACCATCGGAATACTAGGTCTAGGAATTTTTGGAACTAGTATTGCAAAAACCCTATGTAAATACAACTGTAATATCATTGCCGTGGATGACCATGAGAACCAAATCAATCAATTGGAATCCATCTTGACACGTGGTGTGGTGGGTGATATTTCGGACAAAGACCTCTTGCGGGCTGCAGGTATTGACACCTGTGACACAGTTGTAATCGCAACAGGTAGCAACTTAGAAGCCAGTGTCTTAGCTGTTCTTCACTGCAAGTCTTTAGGCATCCCGAAAGTCGTGGCCAAAGCCAAGAGTAAGACAACCAGAGAGGTCCTCTTAAAAATTGGAGCGGACCGGGTTATTTCCCCAGAGCGCGAAACGGGTATTTCCCTGGCCAAACACCTGCTCCATGATGACACGACTCATGTCATTGAGCTGGATGAATATGTTTCGATTATCGAATTTAACCCGCCCGCAAAGTGGCTTGGCAAGAGTCTGGGTGAATTGCAGCTGCGCCAAACTCATAAGATGAATATCATTGGCTATCGCAGCAAGTACACCAATATCCTCGAAATCCAACTGAGTCCTGATTATATCTTCAACGAGGATGAGTGGATTATAGCCGTGACGGACAATCAAACTGTCGATAATTTTGAAGAATATACGAATAATATGTAAAAGAGGCTGGGCAATTAAACTCTTGAAATAGTAAAAAACACATAAAATCAAGTTATCAAGAACATTGATTTTATGTGTTTTTTTACTGAAAATCATCCCAAAATATAGAAGCTGTGTTGAGTTTTGCCCAGCCTCTATTACTGTTGTTGGAATTGTATTTTTTTGACAACTGTTTGTTTCGGAGACAGGAAGAAAGAAACCAGGAAAATAATGGTGGAAGTCAATACGATACTAGACCCTGCAGCGATGTTGAAACTATAGCCTAGAAAAAGACCCAGTACCGATGTCAGTGCCCCCAGAGTGGAAGCTAGCAGCATCATACTTTTTAAACTGGAAGTAAAGAGATAGGCAGTTGCTGCTGGTGTGATCAGCATCGCTACAATTAAAATAGTTCCAACGCTTTGCATGGCTGTGACGGAAACCAGAGTCAGCATGCCCATCAATAGATAATGATAAAAATTGACATTGATTCCCATCGTTTTGGCAAGAACCGGATCGACTGATGTTAACAGCAGTCCCTTAAAAAAGAGACCAACAAAAAGCAACACTAAGCCTGAAACTCCAAGTGTCAGCCACATATCGCTATCCTGCACTGCCAGAATGTTCCCAAATAAGATATGAAAGAGGTCTGTGGAACTATTGGCCAAGCCTATCAAGATGACTCCCAAGGCTAAAAAACTGGAGAAGGTAATCCCGATAGCTGTATCTCCCTTTATCACGCTATTTTCTTTGATAAAGGTGATGATAAAGGAGGCCAGCAAGCCAAAGACAATAGCCCCAATAAAAAAGTTGATACCCAATATAAAGGAAAGGGCCACTCCTGGTAACACAGCATGTGAAATAGCATCTCCCATCAAAGACATGGAGCGCAAGATGATAAAACAGCCTACCGCACCAGAAACTACCCCAATAACAATAGCTGTCATCAAGGCATTTTGCAGAAAATGATATTCCGGAGATGACGCAGCTGGCAATGGAAAACGTTAATTTTTCGACAGGCGATATGTTGGGCGGTCTGATTCCTTCTGATGGTGCCACGTGGACAATGGGAGCTATGGTGGCGCAGACATCGGGGCTGCCACTGAAGGTAAAGCT
>ERZ650312.624-NODE-624-length-19815-cov-5.883148_pt1 | contig 19815 bp, 20 predicted proteins | sample MGYA00376248_ERZ650312 | MGnify/ENA primary metagenome ERZ650312 (study PRJEB26733, sample SAMN07839316) | wastewater metagenome | biome: urban; feature: wastewater treatment plant; material: waste water | place: USA: North Carolina | collected 2016-07-28 ... | reverse complement strand
CTACAAGTCGCCGAGTGAATTTCTTATGGGTGGCTAATTTCAACTTGAAATTTGGTAATCCGTTCTCAAGTTGAATGACTGCTCCGCTAGGTTCATTGAACAATTAGGAGATGCCTTGAAGGCTAACATCCGTCTCCATAGCGTAGATAGTTTTGTTCAGACTTATAAAGCAACCCATCCTGAAGAAGTTGTCCCCTCTACCAAAACGATTTATCGTTATATCAAAGAGGGGCTGTTAGCGAGTAGACCAATCGATCTGCCTAAGATGGTTCGTATCAGACAACGTTCTAAGACAGTGACCAAGACCAGCAAGAAGAAACTAGGAACCTCTATTGAAGAACGTCCAGAGTGTATCAATGACCGTTCCGAATTTGGGCATTGGGAGATTAATTTGGTTCTTGGCAAGAAAACCAGAGGTGAAGCTGTTATTTTGACTTTGGTAGAGCGCCAGACACGCTATGCACTAGGAGTTAAACTAGAAGACAAACAGTCCCACACCATTAATAGTGCTGTAAGGCACCTCACCAGTCGGTATCCTATTGCATCCATCACAGCAGATAATGGTTCTGAGTTTAGTTTACTCTCAGACTTGGAAGCTGTTGATGTGTACTTTGCACATCCCTATTCTTCACATGAGAGAGGCACAAACGAGAACTTCAATGGCCTCCTCAGAGAATATATCCCTAAAGGAGTCTCACTTCATTCACTAACCTCTGAAGAACTGGACAAGTATATCACTGCCATCAATGAGCGCCCGAGACGCCTTCTTCAGTATCAATCCTCAAAATTCCTGTTTGGGCTAGCCCAAACAGCATAACCTCTGGAACTTTAGTTATCAATGAACTTGTTGCACTTGACTTGACAATATGCGATAAAAAAGATTATCAAAAAATGCACAGGATTCTGTGCATTTTTTGATTTAGTCTGAGATTTTTTCTTTCACTTCATCGTAGCTGAGAGCACGTACATCCTCATCGTCATTTATTTCTGGCATTTTACCTGTTTCATAAATAGCTTTGATTTGAACACTATCCAGTGTTTCGTATTTCAGTAGTGCTTCTGCAATAAGTTTATGAGATTCACGGTTTGATTGAATAATTTCTGCTGCCTTGTTGCGAGCTTCATTTAATAATTGACGAACTTCACTATCTAGTTCATAGGCTGTTTGTTCAGAAATATGTTTTGGAGTAGTATAGCCACCAAACATAGAATGGTTTCCTTCATACTGCATAGGTCCCATTTTTTCGCTCATACCGTACTCTGCCACCATCGCACGAGCCATTTGGGTTGCTTGTTCAAAATCATTGGCAGCTCCTGTCGTCTGAACATTGAAGATGATTTCTTCTGCTACGCGCCCGCCCATAAGACCTGCCAATTGTTCTTTCATATCATCTTTTGAAAGCAACATTTGGTCTTCCTTGGGAAGAGCAATCATATAGCCGCCTGCACGACCTCGTGGAACAATAGTAACCTTATGAACCACACGCGCATTGGACAGGACCAACCCAACAATAGTATGTCCGGCTTCGTGGTATGCCACAATTTCTCGTTCTTTTTGAGAAACAGTACGGTCTTTTTTAGATGGTCCAGCAATCACACGATCTTCTGCTTCATCAATGTCTGAAGCATCAATGACTTTTTTATTGCGACGCGCTGCGACAAGAGCAGCTTCATTGAGGACATTTTCTAAATCTGCACCGACAAAACCTGGTGTCTGTTGGGCCACTAATTTCAAATCAACATCATTAGCCAAAGGTTTATTCTTAGCATGAACTTTCAGGATTGCTTCCCGTCCTTTCACATCTGGTCGACCAACAAGTACTTTTCTGTCAAAGCGACCTGGGCGAAGGAGGGCAGGGTCCAGGACATCGCTACGGTTTGTCGCTGCAATAACAATAATTCCTTCATTTCCCTCAAAACCATCCATTTCAATCAAGAGTTGGTTAAGAGTCTGTTCACGTTCATCATTGCCACCACCCATACCAACACCACGTTGGCGGCCAACAGCGTCAATTTCATCAATAAAGATGATAGCTGGTGCTGCTTTTTTAGCATCTTCAAAAAGAGAACGAACGCGACTGGCACCAACACCGACAAACATTTCAACGAAATCAGAACCTGAAATGGAGAAGAATGGAACACCAGCTTCACCTGCCACTGCTTTTGCCAGGAGGGTTTTACCTGTTCCTGGAGGACCCTCCAGAAGGACACCAGCAGGGATTCGAGCACCAAGCTGTGTAAAGCGTTTTGGATCCTTGAGGAACTCAACTACTTCAACCAGTTCTTGTTTTTCTTCCTCAGCTCCAGCCACATCTGAAAAGCGAACTTTGATATGGTTTTGCTCCAAGGCTTTGGCCTTGTTTTTTCCAAAATTCATAGCACCACGGGCGCCACTTCCTCCTTGGTTCATCATCATCATGAAGATCACTAGAACGATTCCAAAAGGAACTATGTTAAGCAAGATACTTAACCAGAGGCCATTTGAACTTTCTGGAATAATCTTAACATTGACATCTTTTTGCTCCGCCAAATCTTGAAGTTTAGAAAGTGTCGAATCAGATGCCAATATAATAGTAGAAAACTGTTTGTATTTGGTTGTGGATGAAACTTGAAAAAGTTTGATAGCAGAAGCAATATCATTCTTTGCTTCCTGCTCCTTTTTATACTCACCTTTTATTTCAATAATGCTATTGTTTGGTTGGTAAGTAATGGATTTAACATTTTCATCTTCTAAGGCTGTAACCAGCTCAGAGTATGTGATTTTTTTGGTCGCAACTTGACTGCCAGCAGTGAAGAATTGATAACCGGTAATAATAGTTGCTAGCAGTAAAATAATGAGAAAAGGATTTCGAATAAACCCTTTATTATTTTGATTGTTCATATATAATTGATAACCTTTTTTCTAATTGGAGTATACTTCTTCTTTCAAAACTCCGACATATGGTAAGTTTCGGTAATTTTCGTTGTAATCTAGACCGAAACCAACCACAAATTCGTTTGGAATGGTGAAGCAAGTATAGTCTGCTTCAATATCAACCACGCGACCTTCTGGTTTGTCCAACATGGTCACAATTTTAATGGAAGATGCTTTTCTGAAAGCAAATAATTCTCTCAGTTCTTTTAACGTGCGACCTGTATCAATAATATCTTCAATAAAGAGTATGTCACGACCTGCAACATCTGAATCAATATCCTTGATAATTTTGACAGAACCGCTACTTTCTGTTCCCCCATGGTAGCTGGAAACTACCATAAATTCTGTTTCAATATGGGTATCAATATGCTTTATCAGTTCTGCCATAAATGGAATAGAACCTTTTAAAATACCAACTAGGATAGGATTTTTTCCTTGATATTCCTCTGTCAGCTTTTTACCCAATTCCCGACTCTTTTCAATGATTTCAGCTTCAGAGATAAGAATGGTTTTGATGTCATTTTCTAACATAGTCAGCTACTCTTTCGTTTTTATATATAGTTTGGTTTTCATTATATCATTTTTTACTGATTTATTCAAATCACTAGTCACCTGATTAGCCACTCCAAGAATGGTTTTATGTTGCTCGATGATAATAGCTTCTTGGCGTTTTTTTGCAGGGACTTTTTGGTCAATAAAGTAGCGTCGCAATTTTTTTTGAATACCGTTAAGAAGAATGGTGTCGCCAGCCTTACGGTATCTAAGTCGAATTGGTTGATGTTTATCAACCCAAAGAACCTGATTGGCATTTGGCAGGTCTCGGTTTAGGGAGAAAACAATACCACCAAATTCAAAAATACCTTCTGATTCTATCACATACACTCGCTCATTTTCATCCGTCTCTGGAAGGATTTTGAAAATTTCAAACTGATTATAATCTTTTATCAGACAATAATGGTGGTTTAGGGGGTGATAGTAATTAGTCTTGGTTTGCAGGATGGTCAGTATTTCTTTAAACTGAGCTTTACTAACCTGTAAATCAGGAAATGTTGTTAAATAGTCCTGAAGTAAAAATACTTGAACTGCTGGACTTTGTTTTCTGAAAATAGGCACACTTGTTGTATTGATGTCTTTGGTTAAGTCCTGTAAAGCTTGAAATAGCTGGGCATTTTCTTGACCAAGGTCCAGAAGATAATGTGAAAATTGTGGGTTTTCTTTCTCTAAAAGTGGAAGATAGTTATTTCGGATACGATTGCGTAGGTATGTATTTTCCTTGTTGCTACTGTCTTCAAAATAAAAAGTAGCCTCTAGTTCTGATTTTTTAAAGGATAGAAGAGGACGAATCAATTGACCCGGACCAAAATTTTGAATGGCTTGAATGCCTGATAGATGACGAAGGCGACTGCCACGAAGAAGACGCATAAAGATAGTCTCAGCCTGATCATCAGCATGATGGGCTGTGACCAATCCAGTATAAGCATGTTCTCGCATCTTTTTTTCAAAAAATTGATAACGGAAATCGCGGGCCTTTTTTTCAGAAAAGACAGAATCCTGATAGTTTGCAGTATAGATGGGAATATTTTCTTGCTGGGCAAAGCTCTTCAAATGTGCTTCTTCTTCATCCGATTCCTTGCGCTGCTTGTGGTTGACATGGGCGATGCCAATTTCTAACTGAAGCTCGTCCCTTGTAGCCAGTAAACAATCCAGCAGAGCCATCGAATCCTTTCCGCCTGAAACTGCGACTAATATTTTTTTGTGTTTATCAAAAAAGTGACCATCTTGTGCCACTTTTAAAAATTTTTTCTTCATCATTTTAATAATTCATATACATCATCTGCAATTTCTGAGATGGTGTCATAATCCGATTGGTCAGTGAAAATAGATAAGATAAAGGGAGAATCTGTATAAACAACACCCACATCGTGTCGAAAATCATAAGCATCTCCAATCTTATGCGCAACAGGAGCCGGAATATCACGGGCAATACGCTGATTATCAAACTCTGTATTTTGTAAACTTCCCAAAACATAGCCGGACTGATGATAGATGGCCTCCATTATCATACCTGCCATTTGAGCAGAAGCCTGACGCGATGACATATCCCATTTTTGTCCAACAATTGCCGTTATTTCTTCATAGAAGGCCGCATCAAATTGATTCGTAATGTAGTAGGCCAATAGATTGCTGGCTGCATTATCCGATTCTTTTGCTGTTTTATTGATTAGTTCATCAATTCGGTAATGGCGATTATCAGCTGTCTTCCCTAAAGTACCGCTCCCTTCAGCAGAATAACTTCCCTTAAAATCTGTTACTTTATCAATGTATTGTAAACCTTCTGTCAAGCTGTACTCTTCTTGGTCAATTTTTTCCTGAACATAGTAAAGGACCGGTAACTTGGTGACACTTGCCGCATACATCAGTTTATCTTGGTTGACACCTGCTGTTTTTTGGCTAGAAAGTTGTTTGACATAGACTCCGATATTGTCCTTTGAATATTTTTTATTCAGTAATTCCTGAACAGCTTCTATGCGATTATCTTCTTGGGAGAAGTCGGTACTCTTTAGCCAACCTTTCCCATCAATCTTAGCATAGATACTTGTTGGAGTTGTGACAATTTCAGAAATCTCTACTGATTGATATGCTTTTAAGGAAGTTTTTGCTATTTTTTGTTGGTTTTCAATAGGGGTGGTATACAATTTGAAATCTTTTTTTAACCATACAGTTAATCTAGTAGGTGCAGATTCTATAATTTGATCATCGAAGATAACAGCAGGGTCTGCCAATAAGTATTGGCCATTATCCAAGAGGAAAACTTGTTGATTTTGATCGTTTATTTCTACAGATTGGATACTAAAGGTCTGATTTTCTTTTAAAGTTGAAACTTTTTGTGTTAAGTTTCTGTCAAGATAAGTGTCAACTGGTGAGTAGACATTAGGATTGGATGGGACAGATGTGAAGGTTTCATCTGTCACCTTAGCATTGAGTAAGAAATTTTCTTGATTGGTCAAGATAAAATCAATCTCTGTGCTGTCAACTGTAGCGCTGGCTAATAAAATTGGCATCAGTAAAAGCAATAGATATTTCTTCATTTTCCCTCCTTCCTAGTTTTCTTGGTCAGATACCTCTAACTTTAATGCTTGATTTTTCTGAGACAATTCTGCTAATTTTTCGTCAGAATAAGTTAAAAAAGTTTCCACTGTTTGTAAAATATCTTCTGTCATTTTGGTAACAATCCTGGAATATTATAGATAAACTCACCATCTTTTGAATACTGCAATTTAGCTCGAATATACTTAGCTGCATACTCTTCATCTTTTAATTTAGTAACCAAAGAAGACTCCAGTTTTTCCTGTCGGGTTAGTTCTTGGTAGCGCTCCTCAAGTTTCACTAATTGTTTTTCCTTGTCCTTTAATGTGTTGTAACTCTCAACTAAATTATAGGTAGGTAAAATAAATAAAAAAATAGCCAAAACAAGGATCAAACCCATAAATCTGGTTTTTTGACGATTCTCATCGTCATTTTTTCTTCTTTTTTGTAATTCATTCTGAATGAACTCATTATTTATTTGAAGTATGTTAGATTTTTTCATCTGCTTCTACCCTAACTTCACTGATGATTTCGTACATTTTCAGTGCGTCTTCTTTTTTTGTTGAATCTTTCATTTCCAGGACTTTGACAGTCAGTAGTTTGTTGCCAAAGCGAATTTCTACCAAGTCATCTACTTTTAAATCTGTTGAAGACTTGGCCAGGATGCCGTTGACTTTGATTCGGCCCTTGTCGGCCACTTCCTTGGCAACTGTTCGCCGCTTGATAATGCGGGATACTTTTAAATATTTATCTAATCGCATAATTGGACACCTCACAATCCCTTCTATTTTATCATGTTTTGGCTTCAACTGGCAATTTATTGTAATTTTTCAAGTTTTTTTAGCTGCCAATTGTTCGCTAAAAATCATCAATTGTTCTAGGATAGCGAAGTCTTTTCGATGTCGAACATCAAAGATGACCTGCATCTGACCGGCATTTTCAGAGATACGGGCTTTGAGATTGGTTGCTGACAAAGCTTGAAAATAGTCTTGGGTCAAGAAATACTGTCCAGCCATGGCTTCAAAGGTGACAATTAACTGACCTTGTTTTATCTCAACTGATTTGGCAAAGGCTTGGTCCAAGAAGGATTTGAGAAGACCAATTTCTAAGAGATAGGCAACAGCATCTGGATACTCTCCGAAGCGGTCCATCAATTCCGTTTGCAGTTCTTCATAGTTGACACGACTGTCAAGTTCCTTGATACGCTTGTAAATTTCAATTTTTTGCCGCTGGTCATCGATATAGGTGCTTGGTAGGTAAGCATCAATAGAGAGATTCATTTCAGTATTGGATTTTTGGCGTTTTTTGGTCTTGCCTTGTTTTTCCAAAATGGCTGTCTCAAGGAGTTGGGAGTAGAGTTCATAGCCGATGGAATCGATGAAGCCACTCTGGGCAGCTCCAAGTAGATTTCCAGCCCCTCTAATGGATAAATCCTGCATGGCAATTTTAAAACCTGAACCCAATTCTGTAAATCCTTTGATGGCTTCCAGGCGTTTTTCTGAAACCTCTGTCAAGGATTTGTCTGGCCGATACATGAGATAGGCATAAGCAATCCGGTTGGAACGGCCAACACGACCTCGGAGTTGATAAAGGGTTGACAGCCCCATATGGTCAGCATTTTCGACAAAGAGAGTATTGGCATTGGGAATATCGACACCAGTCTCAATGATGGTGGTTGTCACCAGAACATTATATTCCCCTTCGATAAAGGCATAGAGGGTATTTTCTAATTGGATTTCGGACATTTGACCATGGACAAAGGCGATGGAAGCCTCTGGCACCAAGTCACGAAGTTCTGAAACCTTCTTTTCAATACTGTCAACTTTGTTGTAAAGGTAGTAAACCTGCCCACCTCGGTCAATTTCCCGTAAAATGGCATCCCGAATCACGGTTGGATTGGTTTCCATGACGTAGGTTTGAACAGGGTAACGGTTGGTCGGTGGGGTTTCAATGACTGACAGGTCTCGGATACCCAGCATGGACATGTGGAGGGTCCTTGGAATAGGGGTAGCTGTCAGGGTCAAGACATCAATTTTTTTCTTGAGTTCCTTGAGAGTTTCCTTGTGCTTGACCCCAAAACGTTGTTCCTCATCAATGACCAACAGTCCCAAATCGGCAAAAACCACATCTTTTGACAGGAGGCGATGGGTCCCAATAATAATATCCAACTGGCCTTTCTTCAATTTTTCCAAGGTGGCTGTCTGCTCTGCCTTGGTCCGGAAACGGCTGAGAACCCCAATATTAACTGGAAAATCTGCAAATCGCTCAATGAAGTTTTCATAGTGCTGCTGGGCCAGGACTGTTGTTGGAACGAGAATGGCGACCTGTTTTCCATCGTTGACAGCCTTGAAGGCAGCCCGCATGGCTACCTCGGTCTTTCCGAAGCCCACATCTCCCACTAAGAGCCGGTCCATTGGAAAGGCCTTCTCCATATCCCTTTTCACTTCATCAATGGAGCGAAGCTGGTCATCTGTTTCTACATAGGCGAAATGCTGGTCGAATTCTAACTGGTTGTCATCGTCCGCTGAAAAGGCAAAGCCCTTTAATTGACTGCGTTCTGCGTAGAGTTTGATCAGGTCCTCGGCGATATCTTCTACCTGCTTTTGGACCTTTTGTTTGGTCTTTTGAAAACGCCCATCGTTGAGTTTATTGAGTTTAGGTTGTTTGCCATCCGAGGCAATGTACTTGGAGAGGCCATCAATCTGCTCAACAGGCAGAGAAATCTTGTCTGAATTTTGGTACTGAATGGTGATGTAGTCCCGATGGACCCCTGAAACTTGGATGGTTTCAATGCCTAAAAATTGCCCAATCCCATGAATGTGGTGAACCACGTAATCGCCCTTTTCTAACTCATTGTAGTCCCGCAAGCGTTCGGCATTACTAGCATGTTGGCGCCGAATTTTGCGTTTGACTTTCTTGTGGAAAATTTCCCGCTCGGTAATGAGGGCGATTTTTTCATCCAGGAAGTGGAAACCAGCTCCCAACTGACCTATGGTAACCTGCTGCTGGCCCACAAGTAATTCATTGGCATCCCGATAAGGAATTTGAATTCCATATTCCTGTAAAGTTTTCTGTAAACTTTGTAAAGATGATTCTGACTGTGCTTGAAGAATCACTGTAAAATTGGATTTAGCATAGCGATTTAATTCTTCTTTTAAAAGAGGAATTTGATTGAAAAATTCCTGCATTGGATGCTGATTAAAACTATAAATCGCATCAAATTTGAGATTTCCCAATCCTTTCTGGAAGGTAGAAAAATAAGTCGAAGGTTGGTATTTTCTAAGTTTTGAATAGGTGTCCACAAAATATTGAAAGCTGGTGTGGGATTGACACTTCTGTAAATCTTCTGTCAATAGCTCCGCAGCTTCCATTTCAAATTGGGCATGGCTATCCATGATTTTATGAAAATTATCAAAAAAGACAGGGGATCCCTTTGGGAGATAGTCTAAAAGGGTCCAATTTTTTTCATAAAAGATGGAAAGGAATTTTCCCGTATCTGGATGGCGGTAGCCTGTTTTGATATCAGACAATACTTCTGCTAGATAGGATTTCTGCTCGCTGATTTCAATCGTCTCCAATAAGGATTCTAGCTGCTTTTCTGCCCGTGCAAAATCCTCTTCTGTCAATATGATTTCAGAAGCTGGATAAATGGTCACGGTCTCAAGATTTTCTATTGACCTCTGTGTTTCCACATCAAAAGTGCGAATTCCATCTACTTCGTCCCCAAAAAATTCCAGGCGATAGGGAAGTTCGGAATTTATTTCGTAAATATCTAAGATATCGCCACGGAGGCTAAATTCTCCCTGAGCGAGAACTCTGGACACTTTTTTGTAGCCAGTCGCTACTAGTTTCTTTACAATGCTGTCAACTTGTATCTCATCCTGAAGCCGAATCTCATTAACGGACTCTTGGTAATTTTTTGGACTAGGCAGCTGGATTTTGGCTGCAGCAAAATTAGCAACCAGAATACCTGGATGCTTCTTGTTTAAGAGAAAATTCAAACTGTCTACCCTCGTTTGTCTCTTTTCTTTGGACGAAAAGACAAATTCTGCCAAGGGACTATCATCTGTAAAGAAGTTGTAAACATATTCACTTCCCAGTAAATCTGACAGGCTGGCTACCAGATTTTCAGCCTCATTTTGACTACTTGTGAAAATGAGGATTTTCTCACTCAAGCTTTCAAAGGCTGCGCTCATAACCAGGGCCTTACTGGTTCCAGATAGGCCCAAAATCAACTGGCGGTTGGATGTATTCAGTTCTTGTTGCCATTTTTGAATCTGTTGGTTTTGCTGGATTATTTCAATTAAATTCATAGACCATTAAACTTTCTCATGACCTTTTCTAGGTCCTTTTCTTGTAGGTAATAATTGACAGCACTGTCAAGTTTATCCAAGGTTTTGTCAATCTCAATCCGGTCTTCCGTATCAAATTTGGACAGGACATGATTGACAACCGTCATTCCTGGTTTTGGACGACCGATGCCTATCTTGATACGGTCAAATTCCTGGGTTTTGAGATGGGCAATGAGGGACTTAATCCCATTATGACCTCCTGCTGAACCCTTTTGGCGGAAACGAATCTTCCCTACTACCATATCCAAATCATCATAGGCCACCAATAAATCCCTCTCATCCAGCCCGTAGTAGGCCAGAAGGGCATGGACAGCCTTGCCGGATTCATTCATAAAGGTGGTAGGCTTGACCAAATAGATTTTTTGACCATCTATAAAGGTTGAGGCAATGTCTGCTTGAAAAATCTTATCATGGGTGAAGCTGACATTTTCTCTTTTTGCAAGCATATCCACCAACATAAAACCAACATTGTGGCGGGTTTCATGGTATTTACTGCCTGGATTTCCCAGACCTACAATCATCTTGACCATCTTTTTCCTTTCAAAAAGACCAAAAGGACTGAAACGTCATTTCAGCCTTAATTTTTAACTATTTTCAACAAAAACTTAGACATTGAAGCGGAATTCCATGATATCGCCATCCTGAACGACATATTCTTTTCCTTCTTCACGGAGACGGCCTGCTTCCTTAACAGCCTTCTCAGAGCCATATTTCATCAGGTCATCGTAGGACATGGTGACAGCACGGATGAAGCCTTTTTCAAAGTCTGAGTGGATGATGCCGGCCGCTTGTGGGGCCTTGATGCCCCGTTTGAAGGTCCAGGCACGCACTTCCTTTTCCCCGGCTGTAAAGTAGGTGCCAAGCCCCAGCAAATGGTAGGCAGCCCGAGTCAACTTATCCACACCGGATTCGGTCAAGCCGATAGCCTCCAAAAATTCTGCCTTGTCTTCGTCATCCAACTCTGCAATTTCTTCTTCAACACGCGCTGAGATGACCACTACTTCTGCGTTTTCTGTCGCTGCAAATGCTCGGATTTGCTGCACATAGTCGATGGCATCTGGGTCTGCCACCTTGTCTTCATCCACATTGGCCACATAGAGAACTGGTTTGGTGGTCAGAAGGAAGAGACCTTTGACAATCTTTTCCTCTTCTGGGCTGAAGGTGACTGTCCGAGCTGATTTCCCATCTTCCAAAACAGGTTTGATTTTTTCCAAAACCGCAAATTCTGCCAAAGAATCCTTGTCTTTCTGAGTACGAGCCATCTTTTCCACACGGGCATAGCGCTTGTTGATGGACTCTAGGTCAGCCAAAATCAGCTCCAAATTGATGGTTTCAATATCTGCAATCGGGTCCACAAAAGCATCTTCACGGCCCTGCTCCCGCATGACATTTTCATCGTCGAAGGCCCGAACCACATGGACAATGGCGTCCACCTCACGGATATTGGCCAAGAATTTGTTACCAAGTCCTTCGCCTTTTGATGCGCCCTTGACAATCCCTGCAATATCTGTAAACTCAAAGGTTGTTGGGACGGTCTTTTTTGGGGTAATCAACTCTGTCAACTTCTGTAAACGTTCATCCGGGACCTCTACCATCCCCACGTTTGGATCAATGGTCGCAAAGGGATAGTTGGCAGCCTCTGCTCCTGCCTTTGTAATTGCGTTAAATAGGGTTGATTTACCAACGTTTGGCAAACCGACTATACCTGCTGTTAAAGCCATCTGTTCTTACTCTCCAATTAAAAATTCAATCATGACTATTATAGCAGAAAAGATGAGAAAAAGCTTGTCCAGTGACAAGCTAATTTTTTATTTTAAGACATTTAACAAGCCATAGATAAATCCAGCAATTGGAAATACAAGCCACCAATAATTAGCTATGAATTCCCAAACATTCATTGGTCTATCTTCTTTCTTTTCATTCACTGGTTCTGCTTCCTTCCCCAGGATCAGAAAATCCAGACTGACCTCAAAAATTTCCGCCATTTGGATCAGTTTCTCCACATCCGGTGTTGCTTCACCATTTTCATATTTTGAGATGGATTGGCGTGAAACAAACAGTTTTTGAGCCAAGTCTTCCTGCGATAGATGGTTGGCAGTTCGTAAGTTTTTAATCTGTTGTCCTAGTTGAATCATGGCCTTCCTCCTTCTTTTTCTAAGTTTATTATATCCTAGAAAATAGGAGTTGACTAGCAATTTTTAGGAAAAATCCGCAACTCAGGGTTGCAAAACAGCAAAGAATCCTCAACTCACTAACTGTACCTGGCTTCCAGCCAGTAAGTCTCCCAGATGGCGCTTGTCCTTTCTAAATAAGGCCATCAAGAGCAAGATACAAAGTAAAAGAAGACTGAGTCCTGTGCAGATATGACCAAAGAGGCTGGTGTAATTGGAATAAATTCCAGAAATGGTTCCCATGTGGCCCAACTGCCAAGGTAGAAACTTGATACTATTGCGAATCAGGGCTGATGAGAAAGGGGATTTTTGATATACAACCCTTAAACCTACCTTTTTCTTACCCCAGCTACCACCCTGACCGTCCATCCAGCTAAAGATGACAATCATCGGAAGAACAGATGTAAATGTGGCGATGAGCTGAGACTGCAGTGCTGTAAAGACAGGGATTTCACCAAAAATGAGGAAATAAAAACCAATACAAACAAGGGCAAGACAAGCTAAATAGGCTAAAATCAGGAAATAATCAAAGAGGAGTTCTTTGAGGCGGGTAGAAAAAGGAATAGGATTATGTTTTAGCATAGCAGTCTCCTTTTACTTTCATCCTAACTGATAGATAATCTTTTGACAAGCAACCTAGCAGTAATATCCTGTCAAAGTTGCGCAACCAGCACTTGCTTTTTCTATGAAAAAGGCTGATTTGTCAAGTTTTGTAGGGTTGCAGAAGCATCTTATAAAACCTTCTTCATCTTCCGCTCAAAATCATAGCGGCTCATCATGACCACATGGTCGCAGTTGGTGCAGCGGATTTTGATGTCCGCCCCTAAACGGATAATTTCCCAGCAGTTGGCTTTTTTGCCTGTCGACTTAATGGTGCAGGCATGGGGCTTTTTCATTTCGACAAAGGATCCTAAATCGTACATGATAACCTCCAAATAGCTTTTTTATATTATACCATAGAAAAACTCCCTTCTGGGAGTTAAGTTTAATTTGTACGTACTGGGGTAATCAGTTGGATAAAATCTTCACTCTCTGCATTCGGCACCAGAGTAAAGGGACGAATAGGGGAGATAAAGCTGATTTTTACCTGCTCATTGCCAACAGCCTTGAGGGCATCGATGAGGTAGGTAGGATTGAAGGAAATCATCAGATCTTCACCATTCACGGCTAGAATATCCAATTCTTCATTAACCTTTCCGACTTCTGGAGAATTAACATGGGCAGAAATGACCCCATTTTGAATTTCCAGCTTCACTGTTCCATTTTGCGTAGCATTGGAAAGAAGGCGGGCCCGTTCCATAGCATGGCGCAGATTGGCTGTATCAAAGATCACTGTCGTATTGAAATCTTTTGGAATCAGACGATCCGTGTCAGGATAGGTTCCTTCCAACAATCGTGTGTAAAAGCTGATGTGTTGGCTTCTAAAGAGCAGTTGATTATTAGAGAAGAAAACTTCTACAGTCTCAATCTCATCTGAAAAGACAGCTGCAAATTCACGGAGGGAGCGGCTTGGAATTACGACATCAAAATTATCCCCAGCCTTATCCAGCTGAATCTTCCGTTGGCTCATACGGTGAGAATCTGTTGCCACTGTTTTGAGAGTCCCATCCGTCAGGACAAAATGGACCCCCGTCAGGATAGGCCGGCTTTCCTGGGTGGAAGCTGCAAAGGCTGTTTCATTGATAATATCCTTGAGCAGTTTGGTTTCCAATACCAAAGGTTTGGTTGCTGCTACTTCTTGCAGGCGTGGATAAAGTTCTGCTTCTTTTCCTTTTAGAGTGATTTCAGACTTACCACTTGTCAGGAGAACTTGTTTTTGCTCGATTTCTTTTAGGTCTAAAACAATATCTGGTAGGCTAGAGACCACATTGATGAAGAAACTAGCTTCTAAAAGAATGGAACCTGTTGAGGAAATAAGTAAGCCAGCATTTTCCTCTTGAACAGAAATAAAGTGTTCAATAGAAATTTGTCCATTAGAACCAGTCAATCCAATTCCTTCATTGGTTACATCAACTTTGACAGTAGATAAAACAGGAATGGCATTCTTATGACTGATGGCACGTTTGGTGGTATTCAAGGCTTGGAGAAAGACTGCCTTGTTGATTGAAAAATGAATCATGGATTCTCCTTTATTTATAAATAATAAGGTTAATAGTAATAGTAGTACCTGTTAATCCTGTGGAAAAACAGCACAAAGCGCGTGAGACTAGGATGATAGACTTGTTCACAAAATGTGGAAAACTTTTGAACTTTCAAAGACTTTTCCACATTAGCGAATTTTATTGCGGATAGCAGTCAATTCAATCTCCAGCTGATCATCTTCAGCTAGCATGGTTTTAATCTTATTGTAGGCATGCATGACAGTTGTATGGTCACGGCCTCCAAACTCTTTACCAATTTTCGGAAGGGAGTTATCGGTCAACTCACGGGCTAAATACATGGCGACCTGTCTAGCATGGACGATATTTTGGACCCGTTTGGCCCCCTTGATTTCCTTGAGACTAACTCCGTAAAATTGGCCAACTTCTGTCTGGATTTTATCAATAGAAACAACCATGTTTTGTGGATTGGTTTGCTTACGAGAACGGATAGCTTCTGCTGCCACATCTACTGTGATTTCGGTCAATTTACGCATGGTAGCTAGGAGATGAATGTCCTTGAGGGCACCTTCCAGATCACGAACATTGGAGTGAAATTGTCCAGCCAGATAAGCCAGGGTATCATCGGTAAATTCATAGGGATAAGTTTCACACTTGTTGCGTAAAATGGCAATCCTAGTTTCAAAATCTGGTGGTGTGATTTCGCTGGTCAAGCCCCATTTAAAACGGGTTACCAGGCGCTCCTCCAAGTTATCGAGATAGTCAGGATTACGGTCGGAGGTCAGCACAATTTGTTTGCTATTTTCATGTAGGGCATTAAAGGTATGGAAAAATTCTTCCTGGGTAGAGGCCTTATTGCGCAAGGATTGGATATCATCAATAAGAAGTAAATCCAGATTGCGGTAGGTCTTTTTGAAATTATCCATGTCATTGAGACGCAGGTGTTCCAAAAAGTCATTGATAAAGGTTTCAGAGGAGACATATTTGATGCGGGCATTTGGCTTGTCTAACAAGACCTTATTTCCGATGGCATTGAGCAAGTGGGTTTTTCCCAAACCGGGTCCACCGAAGATAAAGAGGGGATTGTAAAGTCCACCTAGATTATCTGAAACTGCTAGGGCAGCAGCCTTGGCCCATTGATTGTTGTCTCCTTGAACAAAATTATCAAAGGTATACTGAGGTTTGATATCTGGATGAGTAAAGCTGTTTGTAGCCAGATAAGTTGGATTAGAGTCTGCTACTTGGGAGTTAGTACTTATCTGAGGTGCACTTTCTTCTTTCAAAACAGGCTCAAATTGGTATTCGGTTTTGAGATGCTCATTATAGATTTCAAAACCAGCTGTTAACATGACACTCTTCATATTTTCTTCCCAGAAGAGTTTCTTAAAGGGGCTATCCAAGAAAATAGTAGCACTATTTCCGTTGACACTCACCAAGCGAGCACCGGAAACAAAGAAGTCAAAGGCAGATTGTTTCAGATTGTCTTTGGCTAATTGCAAGACCCTCTCCCAAAATACTTGTTCCTGGTTCAATAAAGGACCTCCTTTCAGATTTAATGTCCTATTTAGTGTATCATATTTGAAAAAAGTTTTCCACAAGTTTGATACTTTTCCACATTGTATATAAAAGTTTTCCACAGAATGTGAATAATCAATAAGGATTGGCTACTATCAGCCTTTTATTCATACTAAAGGATTGTGTATAAACTGTCTATACTTTTTTCCTATTCACAGGCGTTTTTCAAATTGTTGATAAGTCTGTGGTATTCTTCTGTATCAGCAAAGGAGAGTTTGATGTGCCCAGAGGAGTCTTTTTTTTGGTGAATCTGTACATCCACTCCCAGCATCCGGCGAAGATTTTCTTCCTCAACCTGGATAAAGGTATTCTTTTTTTCTTTTCTTCTGGTTTTTTTGAGTGTTAATGCCTCTTCCAGAGAACGGACACTCATATCCTTTTCTAAAATTTGTTGGAGCCAGCTTTCTTGGTCTTCTGCTGATAATGGAACTAGGAGTCGGGCATGACCTTGGGAAAGTTGGTTAGAGGCAAGGGATTGTCGGAGTTTATCAGATAGATTAAGGAGGCGCAAACTATTCGAAATATAAGGTCTGGATTTTCCCATGATCTGAGCCATTTCTTCATGAGTTAAGCCTCTGTCTAATAATTTTTTATAAGAAGTAGCTTCTTCGATAGGATTGAGGTCAGCTCGTTGTAGATTTTCAATGATAGATTGGTAAAGCATATCCTCGTCAGAGAGTTCCTTGATGATAACAGGCACCCTGGTTAAGCCAGCTAACTGACTAGCCCGTAACCTTCTCTCTCCTGCTAATAATTCATAGCCGATAATGGTTGATTTTCGCACAATAAGGGGTTGAATCAAACCGTTGGCGCGGATTGATTGGGCTAATTCTTCTAGTTTTTCTTCCTCAAAATGGATGCGAGGTTGATAGGGATTTGGTGTAATCTCACTAATTTCTATATATTTCAGTTCTTCCATAGGTTTATTCTAGCAAAAAAAATCTAACTTTACAATTGTGTAAAGTTAGATTTACAGTGTCTATCAAGTTAATTGTTGGATAAGTTTTCAGTTGAATGTGTCAGTTCAATTGTAACATTCTTTTCCTTGCCATCTCGATAAACAGTTACTTGGATACTGTCACCAATACTGTGCTTGTAAAGCGCAGTCTGAAGGTCACTGCTGGTCTCAATCTTCTCTCCATCAATGGCTGTGATGACATCATATTGTTGTAATTTTCCATGAGCAGGAAGACCTTCCTGGGTGGAGATAATGAGGACACCAGATGTTAGGTTACTATTTTCCAAACCAGCTGTTTCTAGTTGGCTGCTGGATAGCTGAGCTAGATCCAACATCTGAACTCCCAAGGCTGGTCGAACAACCTTCCCATTTTCTTCCAATTGCTTAATGATAACAATCACATCATTTGATGGTATAGCAAATCCCATTCCTTCTACAGAAACATTTGAAGTAGCGCTGGCAAAGGTAATTTTACTAGATGTGATCCCTATCACTTGTCCTTGGATATTGATAAGGGGGCCGCCTGAATTACCAGGGTTAATAGCTGTATCGGTTTGGATGGCATTGATAGAGATGGTTTGCCCATCTTCTGATTTACTGGTTACTGTGCGACTTAAGCTAGAGATAATCCCCTGGGTCACCGAATTGGCATAAATTGCCCCTAAAGGACTACCGATTGCGATAGCTGTTTCACCAACATTGATGGTGCTAGAATCGGCAAATTCAGCAACTGTTGTGATTTGATCAGCAGCAATTTTAATCACTGCGATATCGGAGTAGGTATCCGATCCCACCAACTCACCTCTCACCTTTTCACCAGAAGCTAATTGAATATCGATTTGATCAACTCCAGCAATGACATGTGTATTGGTTACAATGTAAGCATCATCACCATCTTTTTTATAGATTACACCAGAACCTTCGCTGGATACTGCTAATTCATCAGAAGAATCTTGGTTCCCAAAAATAGAAGCACCATTACCAGAACCTTGCTTGTAACTGATGACAGAAACAACAGCATCTTGAACTTTTTTAACCGCCTCGGTCACCGAAGTCTGATTATCATAATTTACCTTACTAACGGTTACCTTTTCAGATGTCTTAGTTGTCTGTGTTGTTGTATTAGTCGTTGTTTGGAAGAAAGAAACCGCTAGCCCGCCTACTAGTCCACCTAAAAAACCGAATAGAAATAAAATGGCAAATTTTAGATTTTTTTTCATGAAACACACTCCTCCTATTTTCTTCTATGCTACTTCTTTTTTCTTAATTATAACTTAAAATTTTCAAAACTTCATCCACAATCTGTGGATAACTTTTCACTTTATGTGTAAAAACTCCTATTTTTCAAGGATAAAATCCTTAAAAAATAAAAAAATCTTCTATTCACTTGTGGATATGTTACAATACTTTTATGAAAACAAAAGTCATTTGTATGGGAAAATTGAAAGAAAAATATTTAAAAGATGGGATTGCGGAATACTGTAAGCGTCTCAGTCGCTTTACCAAGCTTGAAATCTTGGAACTAGTGGATGAAAAGACCCCAGATCATGCTTCTGCTGCTGAAAATGAGAAGATTTTGGAAAAAGAGGCTGATCGTATTCTCTCAAAAATAGCCGAACGTGAATTTGTTATTGCTCTTGCTATTGAAGGGAAGCAATTTCCGTCAGAAACATTTGCTAAGGCAATTTCAGAAATTACTATCAATGGTTTTTCGGATGTTACCTTTATCATTGGAGGTAGCTTGGGACTGGCTCCAGCTGTCAAAAAAAGAGCTAATTTACTCATGAGTTTTGGAAAATTGACATTGCCACACCAGCTCATGCGCCTAGTCTTAATGGAGCAAATTTACAGGGCTTTTATGATCCAAGCAGGAAGTCCTTATCATAAGTAGTTTCACGTGAAACACAAGGTTTACACATATGTCAAGATTTAAAAATTATAGGATATTTGAGGGTTTACGAGTAGCTACCGTTTTGACCTTTATCAGTGGCTACTTAAATGCCTTTACTTTCATCACTCAAGGTGGACGTTTTGCAGGTGTCCAGTCTGGAAATGTCATCTCTACGGCCTATTTTTTAGCACTAGGGGAATTTCAGCAGGTTCTCAATTTTTTAATTCCCATTGTGTCCTTTGTTTTAGGACAATTTTTCACCTATTCAACTCGGAAATGGTTTTTAAATAAAGGATTTTACTGGCATTTTGGTAGTAGTTTGGTGATGACTGTTTTCGTATTGATAGCAGTTGCCCTTACACCCTTTGTTTCCCACCATATTACCATGGCTATCCTGGCTTTTGTGGCCTTAATACAGGTGGAAACCTTTCGAAAACTCCATGGTTCTTCCTATGCTAATGTGATGATGACAGGCAATGTTAAAAATGCAGCCTATCTCTGGTTTATGGGATTGGTAGAAAAAGATAAGGATCTTCAACGTAAAGGCAAGGATATTCTTTACATCATTCTGAGTTTTATGATTGGTGTAGTGGTGTCCACGCGATTCTCTCTCTTATTTGGAGAACATGCTCTTGCTATCCTCTTGCTTCCTCTCTTTTATGTAAATCTTCAATTATGGTATGAAAAAAATCCTAGGACCTCCTAGGATTTTTAAATGATTCCAGCAGGATTCGAACCTGCGACCGTTCGCTTAGAAGGCGAATGCTC
>ERZ650312.621-NODE-621-length-19885-cov-5.010439_pt1 | contig 19885 bp, 17 predicted proteins | sample MGYA00376248_ERZ650312 | MGnify/ENA primary metagenome ERZ650312 (study PRJEB26733, sample SAMN07839316) | wastewater metagenome | biome: urban; feature: wastewater treatment plant; material: waste water | place: USA: North Carolina | collected 2016-07-28 ... | reverse complement strand
CATGGTTCTTTTAGCACCAAACTCTACGACACGAGTCTCATACGTAGGATATGCAAAGTGGTCTAGGACGTCTTCACAAATCATAATACCGTCTTCAGCCACTGCTGGGTGAGACATGAATACTACATTGAGTTCCCGGCCGTACATGTATCCGCCGTTAGCTGTAACGGATGGCGAGTCAGCAATCACATCACCCTTTTGAAGAGTACCGCGCTCATGTACTTTAGCAGCAGCTGGACCTTCCACGTACGGAAAGCCAAAATACTGATGTGCTGAGAAGTATCGCGGTACATCAATGATGTCTAATGTGTTAGTGCCATCGTACTGAACGATTACTACATCTTGTGGATTGTATTCAATAGAGTTGGCATCCATTGTTCGCTCAAAGCGGCGAATGATCTTGATGATAGTGCAGTTCTCTGGTGCTTCAATTCGGAAGGTGTACTTACCGAATTCTCGCTCCATACCTGTTTGCTGGTATTTCTCTGTAGGGTTTCTAATGTTTAGCTTTTGTGAGATGTGACTGCTAAACATCTGAATGCGTGATGAGCTGTTGTGTCCTGGGTAAGGGGACAGACCGCACACTGACAGTAGATCAGGAGTTAATTCCTTGTGTACATACAGTGCAGGGTATGGGTTGTGGTAATCAAACTCTGTGCTCATTAGCTACTCCTTTGGTTTGGTTTTCATTAAGTATAACTTACAACTACACAGTTATAATGTGTGACTGAACATTTTTAAAATGAAAAGGATGGATGCGCTATGGCTTTAGAAAACCTCATGGTAGACTATGGTACTAATAACTACCATAGTCCTGAGTTTCTTGCAGTAATGGAAGATCATCTCACTTACCTCAGAACCCATGAGGACACTGTGGTTTTGAGCGTAAGTAATGACGAGGCTGAGAGATGGGCTGGAGATTTGATTGGTTATTTACTCACAAGAAATGTAGACGCCAGACTACATTACGTGACGATGAGATTATCCGGGATGAGTTCACCCACTGACTTTGGTGTAGACATAACCACTATTAGTGTACCTGATCCTAAAGTCGTGAATACCATCAGAAAAATCGAGAATACTCGTAAAAATATAAGACTGTAACTTAAGCCTACTAGAGAGTAAACTCTCTAGTAGGACTTATGCTGATTAGACCATAGGTGCGTAGCCTTGCGGATACATCATCGTTTGCTGCACAGGTTGTTGCAATGGCTGATAACTACCGTTAGGCATCATCAACATCGGAACACCATTGATGTTCACAAGTTGACCTTGTTGGGCTGGAACAGCTCCTGCTTGCCAGTTGCTGCGAGGTGCACCAGCAGCTTGCATCTGCATTTGCTGCAATTGCATTGGGTTTAGCATACCCATAGGAAACATTCCTGGCTGGAAACCCGCTACGTTAAGCAGTGCACCATTTTGCATCAAGTTCATGTTAGCCATTGCAGCTGCTTGCTGCGTTTGCTGAGATGAATTGATCAAATCGCTCACTGAGATGCTAGTGCCAGTACTGGCTTGCTGCTGAGGCATACCTACTTGCATCTGTGGGATATGCACAGGTACAGGCTGAGGAGCTTGTTGCACAGCCATCACAGGTTGCTGAACAGGTTGGACTGCTTGCACTGTTGGATGAATAGCTGCACCGATACTTGCACGGGATGGAACAGAAGGTTGTTGACTACCCAGATGAGGAGTGCCTTCATTGCCAGCCTGCATGGGAATCAGTCCAATCTGATTGACCAATGCTGCTTCGTTCTCAATAGCACCAACCCATGAAGAGTCAATGATCATTGACTTGTAATTGGGATCAAGGAACGTGTTGTACAAGTTCAGATGATGGTTGAGCATTTCCACCAGGTTCTGTGTACAACCCAGCAAGGCACCCATGTAAGGAGCTACCTTAGAGTTGTTGCCGACGTTGTAGTCACCTGTCTTGGAAATACCAGGCATCACGTACTCCAGCAAGCGAATGATCGTTTGGCGATCCTTCTTGCTCTTGATGGTGTAACCAAAGTACTTATCTTGCTCCTTGATCAGTTCCTCATAGAAGGGGAACATCACAACACCAACTCGAACGTAGTTGATGTCATTAACAATTCCATTCTTCTTCATGAAGATATTGACAAAGCAGTTGCCACCAATTTCTTTACTAGCGCGAGTAAAGAGCTCAGTGAATACCACGTCTGTATCGCTTGTGATATCCCGTACAGCAGACAGGAAATCTGCTTGGTCTGGAGTGAGTTGCTTGTGTTTAGCAGAGTCCTGACCCAGAGCAATCAAGCCGTTGATGATGATGGCGTATGTAAACGACAAGCGTGTGCTAATAGCTTCACGCAAGTTGGTAAACACTTTGCTCTCACCATGGATAGCTTGCTCTTTCATTGGGTGAAAGACAATCTTGGAATCACTAGGGTTTCGAAGATGTTCATCCGTTGGCAGCACCAGGCGTTTACCATCAATGATGGCTGGCTGATTAGCTTCACCTGTGAACAGTTCATTGTTCACAGACACGTAACCCTCAGCGTCAACAACGTAGCCTGCTGTCGAGAGGATGGATTTGTAGATGTCGATGAGTTTCATGGTTTTCTTTCAAACATGTTTGGATTCAAAAGCACTATAGTCGTCACCATAGTTAGGGATATTTTGCACACACTCATCAATGATGCTACCAAAGACAGCGGACAAGTTATTCGCCATGTTCAGATCGTGCGTCAAAATAGGTGCAAGAGCACTGCTGTTAAAGCATGGGTAGACATAGTCCACAGGTGCTTTACCATCAATACCTACTGTGATACGCATATCCAAATTCAGGTCAGCATACACAGACACAAAGTACTCCACTTCAAAGCCCAGTGTCACAGCGTTCAGTACGTCATACTCAATGCGAGTAATAAGCTCATCACGAATACGAGCAAAGGCATTGACATCCATGTTGATGTTTTCGTTCATGGACACAGCACCACTGATCTGAGTCGATGGACGAGAGCCAATCACCGAGTTAGTCGATGTAAAGCCCATACGCACCAGACCCATACGTGCCATGATTGCTGGAATACCGTTAGCAATGATAGTCGCTGCTTGGGTGTTGAAATCTGAACCGTGCCAGTCAGAAGTTTGTCCAGAGCGATGCACCTGACGGATATCTTCCTGTGTCAGCTGTGTGTATGTGGTCACCGAATCTGTCATCGGATCGATCATAGACAACTCGGCAAACGAGAAAGTGCCATCCATTGCTGCGCTTTGACGCAAAGTACTCAGACGCTCAAATAGCGGATTATCCATCGTATCGGCTGCCATGGTTTTGGCATGGTAGTATGGATTGGTCTTGCTGGATGGATCAGACACCAAACCCACTTTGAGTGCATTAGAGATAATGGATGCCGAATAGTCGTTGATATTACCACTGGCCAAGTTAGAGTAAGATGGCTTAGAAGTAACCAGCATGTTCGTGTCGATGAAGTTAGTACGTGCTTGGACTGCACGCAGTGGTTCATTGGCGCGATAGCTGATCACGTCACTGGGACGCATCGTGTACATGTTGTTCGTAGATGTAATACCTTGCCAGTGTGGGTTTACGAGTACGTTACACGTAGCCAGCGCTGAGAAACGATCACGATTTCCATAAGGTGTTACTTCGGACACCACGCGAGTGCGAGTAACGGTATTGACCTTAAAGAGCATGTTTGGATCGATCTTGCTTTGATCATGGAAGATACCTGGCAAGATGTTTGCATCGGAGGTAAAGCCCGTGTAGATGTAACGAATACGGCTACCTGTATTCATAGTCACATCAATCGTGAGCTTGAACCGGAGGCGATCACGATCCCACCCATTCAAGATACCAATGGGTGTCACGATGCTTGCCGACGGTGCAACGATAGCAGTGCCAATACCGATGAAGGTGTTGTTGTTGACACTAGCGCCTACGCGGACAGCTTCACTGATACGGTCTACTACTTTAGCAGTATCGCGTCCATCCATGGAAGATTCATAGGGGCGCAGGAACTGTTGGTTATACGTTCCTGTTTCATTGAGCAGCAATTCCACAACGTTGATTTGTGTGATCTTGCTATTAGTCAATGTGTTGAAAGATGGGATGATTGAGTTCATGCTTTACTTTCTCTGTTTTGGTTTTACAGTTGCAACAGTTTATTTTGGTTGTAGTTATGCTCAGCAGCTTTTGCAATATCTACAACTAGCTCTGTGAGCAGTACTTTTATATCGTGGGGTGCGCTAAAGCGTCTTTTACTAGTGCCTGTGATCTCCTTGAGTCGGCTTTCATGAATGTTGATTTGCCAGTCTTTACTAGACAGCTCATCAGCAATAATGTCCACCGCAGTGAGTGCTTGGTTGGTTGGTTTCTTGGGTGCAATCTTGCTTTTTGACAGAGACTTCTTAAGGTAGGGGTAGTATTCAGAGACTTGATCAGTAAGCTCTTTGGACAGTCTAGCTTTGGTATCTGTGCCAGCAGCTTGCATGATGTTGTTTCTGCCTTCATAGACAGTGGCTGTCATCAAAGCAGCCAAGTACTTCTTTCCACGAGTCCACAATACTGCCTCAGCTACTGCTAGGTAGTCTGATGTCACCTCAAATGGAACTAAGTACATACCTCGTGTGAATGCATACGGTGCCATAAGCCACTGGAGTATAGTGAACTGAGGATCATTGATTTGGTAAAATGCCAAATCGTTGTTGCGCCTGATGTTTACACATTCATGGACAAAAGCAGGATCAATTCCTGGCTGCATCCTGGTAGCTACTCGGATGTAGTCTGAAATAAAGTGAATAATAGCTTGCTTGTCTCCCAATGAGACTTCTTGCTTTACTTTATTTGATTCGAGCACAGAGACTTGTTGTTCACTATTGGATGCTCCGCCATCACTTTGCTTCTCAGGATCTTTGTCAATGATCATGCCTGAGAAGTTGTTGGCGTTATGTGTCACTCTTTCGCGCACATGGTTGAACACATAGGTGACCAGAGTCGGTGGATCGATTCTTTTGCCGTTACTGTTGTAAGTTGGATCAGGGAAAATACCGCGAATATCACTGATGCAAATCTTCCTGATCAACGCTACTGAAAGAACCCATGTAGGGAACTCTTCAGAGCTGAGCCCACTAACAATAGCGGACTTTGGTTTATCAGCAGGAATGATGCAGGCAATATAGCTAGTGAGCTTTTGCATAGCAGGGCAGCGAAACAGCTCAGACTTGCACAGGAGCTGGTAAGCATAGTACTCTTTGAGTGCTGTGTCAGTGTAGTCTTTTGCTCTGTCGATGTATTCGCTCCAAATAGGCAGTATGAAACGAAGTGCTAGTGCCAAGACAATCAAGTCTTTGTAGTCACTGAGCAGGTATGTTTGCTCACGAGATACATGGTACTCAGAGGAATGGGGATTGTAGTTGACTTCAAGCCAATTAGGCCACTGAATGTCAGACTGGTAACGTACCCACTTGTCTAGCTTAGCCAGGCTGTGGATAGCATACAGATCGCGAACAGCATCAAACAGCAGCTTGATTCGCTTTTCTTTCATACTGGTGTCATCCAGTATGTTGTGGATATTTTCGTACAGGTTAAAGATGACTTGTTGATCTTCTTGGGACAGTGTAGCCCAATACTGATTCATGTGGCTAAACATGTCATAGCCAGCTTCAAAATACTTTTTGTCAAAGGCAGCCAGGTTCCAGAAGATACATTCTTCGCCATGCTGCATTACGGCTTTTCCAGGGGAAACAATCTTTAAGTACATGCCTTTTCCTTTACTATATAACCCTCACACTTGTATAATAAGTGATTGTATTTAGTTAGGTTATATTTTAAGTTAAACAAAATAGTAGTTCTTTTGAAGCTGGTATAAAGGAGGATGTTTTCAAATGAGAAGATTGGTAGTTTTTTAGTAAAAAGGGAAAGACGCTAGGAGAATCAAACTCTCCTAGCGCACTTACCACTTATGCCTTTTGGTTAGAAAGGCAGATCGTCTTCAAATACTTCGCTGTTGCCTCCGCGTGGTGCGCCGGAGCCACCACCTGAGTTGCCGCCATTACCGCCACCGTAGCTGCCGCCACCTTGACGCTGATAGCCACCACCACCGCCTTGGCGTTGGTTGTTATCACGAGGCTCAGGTGCCTTGTACTCAGTCACGAGCAAGTTACCGTACAGTTCTTGCAACATCAACGCATATGCTTCCGTATAGAGCACAGATGCATCAGCCTTGGTGTAAGGTGTGCCGTCACCATGGACAAAACCTTGCCAGCGAGCATCGCCAACGATTGGGAACTTGATGACTGGTCGATCCTTCTTAAGAGCGTCCACTACGGAGATGTAGATAACGCCTTCGCGATCCTTACCAATCCAGATGTCCGTCAAGTGCACAGGCTTTTCAGAACGCTTGCCACCTGGATAGATGAAGTTAGAGCACTTGATGTTGCACTTCCAGCCAGGTTCTGCCTTCAGAGCATTGCGAAGCAGTACAACAATCGAGAACACGTTGACAGTATCGAGCTCAGCGCGGATACGACCATTGTTGGTGCTTTGGTTAGAGTCATTAGGATCACCAGTGTAGACAGTGATACGTGGGTTAGAGCCACCACCCAAACCCCAGCGCAGGTTAGACCACTTGCCTTCAGCTGTAGGACATGGTGCAGACAGACCCAGCTTTGTGTTGTCCAAAGCGATCTTTTTTACTTGTGGAAAATTACTCATGATTTGTTTCCTCTGATGAAAATGTGTGTTTGGTTAAAGTTTGAGCAAGTCAAACTATCTAGTCGATCTGTAATTTATTCATGCTCTGAGCATTCTTTTGAACTTTTCTCTCCTGTCTGCGTCTACGAGTTTTTCAGCATCGTATCTTATCTTATCCATCGTAGTCACTGGTGTCCAACGATTGGTTTGTGCTAGTTCAATAACTTCGCGTTTTAGCCTAATATCTGCTATTGCAAATGTTTCTTTATCACCAAACACTTGAAGCAACCCAGACATAAAAGGCATAGGTGGTAGTGACTTACCGTCATTGTACTTAGTGTACCAAGCAGTTTTCTTTTTGAGCACACCAGTGTGTGATTCAATCAGATCGAGTGTTTGGAAGTGGTCATGACTGAGCAAGTCATATGCCATGTGTGTGAGTATCAAAGCTTTTGGCCTAGACTCAGGTAAAATTTCACCCCTACACAAACGGTACATATCAGTCCTTGATAAGTTATTTTTCATGACTATTTCAATAGCTTGGTCATGAATTAACTTATAAATTTGCTGAGCTTCTGTATTGCTTGCTCTTAACTTGGCATCAGGGTATTTGGTTTGGAGGTCCTGGTGTGTGTTAGCGTAGAAATAAGTTTTTACTCGGTTAGATGATTGTTGTTGAGTTAGGAACTGTATCATTTCAGCTTCAGTCTCAATTACCTCAGCGACCTCCCAAGGAAGAACCGAAAGGGTTCCTTCCTTGGAGAGTGCGCCGAAGATATTTCTTACCAATGTGCTGATGTTAATCCAAAACTCACTGTAATCATTGATTGTGACTTTTTGTGGTATTACGCGTTCAGGGTCTATCGATGGGGCTGAAGCTTCATAGATACTCTCTAAGGCTAAGCTTGTCCCTACCGACAAAGGAAATGCTGAAATCGTTCTATTAGACAGATAATCTGTTATCACAGAACATCTCCTAAGTGAAATTTACAAATATCCAGTAACTTGGCATCGACTTGCTCAAACGCAGGGCGTTTGAACATCATCTCGAAGATATTGTCTTTAGTTATGTTAACTGGCTTATACATCAAATTAACTTGGTGTATATTTTTTTCATTTTGTGGCTGATCCTGGTCTACTTTTTTAGCAGTGAACCAAACTAATGGGTGTCTTCTGCCTAAAGCAGCCATATCAGAGAATATCGGATGGTCTTTGTTAGCTTTGATGCGAACATTAGAGCCATCGGGTATTTCATTACACACTTTATCTATATTCTCTAGCGCTTGCTCCATGGAGTAGCCGGTCACATCTATTGTCTTAAAAATCATAGCATCATGATTTTTAATAAATGAAACTACCTTCTCACCTGTTTTGTGATTTACCTGAGCAATTACAAAACCCTTGTCATCCTCTTCGCCGTGTGCGAGTCTATCAAAGGAGCCTTGAGAGACTATCTTGGAGAAGATGCTGTGCGAGTGTACGTGACCAATAAAGACTAGGTGCTTTACTAGTTCAATATAGGCGTCACTGTTGTGGCATGCTGGAGAGTCAGCTATCTCTGGGATTTGATGAGGAAAGAACCCATGCATCACAGCATAGTCTACTTGCTCTAGGCCTTTAGAGGCCATCAGTTCTTTGACTACTTCTAGGGTACTCTCAGCTTTTGGTCTGAATTCATCAGGCACGTACAGAACATTAATGCCTAACTTTTCAATGTACTCAATGGTGACAGTCTTGATGAACTTATAGTCAAGATTGGGCTGTAGCATGGCTTTGAGTGTATCAAATATCTCATACTGCTTCCAATCGTGATCAGGTGTTCCTTCAAGGCATCTCAAAATAACATCGTTTTCAATGCACTTTGCAATGAGTCTGGCAAACCAAAGGTAAATAGGAGCCCTGTTGACACTGTCGTGTTCCATAAGCTGATCAAACAAATCACCAGCTATGAACATAATATCCAGATCATGAAAATCAGGTCTGTCTAAGACATACTTGTCTAAATTAGCAATGATCTTTTCTGTTGGATTTCTGCCATGGTTCAAATGAACATCTGAGATACTGAGTATTCTCAGAATATTTGGTTTTTTACTGTTCATTAAAATTCTAAATCATCGTATGGAATTTCAGATGACTTTGTCGTTTGGGGTTGTCCAGTGCCAGATACTGGTTCTGGTTTTACGGGTTTATCGTACCGGTCAAAAATTTCTTGCCATCGTAGCTTATCATCATCTAGTGCTTTTTCCACCGTGGTGAGTTGATGGATCTTATCTTCCATAGCTCTTTCCCGGTAGTTCTCACCACGAGCAGGAATTGTAGAAGACAAGCTTTCGGCAAACATAGAGATCTCGCCTATGGACATTTCAGCTTTTGCACCATTGGGCTTAGAGTTTGCATTGGGATTATAGATGCTAGTGCGCTGCACTGGAGGCACTCTAAAGAGCTCATTACCCTTTTCATCAATAATGGATACTTCTAGCAAAGGTGAACCCGCAATCGAGTACCATTGTGCTAAAACATTTTGTCCATCATTGATATTCTTCTCGCCTTTGAAGTATGGCAAGAAAAGACCTACAAAAATAGACTCCGGCAGCTTAGCTGCATTTTTCATAGGTTCGACGACTAGCTGATCAAACGTAGAGGTGATCGCCTCAGTCATCATACGAGTCTTCATCTCGTTGGTGATTCTTCCGGCTTCACTCAGGATATTAGACATGTTTATTCTTCTCCTTTAACTATCTTATTTTACAAAGCTGTAGATTTTACAAGCCATTGTTTTCTTTAATGACCTGAATGAATTTGGAGTTGAGCATCTTCACGATGTTGTACACAGTAGCGGTTTCACCTGTTTGGGACTTCACAGTAATGGACAGTCGCACGGCTGCTCTGTTGTCAGAGCTTTTATCAGTAGCTTGTGTACAAGATACAAATACTTCATGGAAGTATCTGCCTAGGTAAGTGGTGAGTGTTCTTTGGATCAAATCAGCTGTGCCTGATGGATCATTTCTTTTGTGTTGAAATATCCACTGAATAGATGCTACGTTGCCTTTGTACAAGGTACTTTGAGAATACTCAGCACTATAGAAGTCAGTGAGCAATGCATCTAGTTTTTCAGTAACTGAAGAAATATAACCTTTTGGGTTTAAAGAGATTTTTACATTATCAGGCATGGTGGTATTAAAAAATAAAAAGCAGGGATAATAGGTGAAATGGGGATTAGTCCATTTCACCTATTTTACTAGTATGGTCTACACACTATCACCTATTTATTCAATCCACCATACTGGTCAGTGAGCAATTGACCGTTCTTGAACAAAGCTCTTGCGATTTCGTGGTTAGTCAAAATAGCAGCTTGCTCTTGGATCATCAAAGGTCTTGCATCATCGTAGCGCAAGTCTTCTACCCAAATGGTGCACTTGTCGTTACCATCCTTGTCCTCATGAACAATGCCTGTCATGATACGGCGATAGTCATAGTGCGCATCACCAATCTTACCTGGCTCAGCATCCACATAGGTCTCAGAGTAGCCATCAATACGCTGCTTATGATAAGCATCACGAATCGTAGGCTCAGCCATGATGTAGCGTTGCATCAATGGTGAAGCTGTTTGGAAATGAACTAGTTCACTAAACAGTTTCACACAGTCTGCAGTCGCTGCACTTCCGGCATGGTGGATAGCAAGACGCGCAGCTTGCAGTACAGTATCGTTATAAAACGTATTGTACAGATCACTGATAGCAGTCTTGAAGTTATCCGCATACCTACCCATCAGGGTGGGTATGTTGCTTGCCTGCGTCCTGAAGAAATCAATCACATCGTTGGATTGCTCCCCATACGCTAGGCCGTTGAAGGCATTTATGCCACCTTGTACAATTCTCATGCACTCTCCCGTTCTAGTTGACGGATGAAGGATTCTTCATTAGCGCTACGCCTAATTTTTGCCTGATGCCAGAAGTAGTTAGCTGTCATTGTAACAGCTTGCTTAGACATACCAATGTCGCTAGAGTAACCACGTACATTGTCAAGACTATATGCACTACGGAATGGTGACATCTCCATAGAACCCCTAGTCATGTAGTTGTCAAGCAGAGACAACGTATTGAGCTGGTCACCATCGTAGTCAGCATTCATTGGCCCTACGATGTTGATACTGAAGGAGTTGGTTTGGTCACCTGGCTTCTTGATCTTGGTGATGAACAAAAGCTGTTGTGATCCACGCTTGAGCGTAGGGTTACGACCATGTAGTACTGGGATACCCCAATATCTACATTCAGCGATGAGCTGATTGAAGATGTTGTTGATGAGTGGATTGAAAGTATCTGCACTCTTATAAATCAGCCTCAGAGATTGATTAAGCAGAAAGTCCTTCAAGTAGAGCTTGTTTAGCAAATGGTACTTTAACATACCAATGCCTGAGCCCCACGAAAGATGAAGTTCCTTACAATCGTGCACGCCCGTGATAGAGGTGGCTACAGTACGTGTTGAAAAGTGTTCTCTAGTACCAAAGGCATTCTTTCGAAATACTCCAGTCTTACCGCCGAACACTTCACCGTACACACTCTCAATATAGTTGGTTAGACCATCGAGTGCTCTGGCTGTTCTGTTTTCCTTTGTGGTTGTGTTGTGGATAGACACAGGTGAATCAATACCCAACATAGACTGAATTGCATCGATAGCACCGATATCAATTGTCTTTGCATATGAGCCTACGTTAGTCTTTTCAATGACCAACAAAGACCTGTTAGGCATAGGCAGATAGTTAGAGAAAATACAATCCCTATTGCTCTTGATCAACTCATACAAGTCAATCGATTCGTGATACCCTGCGTTCTTAGGCTTACGCTCAAAACCCTTGAGACCATACAGTGTGTCTAGTAGCTCATCGAAATTATCGTAGAACCAATTATAGCCACGCTGCACACCTAGACTGAGGAGTTGCTCGTACTCTGGGATAGGTCTTGACGAGGGCCGGTAATCCCTATCAGTGAGCCACATGATCAAATCGTTGCCGACTTTAGAGAATCGGTTACGCAGCATGAGCCTGACTTGTGGTGTCATCAATGGTCGCACACCATTTGGTGCCCTAGTCCACAAAATCGATTCAAAGTCGTGACTGATTGGTTTTTGACACATACTCAAACAAGTGTTACAAATGTGCCCGCGTTTGTGCGTACCAACAAGCAGCCCGCACTCACAGCCATCCATGCTACTCATCACATCGTCTTTGTGAATAGTGCGGATATTGTTGAGTATTCTTTCTCGCTGCTCCTCAGACACCGCATAAAGATCATTGACAATAATCGGTGGAGTCTTAAGGCCTCTAAAGATGGATTCTTGGTTTAGAAGCTCACGAAAGATGGTCACTTCAATTCCTTTGGTTTGGTTTTACTTAACATGTACTAAGCTTAGTACAGATTATTCTTCAAGGATGTAAATTTCTCCTACTAAAAATAAAGAACATAATAAGCCAGGGCTTTTTAGGGCCCTGGCTTATTAGTATTGCTCAATAGACCAAGTGGTCAATTAGAACATGCGGTTGGCAAAGCTCGAACGAGCAAAGCCTTGTTGAGCGCCGATAGAAGCGCCACCAGCGTTGAACATACCGACAGTGCCGGTTTGCAGCATGCCTTGCGACAGGAAGTTTGCCACACCACGGTTGCTTTGCAGACCATCGATGCCGTTGTTGACATTGGTGGTAGGACGCACGCCGCACTCAGCAATAGCTGCAGTAGCTGCCACGATCAGATCCTTGGAGAACGTCACGCGATCAGCCATGTCAGTCACCACCAGACCAGGAGCGATTTCGCGTGCGATACGCAGGCGACGATCCAGGCGTTCACGCTCGTCGATACCGAGCGAGTAGAAGGTGTCAGACCACTGACGCACTGTGTCGATGTCTGTAGCACCCTTGTAGGTAGCCACGCACAGGTAGTCGATTTCACGCAGGTCACGACGCACACCGTTTTCATCTTGGAAGTAACCCAGATGGATACGCTCACCACCGTCCACGAACAAAGGCATGGCTGGAGTGAAGTGACGGCCGAATGCACCGTTGGTCAACTCGTCAAACGCGTAGATCAGAGCGTTGCGTGCATCTTGGTTGCCACGCATGGCTTCCGACAGGATACGTGTGTACCATGTAGTAGGACCAGCGTCAGGCACGTCCACCGAGATAGTGATACCGTCACGCACAACCATGTTGATGAACTTCAGCATTTCTGTACGGCCAGTTTGGTCCATAGTGCCAGTCACCAGCTTACCAGTACCGCTTGGGTCATTGGTCAGGTTAGCGTCGTAGTTCAGCGCACCGATATCGTGCGACTTGCGACCAGTGTGAGTGCCGATGAAGGCCTTCACCCAGTTCATCTTTTGACCAACCACAGTCGATTGGATCAAGGAGAACAAGTTGGAGTTGGTCGTATGCACTGCGTACGATTCGATGTTCGTCACCACCAGACGTGCTGCAAACTTTTGTGTTGGCAGACCACCACCCATAGCAGCAGGATTGATCATACCAGCTGCGGCCAGCATTGCTGCATTTTGATCCATCACTGGATTCCATGCGAAATCAATGAAACCTGCCAGACGGCTGATCTTTGTGCTGCGGTCAGTGTCATGCACAGACACAGCATCGTTTTGTTGCTTTTGCAGTGGATTGTCCGAGAACTCAATCACCACGTCAGAGCGGATTGGCAGACCATCATCACCAGCCAGTGTGGTGTTCTCGACTTGCATATTGACATGCAGGTTGTTGAACGAACCAGTAGCCAGGTTCATAGGAACCAGACCCACGGAAGGTGTGCGGATGGACAGCTCAGTTGCCACTGCTGTCAGGGTGTTGCGAGCCAGAGGGTACAGATTGTCAGCCTTTTCCAGCGACAGTGTACGTGGGATCACAGTGGTGTCTGTGTTGAACAGATTGGTGTTAGGGTATGCTTGCTTGACACGAGCGTACACCTTTTCAGCCAGACGTTGATCCACAGCAATGCTGGTAGGACGAACAATTTCAACGGTGTGGCCGTTGATAGTTTCTTGGCGTGGTTGGAAGCCATCGTGAGAAGCTTCGATCACCAGGGTGTGGTAAGCAACGCCAGAATCCTTGCGATCCTTCAGGCGGTCGCAAACGACCACGCAGGAGACCACCAGACCCTTGGTGTTATTGGCATCCATCACCAGAACCTTGATGTCATGACCGTCCACGGCTGCGTACAGTTCTGTCAGGTGCTTGACCACCTTTTCAGTAGCTTCAGCAGTTTGGTTGCGACCCATTGGAGCGCCCACGCCAGCGACGCTAGCGAAAGACCATTTTTGCTGAGCTTGGGTTTGCTCTTGTGCAGGAGTTTGAGTATTCATGTTGAATGAACCAGCTGTCGACTGGCTGGCAGGTGTAGTTGCAGGGGCGGCTTGGTTGCGCGTATCGTTCAGACCCATTTTGGTTTCTCACTCTTTAAAGTTGAAGGTTAAATCGTAGCTACGAAGGCCTTGAAATCTCTTTCTTCAATACCTTGGTTAGATATTGCCTATATTTCCCTTGGCCGATAGGGTATTGATTAGCAATCATTGCTGTTGCTATTCATATTAAGAATATAGGTTTATTATTTTTTAGAAAGAGATTTGTTTTATAGCTACACTAGCTCACAATGCACTAGACTGCAAAATAGACATCATAGTGTATTGTCGTCAGGATGATAAACATCCTAACTGGAAGAAACCTTTTGTGGAATCCTCTATATAATACAGTGTTAACAAGTAATTTTTACACATCAGTCTTTAGTATCGTATGTAAGCCTATGATACAAACCCTAAAAGAATCAAGAAATGCAATACTTCTTTAACAACCACACAGGTCTTGGTAGCACCACTGTATTGGCACCTGACTGGCAGGTGGTCAAGGACGGTTTGCAAAATAACTTAGACATGGTGCAAAGGCACTATTACAACCGACCACACGCTGTAAAAAGTCACCACTTCTTAGTACGCTTATTGAACAACATAGGCGTGCCTTACTCTCACCAGCTTGAGAGATTCCACAGCATCGTAGAGACTAAGGCTTTACAGTTGTCTGTGGGTTTTAAAATGACTAGCCCTATTTCTAGAGGCTCTCTGTTTAATGGTATCTTCTTTGGCGAAGGTAGTGCTGAAGTCTTGATAGCATCAGACGAATCATTCAATCCTTACTTGGCTGAGAAGAACTGGAGACAGGTGCAAGCTGTAAAAGTAATCGCTCATCCTAAGAGTGATTTAGGCTATACACTTGCTAACGGTAAGAAATCAGGCACTGAAACAGGTGTGAGTTTTATCGTGATCAATATTCCACTGCTTGCTGTGCAGTTTAGATCGTTCATGCAAGAGCAGTTAGTAAGAGTAGAGAAGTACGACATTAATCCACAGACTGTAGCTCAGTTTGTCCACATGCATGTCCTACCTAACATGGTGGCTTCTCAAGTAAACCAAGCTTTATTCAATAGAGCATACAACATTGCTTTTTCTGCTCCTATGGGTGAGTCCTTGAAGACACATCCTTTTATGTTACTAAACTACAGTGACCGTGTAGACAAAGTCTATCGCCATCTTTGTAATTACCTCAAAGGCAATGAAAGAGATATGCGCACTATGCTTGCATCTTTTCCATGCATTGGAGGTACGTTTGAGTCCCTTATGAGGCTGCCTGAGTTAGTCCCTACACGTCAGTACGTTTGGACTGAGGTGCTTAGCCGTATTAAAGTGATTGACTTCTTAACAGAGTTGTCTCCTTCTAGATGCTTGTCTAGGAACGCCAGTGAGATTAACGAGATAACAAGAATGCTTAAGTTTTATCAAAACGATAGTATTCTCACTCATGCTCTTCCAAAAGAGTTAGCCAGAGACTATACTTTGGCTATTGAGAATATACTTGAAAAAGTAAAAAGAAAATAGTGATCATAATGCCTCTACTCTTCTTACGGAGTAGAGGCAGTATGCTGTGCTTTTAAAGCCTAATAGAAATCACTAGCTAGTGCATCACCTGACATATAAAAACCTACTGTTTCCATAATCAAATAAAACACCTTGGTAATATCAGATACGATTCTGCGAATATCAATAATATCCAATAGCTCTTTAGGCATACCTGATACACTGATAATACTCACAGGAATCATAAGACTTGGGATGTATTCTTTGCTGTTTGCTCCAAACCAATTCTTAAGGCGCTCTGAGAGTTCTTTATCTTCAATGCGTTGTAAGTAATCAGCTGTCTTTTTGGCGTTGTCTAAGACACTACTAAGACGTACAGTGGCATATGGCGGTTCAGGTGTTGTACCGTATTTGGGTCCAAACACTTCGTTCCAGAACATATGGTGCATATATGGTGACTGCATGGGGCTCTTGCTGTAAGAAGTAGGATTCTTAATCTCAGCTAAACGCAAGTAGCTAGTGTCACCTTTTTCAATGCTGGTTTTAATATCTCTTTCAATATCAGCTATTTCTTTGAGATATTCAACAATCTTTATTTTCTCTGCGTTCTTTGCTTTCTCTAAGATTCTCTTCATCATCTCCGTGGCTTTTTGGTTAATTACCTTTGGTGAGTTAGAGTTCTTTAAGTGCACACCTTTGATTTCATATTCTTGAGGATTAAGAATAATACCTTCTTGGATGTTCTTAGTTGCAAAGTAATGCTTAGCCACATTAGTGGGTGCATATGCATCGAACTTGTATTCGTTTTTCATAGCAATCTGAAACAGGCGCTCTTTGACTACACCAAAGTTTGCAGACATCTTGGCGAGCAAATGAGTAACAGTCTGAGCTGCTAGGAAGATCATGGTGTCAGAGACTGTGGAGCCTGCTTTTACATCTTCTGCCTGGTAGTACCATTTGACCCAATCGTGCACTGTGAAAATAGTAGAGTCTGTATCACCAGTCAATACATACCTTCTCATGCTCTGTGGGAAGAAAGCTACTTCTGATGGGACATTTTCACTAGCCCACAAAGTCTGAATCAAATCACCGTAGTGGTTGATAGAGTTTGTAATATGTTCAGCAGTGCTAGCAATGATCTCTAGACGTCTGTCTCCCACATAGTCAGCATAGACCTTAGTCATTCCATCTGCTTCTTCCTTACAAACGGCTCTAGCGTGATTTACATGCTCTTCGTTCAGGTTTTTGACCAATGCTAATGGATCTTCAGGTTTACCTTCAATCTTGGTAGACAAAATCGTGATAATAGCCATAGACAAATCACGATTGTGTTTTGCTAAGTGATAAAAGTCGCCCGTATACAAAAACGCAGCACGTTGAATAGGGGTGAGTTTTTCTACGTAGTTTCTAATAGTCTCTAAGGCTTTCAGATCACGCCAGTAAAGGTTTGTAGAGTACGTAATACAATCCATCAAGTCTTGCGAGCTAGGGATGTAGATTTCATATTTCTCTAGTACCTTGCTGAGCTTTTCGTAATCTGTGTTAGAGCAGATACTGGTGATGTTGTTCATTACTACGTTTACATTGTAGTAATGTCTATTGCCAGCTAGAAACTTTTCATTGTTAGCACTACCATAAGCTGCAGTTACGCGGCAGTTAGACGTTAGGGTCGAGTGTGCTGTTTTATTATTGAGAGGTGTAGAAGGAGATACTTGGGCTCCTGACAAAGAGTTGTTCTTTGTCTTTTTGTATTTTTGTTCTTTGTTCTTATAGTCTGCAACATAGTAGTCTTTCACTGCTTTTGCTGCAAACATAGCTTTCTTAGCTTTGTTTCGGTCTGAGACGTTTGTATCAATGTACTCTACGTGAAAAGCCAAATTGACATCAGGATGATCGTAGGTGGTCATGGTAGGAGCCATGAGTCTGCGTTCATTAAGGGCTGTGTAGATATAACTAGACAGAGTCGTTGTCAGTTTCTCACGGTCACCATTTTCTTTTCTACTCAGGTAGGTGACTATTGGGTTTCTCATGTTAGGGAAAGCTTTTGTTTTAAACATAGCTTCCACCACCTGTCGAGCTTTCTCTAAAGGGATAGACTTACTGGTGCTCAAATAGTAAGCTGCTTGTTTCTTGTATTGTCCGATAGGATCAATATCACGTTTATAGTCGTCTATGTCAAGCAAAAACGGGTTAGACATTGGGTATCCTCTTATTTTGGTTTTCAAGGTTTATATACTATCATCGCAGATTATAAAAAAAGAAAAAGGACAGCATAGCCCCCAAGACGGTAACCAGCCGTCTTGGGGGCATCTGCTCGCGCAACAACAAGTAAAGAATGAAACCCACCTAACTACAAAAGGAGAAAACCAAAAAACATCCCTCATGTAAAGGCGCAGTCCAAACTTTGTTTGTACGATCACGGGAAACTACCACGTCAAACCATGACCGTACATACTTATTTACATTGCTGTAAATTTTTTACTCTAGCTCAACGCTAATTTGATTATGTCCTCTAGAAAGCAGGAAGTCTTTGACTGCTTGGGCTGCTGCGCTATCAGCATTATAAACAGTGACTTTAAGGACATTGCCAGTGACTTCAGTGATAGTGTTTTGATCAATCCAGACATCAGCAAAAACTTTGGTTTCACCGTTTTGTGTCATAAACACATAGTAGGTATATTTTTGCATGTTGCGCGGAGTGCCTGCTGGCAAGTGCGGCATGATGTTAGAGTATTGCGAGACTACGTTCACATAACGAATAGCTGTGTTGTAGTCAACAATGGCTGTGAGCTTTGCATTAGCAATACGTTGGCCCAAAATAGCAGGGGCTAGTGTTTGAAAAGAATATACAGTACCTATCGATAGCATGGGTCTTTCCTTGTTTATTTACTTAAAGGGTTAGTGAAGTTTCAATGCATACTATCGAAGATTATGGTACTAATCAAACGACAGGCACATGTATGTCTGGCATTAAAACTATATTTTGCGGAGTCAGGCTATGCACGATATATCTGAACGTATCAATGTACATCGTGTTAGGGTCTAAGTCAGCAGTGTAGGTGGAGAACAATCCCCATTTGTTTGCAAAGAAGTAGCAGATAGTGCCAATGAGTGGGTAGGCTCTATGGATCTCGCGCATGATGACTTCATTGCTAGTGTATTCAAGACCAAAGCAATTATAGTCCACGCCATCTGCAAGGGTTCTTGCGTATTTTGCCATGTCTTGCTCCAGGTATTCAAAAGCTTGATTGAATAGCTGAATGAGGACATAATCGTCGAGTTTAGTCTCAACAAAATAGAGGTGATTGTAAGTGCTAAACTCTTCGGAAAAATCAAAACTCAATAGGGTAGTTATTCTTGATTGCATGGTCTTTTCTCAAAAGAACAAAAACATCCTCTGTTCTTGTATAAAAGTCAAACAAACAAACCCCATTCTTAACAAGTCCTAGGAAACTCAACTCGCTATAAATCTGACTAGCTAAGAAAGAGCAAGCGTAGATGTAAGTCCATTGGTCTTGTGTCGGGTGAAAGTCAAACTCTTCCATGAGCAATAGCTCCAGGCTCTCGCCTGTGCTTAAGCTATCGAATATAAAAGAGTATGCATTCTTTTTGGTGTTTGTAAGACTAATCTCCACCTCCATTTCATGGATACTGGAGTCAGGGTATTCGAAAGGAACCACCAATACATCAGGTACTTTGTAGAAGTATTGATTGATCTGGCAGAGTCCTCTGATATCTAAAGATTTTGCATCGTTCATACAGCATTTTTAGAAGATTGAGGTTTTCTACAATAGACTCAGCAAGTCTATAAATTGAGGAGCTAAGCATCTCTAGCTGAGCAGTACTCATTTCGTGTTGTGTGTCTGTGATAGTCAAGAAGGTCTGTCTCACGACTATGTCCAGATGATGCTCAGGATCAATACCATTAGAGGCATAACTAAATATGTCCTCTATGAGTACTGCAAAAAGCATATCTAAATCCACACTGATAATGTCAACTGACGTTATGTCTTCAATGATGTTTTTAAGACTGCTAAACGGTGTAAAGACTACCATTGCGTCTTGTGTTTCGTCGCTTTGGTTGAGAGCTTTAAACATAATGCGTGGGTTGATATTGGTCAGGACTTGTAATGTTTACATTGACAGAGTAGGAGCCCAGATCCACTATGTAAGAATCTATGAATACGTCTTCGTTATCAAGCCAAGGCATCAAATGAATGAACTGGTCTATGATAGCACTTTCGCATTGGTTTGCTATGTGATAGCCTGTATTGAAATCCAAAGACTTACCAGTGTTATTAAAGACTGCAT
>ERZ650312.619-NODE-619-length-19910-cov-13.008361_pt1 | contig 19910 bp, 15 predicted proteins | sample MGYA00376248_ERZ650312 | MGnify/ENA primary metagenome ERZ650312 (study PRJEB26733, sample SAMN07839316) | wastewater metagenome | biome: urban; feature: wastewater treatment plant; material: waste water | place: USA: North Carolina | collected 2016-07-28 ... | reverse complement strand
GGGCCACCACCCCGTCCTGGGACTCCAGGGCCTGGCGGATCAGCTCCACCTCGAGGTCGGCCAGCATCTCCTTGAGGTTGACCCCTTCCTGGGGCAACTGCATGGGCAGGGGCATGGCGATGCCGGGATCCAGCTCTGGTGGGGACTGGAACACGGCAGCCAGGGCGTCCCGCTCGTCCATCTCGGTGAGCCGTTCATCTCGTGGCTCGCAGGGCAGCAGGCGATAGCGGCCGGGCAGATCCGCCACATCGACGATCTGGTTCGGATAGAGGATGAGCAGGCGCTCGATGAGGTTGGACAGCTCGCGCACGTTGCCGGGCCAGGCGTACTGCATCAGGGACTCCATGGCGCGCTGGGTCAGACGGATGATCCCCTTGTGCTGTTCGGCATGGCGATTGAGCAGCTCCTGCAGCAGCAGCGGGATGTCGTCGGCCCGATCCCGCAGGGGGGGCGTCTCGATGGGGAACACATTGAGGCGGTAGTAGAGATCTTCGCGAAATGCCTGGGTGCGGATCATGGCTTCCAGATCCCGGTGGGTCGCCGCGATCACCCTCACATCTGCCTGGACGGCCTTGCCGCCCCCGACCCGGTCGAACTGGCGCTCCTGCAGCACCCGCAGCAACTTGACCTGCATCGGCAGCGGCATATCGCCGATTTCGTCGAGGAAGAGGGTGCCCCCCTGGGCCAGTTCGAAGCGGCCGCGCCGGGCGGCAATGGCACCGGTGAAGGCCCCCTTCTCGTGACCGAACAGCTCGCTCTCGAGCAGCTCCGCCGGAATGGCGCCGCAGTTGATGGGCACGAAGGGGCCCGCGCTTCGGGCGGACAGCTCGTGGATGGCGCGAGCCACCACCTCCTTGCCGGTTCCGGACTCACCGAGGATCAGTACGTTGGCGTCGGTCTCGGCCACCTGGCCGATGAGACGGCGCACCTCCTGGATGCCCCTCCCCTTGCCCACCAGCAGGCGCAGCAGGGTCTGACCCTTGTCGTGGGTCTGATGACGGGGATGCAGGGAGATGAAGGCCTGGCAGAAGTGCAGATGACGGGTGAGGGACTCATAGGTAAAGGGCGCCTCGGCCACCCCGATGAAGTTGCTGCAACCATGGCTCGCCGGCATCAGGGAGAGGAAGGGCAGACGAGGATGGGCGGCAAGCAGCTCACTCAGGGCGCGCTCGCGCAGTTCCCCGGCCAGAATCCCCTGCAAGGGCCCGGCAGTCTCGATGGCCACATCGAGATCGCTCTCAACCACCTCCTGCCAGGGGATCCCCATGAAGGAGAGCACAGTCCCCAGTTGCTGGCGCCGCACATCATCGGCATCAACAAGCAGCACACCCATAGCCATCCTATCCATATTTTCACACCTGACGCCAAGTTATTGTTTTTTAAGTGCTTATTAAAACCAATTTCGCACTGTGTCATAAGGGGGACAAAGTGCCAAAATTATGGCGGATTGTCAAAACTTGTCACATCCTCCCGGACCCTGGCGGGACGGGGATCACGCTTCCAGCCAGATTGAGTATCGGATGAAAACCAGCGAAGGGGAAAGAATGACGCCGACAGGGTGCGGCGTCAGAGGAGGGATCAGTGTTTCACGCTCTCCTGGGGAGCGGCATAGCGGCACTCGGGAAACCGGCTGCAGGCGAGGAACAGGCGACCGGCATGGGGACCCTTTCGTGCTTCCCGTGCCACCAGGGGCGCGGCACAGCGGGGGCAATGAGGGATCGTCTCCCGGGGCTCCTCCTCATCCGGATCGAGGAAGGGATTCTCCTCCATCAACACGGGCATTGCCTCTCCGGCCTGGGGGGGCGGCACCTGGGGCTCCCTGGCAGCCCCCGGGTGTGACGTGCCCAGATCGACACCATCGAGCAGCAGCGGGCTGAAGGTCGGTTCGCGGCGCTCGCCGGGCAGCAGGTCATCCACCGGCGCCGTCGTTCTCGCCAGCAGGGGCAGCAGTTGCTCCCGCAACTCGTCGACCTGGTAGTGGCTGCTGGCCGGGATCTGCAACAGCGGCAGGCCGGCGCCATCGCAGGCCGCCTTCAGGAAGAGATCCCGCGACTTGCGCTTCTGGTGGCGGTGCCCCTCGTCATCCAGCTCCACGGCACACAGGAAAGAGAGATCCGCCGGGTGGCAGAGCAGAAAATCGAAGTGCTTCTCCCCTATCTTGCCGAGCGCCTGCTGGCGCTTGCCCTTGCCAAGGTGCGCCTCGGGCGTCAATACATAGGAGGCTCGTACCTTGGCAAAGACACGGGCCTTGTCCCCCACCGCCTGATCCAGCACCCCGAAGAAGGTGCGCTCGGCTGGGCTCATCAAGGTTTCCTGCAGATCATAGGGCTCGGCCTTGCCCCCTTTCTCCCTGCGCCAGACGATCACCAGCAGGAGCAACCCCAGCAACACGGCTCCCGATACGACAAGGCTATTCATACACGCACATCCCGTTTACAAGACAAATTCAGTTCACACCAAAGGAAGGGGCACACTCTACCACGGGGAAAGCGACTCAGGCAGCGCAGAAATCAAGCCCGTCCCGGCATTCGCGTTTTTTCACTGAATTTGCGCAAGGCGGGCTTCATATGGCCTGTCACAGCAGGCACAATGCTAGAGCCCATGGACGTTCTGGCGCGCACCCCGTCGCCGCCAGGCGTCAACGGACCCCACGCAGCCCCATTCAAGGAGAGCAGGATGCAAAAGCAATTGGTCGTCACCGTGATCGGCGCAGACAAACCCGGGATCGTCGAGAGCCTGGCCGATACCATCACCCGGCAGCAGGGTAACTGGCTGGCCAGCTCCATGAGCGAGCTGGCGGGGCAATTTGCCGGCATTTTGCACGTCGCCGTGCCTGACGAGCATTACCGCAGCCTGTGCGAGGCCCTGGTGATGCTGCCTGGCCTCACCGTGAGCTTCGCCGAAGGGCAGCTGAGCCCGCAACCGGCCCATCAGGTGATGCTCAGCGTCACCGGCAACGACAGACCGGGCATCGTCCACGAAGTGGCCAGCATCCTGCGCCAGCTCAACATCAACGTCGCCGACCTCACCACAGGTTGCGAACCTGCGCCCCACTCAGGCGCCCCTCTCTTCTATGCCCACGCCCTGGTGGCCCTGCCGCCGCAGCTCGAACTGGACGATCTCGTCACGGCCCTGGAGTCCCTCTCCGACGACCTCGTCGTCGACATCGATCAGGATCTGAGCGAATAGTGTCGCCTGTCATAAATTTGTCATGGTTTGACGCCATAACTTCCGCGCAGACGCAACCAGAGCAAAGAGGCACCAGATGAGCACCGACAAGCAGTATGAAGAGAAAGAGCTTAGCTGGCTCTCATTCAATGAACGGGTGTTGCAAGAGGCGATGGACAAGACGGTACCCCTCATCGAGCGGGTCCGTTTCCTCGGGATTTTCTCCTCCAATCAGGACGAGTTCTTCAAGGTACGGGTGTCGGACGTCAAGCGCCGCATCCTCATCAACGAAGTCCACGGCGGCGACGACGAGGCCAAGGTGCTGCTGCGCGCCATCCAGCAGAAGGTGATGGCGCTCGGCGAGGCGTTCGACAACACCTACAAGGAGCTGCTGATCGCGCTGGCCCGCCACAACATCTTCCTGGTGAACGAAAGCCAGCTCTCCGAGTCCATCCAGCAGTGGCTGCGGATCTTCTTCCGGGAAAAGGTGCTGCGCCACATCATCCCCATCCTCCTCAACAAGGAGGTCAACCCGGTCAAGTTCCTGAAAGACGAGCACACCTATCTCGCCATCGAGATGAAGAAGAACGGCCAGGTGATCCAGTACGCCCTGGTGGAAGTGCCCACCGACGATCTGCCCCGCTTCTTCCAGCTACCGCCGGAGGGCACCCGTCGCAAGAAGCAGATCATCATCCTGGACAACGTTATCCGCTTCTGTCTGGACGAGATCTTCAAGGGCTTCTTCGACTACGACGAGATTGCCGCCTACGCGGTCAAGCTGACCCGGGATGCCGAATATGACCTCTCCGACCAGCTGGACCTCAGCCTGGTGGACAAGATGAGTGACGGCTTGAAACAGCGCCTCACCGCCATGCCGGTGCGCTTCGTCTACGAGCGGGAGATGCCGGCGGCCATGATAAGCTTCTTGAAGCTCAAGCTGCAGATCAGCTCCTACGACGCCATCATGCCCGGTGGGCGCTATCACAACTTCAAGGATTTCATCGGCTTCCCCAATGTGGGCCGGGATTATCTGGAAAACCCCAAGCTGCCGGCCCTCGATTGCCGCGACTTTGACGGCTTCGTCAACGCCTTCGACGCCATCGCCAAGCAGGACATCCTGCTCTACTACCCGTACCACAAGTTCCACCACTTCACCGAGCTGGTGCGCCAGGCGGCCTTCGACCCGGCGGTCAGCGCCATTCGCATCAACATCTACCGGGTGGCCAAGAAGTCGCGGATCATCCACTCCCTCATCGACGCCGCCAACAACGGCAAGAAGGTGACCGTGGTGGTGGAGCTGCGCGCCCGCTTCGACGAGGCGGCCAACATCGACTGGGCCAACATCCTGACCGACGCAGGCGTCAAGGTGGTGTTCGGGGTGCCCAGCCTCAAGATCCACTCCAAGCTCTGCCTCATCACCCGCCACGAGAACGGCGAGGCGGTGCGCTACGCCCATATCGGGACCGGCAACTTCAACGAGAAGACCGCCAAGATCTACACCGACTTCTCCCTGCTGACCCGCCATCCGGACATCACCGCCGAGGTGGAGAGCGTGTTCGAGTACATCGAGTACCCGTACCGGCGCTACAAGTTCAACCACCTGCTGGTCTCCCCCATCAACAGCCGCCGCCAGCTCTATCGCCTCATCGACAACGAGCTGGCCAACGCCAAGGCGGGGCAACCCAGCGGCATCACCCTCAAGATCAACAACCTGGTGGACAGAGACCTCATCAACCGGCTCTATGCCGCCGGCCAGGCCGGGGTGCCCATCCAGATGATCATCCGGGGCATGTGCGCCCTGCGCCCGGGGGTGCCGGGTCTGAGCGACAACATCCGGGTCATCAGCATCATCGACCGTTTCCTCGAACATCCGCGGGTGATGGTGTTCCACAACAAGGGCAATCCCCAGCTCTATATCTCCAGTGCCGACTGGATGAGCCGCAACATCGACGGTCGCATCGAGGTGGGCACCCCCATCTATGACGAGCGGCTCAAGCAGCGCATCCTCGACATTCTCGAGCTACAACTGAGTGATACCTGCAAGGCGCGGGTGATCGATGCCGACCAGAAGAACGAGTACGTGAAGCGGGGCAACCGCCGCAAGGTCCGTTCCCAGGTGGCGATTTACGACTACCTCAAACGCATAGAGTCAAACCATGGACAATAGTCTGTACGCCGCTGTCGACCTGGGCTCGAACAGCTTCCACATGGTCATCGCCCGCCTCACCGAGGGGCGGATGCAGATCATCGATCGCATCAAGGAGCGAGTGCGCCTCGCCGAAGGGATGGATGAGCAGCGCCGCATGTCCCAGGAGGCCATGGCGCGCGGGCTGGACTGCCTCGCCCTGTTCGCCGAGCGGCTCACCAACATCAAGCCGGATCAGATCCGCATCGCCGGCACCTACACATTGCGCCGCGCCAGCAACGCCCGCGACTTCGTGCGCGAGGCGGCCAAGGTGCTCAACCACCCCATCGAGATCATCAGCGGCCAGGAAGAGGCCCGCCTCATCTATCAGGGGGTCGCCCATACCCAGCACATCGAGGGCCAGGTGCTGGTGGTGGACATCGGCGGCGGCAGCACCGAGCTCATCATCGGCGAAGGGTTTGAGCACAAGGCGCTCACCAGCCGCAAGATGGGCTGCGTTAGCTTCACCCAGAGCTTCTTTGGCAACGGCAAGCTCGGCGAGAAGGCCTTCAACGCCGCCGTGTTGGAAGCCCAGCATCAGCTCGCCCCCATCATCAACCAGTACCGCAAGCTGGGCTGGCAGAGCTGCCTCGGCAGCTCGGGCTCCATCCGCACCGTGCGCGACGTGTTGCAGGGGGAAGAGTGGACCGATGGTGCCATCACCCTGGCGGGACTGGAGCGGCTGAAAGAAGAGATGCTCAAGCACAAGCGGGTCGACCAGCTCAAGCTGGCGGGCCTCACCGAGGAGCGTCAGGGGGTGTTCGCCGCCGCGGTGGCCATCCTGCTCGGGCTCTTCACCTCCCTGCCCATCGAGCGGATGGAGTACTCCGACGGCGCCCTGCGCGAAGGGTTGCTCTACGAGTTCGAGGAGCGCCTGCAGCATCACGACATTCGCGAACGTACCGCGCTTGCCCTCAGCACCCACTATCGCATCGACAAGCGCCAGGCCACCCGGGTAGAGAGCAGCGTCCTCTCCCTGTTCGACGCCCTGAGCGGCCCCTGGGAGATGCCGGAAGAGCCCTATCGCGCCATCCTCGGCTGGGCGGCGCGGCTGCACGAGATCGGCCTTGCCATCAACTACAGCGGCATCCACAAACACTCCGCCTACATCTTGCAAAACACCGACCTGCCCGGCTTCAACCAGGACGATCAGGCCCTGCTGGCGGCCCTGGTGCGCTTTCACCGCAAGGGGCTCAAGCTCTCCGAGCTGCCGGCCCTGCCCAACCACGACGAGCAGACGGTGCTGCGCTGCATCCGCATCCTGCGCCTCGCGGTGGCGGCCCACCACAGGCGTCAGGACAACCTGCTGCCCGAGTGGAACGTGCAGGCCGCCGGGGATCAGCTGGTGGTCACCCTGCCCCTGGACTGGTGCGACGAGAACAAGTTGCTGATGCAGAACCTGGAAAAGGAGCACCGCTACTGCCACGAGCAGGGCTGGCCCCTGCTGTTCCAGCTCGGGTGATCCGCCCCTCTGTGCAAAAAGGCAGCCGATGGCTGCCTTTTTTGTCTCTTGTGCTTTCCTACTGCAGATCCGGCAGGATCAGCTTGGCTATCTCGAAGTAGATGATGAGGCCGGTACCGTCCACCAGGGTAGCGATGAAGGGGGCGGAGACCACCGCCGGGTCGATGCGAAAGCGACGCAGCACCATGGGGATCACCGAGGCGACGGTGGCGCTCCAGAGCACGATGGCGACGATGGTCAGGGTCACCACCATGCCGATCTCGGGCCCCACCCCCAGGCTCCAGGCCCGCACCCAGGCCGCCAGCGCGATGGCGGCCGAGATGAGCAGACCGGTGGAGATCTCCTTTTTCAGCACGGTGCCGAGGTTTTTCAGGCTCACCTCCCCCACCGCCATGGCACGCACTATGGTGGTGGTGATCTGGGTACCGCTGTTGCCACCGGTACCGATGAGGAGCGGGATGAAGAAGGCCAGGGCGATGGCTGCCTCCAGCTGCTCTTCAAAGGCCCGCAGCACGGTGCCTGTGTAGGCTTCCGCCACGAACAGGATCAGCAACCAGCCCACCCGCTTGCGCCACAACTGCCAGGGGGTGGCCTGCAGATAGGGGGTATCCAGCGGCGAGGAGCCCCCTTGCAGCTCCGCATCCTCGGTGGACTCCAGCTCCAGGATGTCGGCGGCATCGTCCACGTGGAAGACCCCCACCAGACGACCCTGATCTTCCACCGGCAGGAGCGAGAGGTCGCGGTCAATGAGCAGGCGGGCCGCCAGCTCCTGATCCGCCCGGGCGTTGATGCGCACCGCCTCCCCCTCCATCAGCTCCCCTACCGGCAGCAGAGGATCGGCGATCAGCAGCGACTTGAGGGAGACGCTGCCAAGCAGGCGCTGCTCGCCGTCAACCACATAGAGATGACCGAACAGCCTGGCCTGATCCCAGGCCCCGTGGATCAGCTGCTTGGCGCTTTCCACCGTCGCATCGGCCTCCACTGCCAGGTATTCGTGGCGCATGTTGGCCCCCACCGACTCGTTCGGCCAGGCCAGCAGGGACTGGAAGGCTTTGCGGGCGGGCTCTGGCAGCCGGGCTAGCAGGGTCTTGCGATCGTGCTCGTCGAGCCTGCGCAGGATGGCCAGCAGGTCCCGACGGGCCAGGGTGCCCTGCAGTATCCCCACGATGCTGCCATGCAGCCTGAGCAGCAGATGGCCGGCACACTCCGCCGGGAGGGAGGCGAGCAAGGACGCCCCTTCCGGCATGGAGAGGGTATCGAAGATGCAGTTGAGCTCTTCCGGGCGCAGGGTCAGAAGCTGATCGGCACGGGCCACCGGATCCAGGTTGTGCGCCAGCCAGTTGCGCAGGGCAACCGGGTCGAGCAGTTGATGACGATTGAGCAGGGTGTGTGTTTTCTTCATCACAGATGTCCTCATGTGATTTCAGGCGAACCTGAACGCCTCCGGCACCGGGCCGGATGCAACGGCAAGAAAACAGCAATTTGATTGACGAGTAACAGGCAGGAAATGACGCCGTCCGGCGTGTTTTCATCCCCACGTACCAGCTTTAGCACTGCATAACGTATCCGGCATGCCGGAAGCCACTTGGGTTGACACCTTAATCCGATGAAAACTGTCCTGATCTTGGGCGTCTCTGGACGTCGTGAGATCAGTGGCCTGTGTTTATGCAGGAGCCTCGCGTGACTGCTCCCCGCCGCAAGCGGCGAGGCTTCCCACTTCTTAGGCCGCTACTGCCGAATTGGCAGATTAACGCTGGCCTCCATGGGTAGAAACGACGTGTCCCGCCGCCTTTAATTCCAATATGCCTTGTTGCTGGATATTCATGGCCGCGTTAATGTCGCGGTCATGCCCTGCCCCACACGCTGGACATACCCACTGCCGCTGATGCAACGGCATGTCCGGCATCTTGTGGCCGCAATCGCTACACAGTTTCGAGCTGGCAAACCACTGATCAAGTTTGATTAGGTGGCGACCCGCCGCTTGTGCCTTGTACTCCAGCTTCATGATGAAACCATGCCAACCAGCATCGCCAATGGCGCGGGCCAGTTTGTGATTTTTCATCATGTTCGCTGATTTCAATGTCTCCACGATGACCGCTTGGTTTTCGTCAACCATCGTGTGAGAGAGTTTGTGCTGAAAATCGGCGCGGGCATTGGCTACCCGTTCGTGCAGGGCGGCCAGTTGCCGTCTTGCCTTGCCACGGTTGGCGCTGCCCTTTTTCTTGCGAGACAGTGCCTTTTGCTTGCGTCGTAGATTGCGACTGGCGTTGATAAGGTGGCGTGGATTGGCAATCTTTTTGCCGCTCGACTCAATGAGGTAGTGGGACAGCCCCATATCACAGCCAGTCACGTCCGTGATGAAGGTGGGCTTGGCGGGAGCCTCGCAGCCATCCTCGCAAAGGATGGAAGCATAGTATTTCCCTGTCGGGCCACGGCTGACTGTGATGCTGGATACCACGCCGATAATATCTCGATGAATGACCGCCCTGATGGGCGTCATCTTCGGCAACTGGATAGCCGCTGTGAGCACCTTTCCGTTGGGGTGATAGCTGGATTGCCTGCCCCGTTTGCTCTTGAAGGTAGGCATTCGTGCCTTGAGCTTGGGATTGAAGAAGTTGGCGAATGCCTTGTCGAGATTAATCACCGCTTGCTGCAAGGCGAGTGAATCGTACTCCTTTAGCCAGCCGTATTTGCGCGATTTTTTCGCCACTGCGAGCATGGGTTTCAGGTCGCGTTTCGGTTTCAGTGAAATCCCGTGACGCTTGAACATGTGTCGTTGAATATGAAGGGCCTTGTTGTACGCGAACCGCACCGCGCCGAACTGGGCATTCAAGAATGCCGCTTGTTCGTCGGTCGGATAAATGCGTACTTTCGTTGCTCTTCTCAAAGTCACCGCTCGCTACTAGGATACCCATACAGTATGACTTTTAACGGAGTATTGCAAGTGAGTGTGCATCATGATGATTTGACTAGGTATCTGCGGAGGCGTCACTCCGTCAGCAAGCTAGTTGTGCATTTAATCTTCACCACGAAGTACCGCCGCAAACTGCTTGATGGCACCATGATCGAGCAGATGCGCGGCGCATTTTTATCTGCGGCAGAGAAGTTGGAGATCGACATTCTGGAGATGGATGGCGAAGCCGATCACGTTCATCTGCTCGTAGCCTATCCACCGAAGTTGGCCGTCAGTGTGTTGGTCAATAATTTGAAGTCGATCAGTAGCCGCCAGATCCGCATATTGAATACGCACCTACGAAAGCAAAGTAATAGCGGGCTCCTGTGGTCGCGCTCTTACTTTGCTTGCAGTGCTGGCGGGGCCACTATCGAAACGCTCAAGGCGTATGTGGCCTCGCAGAACACACCAGATTAGCTCCCCTTATATCCCCGCCCGATTGGGCGAGGGTTTACGGGGCAGTTGCTAACGAGATGCTGCGAACATTGATTGCACGGCGCTACCGTGCGGGCGGCATCATCTGCCCAGGCGCAGGTCGAGTCAAGGCAAACGGGCCCCTGGCAACGGGTTGTTACAAATTGGCCGGACGGCGGGCCCTTCATGAAACGAGGCTCCCCCGTGCGTGGCACGGGGGAGCCTGCGGTCAACGGACGAACGTCAGCGGATATAGTCGAAGAGGGTCAGCTTGCTTATCTTGCTGAAGGCGAGCTGGGAGGCGCTCATGGCTGCATCCTCCTTGGAGAGGGCCGCGATCACCTCGTACATGTCCGCCTCGGACACCTTGGCCCGCGCCTGCTGGTTCAGGGTGCTGAGTCCATCGTTGGAACTCATCACCTGCTCCAGGCTGTTCATCCTTCCCCCCAGCTCCCCCAGTCCCCGGTCTATCTTGGTTCTGGCGTTGCTCATGTGGGTGGTGGCATCGGAGACCGCCAGCTGGAAATCGCTCTCGGACAGGGTCGGATCACGCATGGCGGAGATGAAATCGGACATGCCATTGAGGATGTTGTCGTTTTTCGGGGTATCCAGCACGAAGTTCTGGGTCGCCGACCCCGCAGGGAGGTCGAGGGTGAGCGCCAGGCCGTTGAAGGGGATCTTGTTGCCCGCCACATAGTCGCCGCTTTGCAGCAGGGTGCCACCGCTGTCACGGATCTCGTAGGTGTCCGGCGGCCCGGCCAGGGTGCTGACCGCATATTGGTTGCTCGGCAGGGAAGAGTCATAGTTGTTGCGATAGAAGCTCTCGAAGTTCCCCTGATCCGCCACCGACACCTGGATGTTGCCACTGGCGGCGCTGGCAGTGCGCCGGGTCGCCACTATCTCGAACAGATCGAAACCGGAGTCGTTGGCCGGGATCTGCACCGTGGGTGAGACCTGGATGTTGCGCTGCCCCGTGTCCCCCTGGAACACATAGTTGCCGCTGGCATCCTTGACGAAGGGCTGGGTCTTGCTCTGATTGCCGCCGAAGATGTACTCCCCCTGGGAGTTCTTGCTGTTCATCAGGTCGAACATCTGCTTTTGCAGCCCCTCCAGCTCGCTCGCGATGGCGCTGCGCTCCTCGGAGCCCATGGCGGAGTTGTTCGCCTTCTGGATCAGGGTCTGGGCACTCAGCATGGCGTTGTTGAGGGAGGTCAGCACCGTCTCCTCGTGGCCCAGGCTGTTCTCCAGCAGGCTGCCGTTGACGCCGTACTGCTTGAAGAGATCGATCTCCTTGGTCAGCGCCATCTTCTGGCTCATGCCGGCCGGGTCCTCCCCGGAACGGGAGAATTTATCCCCCGTCATCAACTGGTTGTAGGCGGTGTTCTGGCGCTCGCTCACCTTGCTCATGGAGGCAAGGTTGCGGTCATAGATCATGTTGGTGGTGATGCGCATGACTTACCTCACGGAGGAGAGCAGGGTGTCGAAGATGGTCTTGGCGGTGTTCACTATCTGGGCCGAGGCCGCATAGGACTGCTGGAAGCGGATGAGGTTGGCCGCCTCCTCCTCCAGATTGACGCCGGAGACACTCTCGAAGATGGCGGTACTCTGGGTCAGCTTCGCCTCGTTGGCCTGCAGCAGGGTCTTGGCCTGGCTGGTCTTGTTGCCAATGCCGCTCACCAGACCCGAGTAGGCATCGTTGAAGGTCATCTTGTCGTTGCTGGTGGCGGCGTTGTTGTTCTTGCGCACCAGCTCCTTGTTCTGCAGCTCCGCCAGCGCCAGGCCGTTGGCGTTGTCCGCAAAGCCGTCCTTGTTGTAGCTGAGCGTGAAGCTGTCGCTGGCCTCCACCTTGCCGGTGATGCTGAACTCATAGCCCGGGCTCTGGGTCGGATCGGCGTAGACCTTGGGCCCCCCCAGGGGGCTCTCGAGGGCGGCCATCAGGTTCTTTCCCTTGCTGGAGGCGGGGGCCACACCGAGCAGGTTGTTGTTCTTGTCATAGACCTCGTAGTTGCCGCTGCCGTCGATCTTGATGACCTGGGGGGCACTCGGGTCCAAAGTGTTGGTGCCAAAACCCGAGCCCGTGCCGGTGTTGTAGACACCGCCCAGCGCTATCTCGCCCGAGCCCAGGTTCTGGGATCCCTTGTCCGCCTTCAGGGGGGAAGCCAGCGCGATATCTTCAGGACGGGTGATCGCCTGCTCCAGGTTGGCAGCCGCATTCCGGGTGGGTTGCAACAAGATCTTGTCACCTGCAGCCGGTGTGCCGGAGAGATCGATTTCGATGCCGTGGCCCGTCACTTCGAAGGTGGCTGGCGGCGTGGTCCCCGTGGCGAGCGAGGTACGCTGCCCGCTGCCGTCGATGGCGAACACCTCGTAACCGGTGGCGCTGTTGAACCGCACCTCGTAGTCGAAGGTGGTGACCTCGCTCCCCTTGCCGGGAACGAAGTTGACGCTGGCCGCCCCGTTGCCCTGGTTGCTGGCGTAGGGCAACCCCTGGCTTCCTTTGAGGGTGAAGAGATCCCCCCCAAGCTCGTTGTCGAGATCCATCCCCAACCGGTTCTGCTGGTTCATGGCATCCCCCAGGGCGACGGCCATCTGCCCCAGCTCCCGCTTGGCGGGCTCCAGATCCCGGCGCGCGGTGAAGAGGCCACCGATGGCACCGCCAATATCCTGGTCGTTGATGCTGGCCTGGTTCTTGCCCAGGGTCAGCTGCAGGGAAGGCTCACGGGAATCCGGGTCCCCCGGCACCACCTTGAACTGGGCCACGCCGCCATCGAGCACCAGGGAGTGCCCTGTGCTCATGTTGACCAGCATGCTGCCGTTGGGCTGGGTCACGGTGCGGATCTCCATCTTCTCGGAGAGCTGGCGAATGGCCTCATCCCGCTGATCGAACAGCATCAGGTTCTCTTCAGGGGAGCCCTGGGTGCGGACGATGGACTGGTTCAGATCGTTGATGCTGTTCAGCAGGCTGTTCACCCTGTCCGTCTCGTCCCCTATGGTGGCGTTGATGGTATCGGACTGCTTGTCGAGCTGGGCGGAGAGGGTGTGGAATCTGTCCACCATACCGCTCAGTTCACTCAGGGTCGTCTGGCGCCCTCCGATCTCGGACGGTGACTCGTTGGCGGTGTGGAAAGCCTTGAAGTAGGAGGTGATGGTGGTCCCCACGCTGTTGCTGGCATCACCGAGCAGGCTGTCGAGCCGGAACAGTTGATCGTAGCGGGTGTTGGCGGCGTTATAAGCGGACGTATCACGGCGAACCTCGGCCTGGGCATAGGCGTTGATGATGCGATCACTCACCATGTCGCCCGTCCCCAATCCGACGGAATTGGTGTAGATCAGGGTGCGTTCACGTACATAGCCCTGGCTATTGACGTTCACTATGTTGTTGCTGGTGGTCTGCAGCAGTCGCTGCTGGGCCAACACACCCGAGGTCCCAATTCCAAGCAGATCGCTTGCCATAGCTTACAGCTCCATCTCTGTGTTCCTGTCTGCAATGTTGCCGGGCGTCGAGTAACCGGCGATGGCATCACTGCGCAACACTTGTTTAAGTTTCCTGGCGTACTGGGGATCGGTGGCATAACCGGCCTGCTGCAACGCCTCGAAGTAACGGTCCGGGCTGTCCACCTTGGCCAGCGCCCCCTTGTAGCGACTCCCAGAGGTCAGGAAATCCACGTAGTCGTTGAAGCTCTCTTCGAACGACTCGTAGGAGCGAAACGCCGCCTTCTGGCGCGAGGCCACCCCTTGCTCGTATTCCAGGGTGCTCACCACCGCCTTGGGGCCTTCCCAACGCGGATCGGCCTTGATGCCGAACAGGTTGTGCGTCACGTTTCCGTCTGCATCCTTGATCACCCGCTTGCCCCAGCCACTCTCAAGGGCGGCCTGGGCCACCAGCACCGCCGGGCTCAACCCCAGCTTGTCCGCCGCCTTCTTGGCCAGCGGCATCAGCCTGTCGACGAACTCTTCCGGGCTGTCAAACACCTTGGCGCTGCCATCCAGGGCCGAAGGCCTCTGGCTGCTGCCCATGGGCGGCACGGTGCGGTGGGGGCGTCTTGGCATGGCCAGCGTACGCTCGGCCCCATTCAGCTCACCCTTCATTTCGTTATCAGCAAAATCTTTGCCAACTTTGGAGGCAGCAATCAGATCGTTGGAGGCACTGGGGGGTTGATAGGGCTTGTAGACCCGCTCGGTACGCTGGGGCAGCTTGAGTACCCGGCCATCCTGATGGGTGAAGGTCTGCTCGGGTGAGAGCTGCCTGGCCACCATCTCGGCAATGCCCAGCCCCCCCTTGCTCGACATGTCGGCAACCCGCTGCTCGTCCAGCATCCCTTCATAGAACTGGGTGTAGCTGCTGTTCATCGGGTTGCCCTCGGTGAGCACCGAGTTGGCCTGGCGCATCCCCTTGAACAGGGTCTGGGTGAAGATGGATTCGAACTGGCGGGCGGCCGCCATCAGGGCCCCTTGCTTCCCCTCCTTGCTCAGGCTCATCTGGCGCAGTTTGTCCAGGTTCTGGACATCCTGCACCATGCCAATATTGATACCGCTCTGGGTGTCGAACTCTGCCATAACCTACCTCTTTGCCGCCCGTGGCAACCGCTTGCCGCTCACGAAATTACAGAATGACCAGTTGGCCCTGGATCGCGCCCGCCTGCTGCAGCGCCTCCAGGATCGCCATCAGATCCCCGGGGGCGACCCCCACCTGGTTCACCGCCCGCACCAGGTCGTCCAGGGTCGCGCCGGTATCGAGCTTGAACATCCGACCGGGATCCTGCTGCACGTTGATGGTGGAGTTGTTGGTGACCGCCGTCTGCCCGCCAGCGAGCGGATTGGGTTGGGAGACCTGCTGGTTCTCGGCGATGGTGACCGTCAGCCCACCGTGGCTGATGGCCGCCGGGCGCAGCTTGACCTCGCTGCCGATGACGATGGTCCCGGTGCGCGAATTCACGATGATCTTGGCGGACTCGCTCGCCGGGTCCACTTCCAGGTTCTCGATGGTGGAGAGGTAGGAGACCCGCTGGGCCGGATCCCGCGGTGCGAATACCTTGATGGAGGTGGCGTCCATCGCCTGGGCGGTGTTCGGACCCACCAGATCGTTGACCACGTCCGCCAGACGGCGGGCGGTGGTGAAGTCCGGCCGGTTCAGGTTGAAGGTGATGGTGTCGCCCTGGCTGAAGGAGTTGGGAACCTCCCGCTCCACGGTCGCCCCGTTGGCGATACGCCCCACTGTGGGCGTGTTCACCACCACCTTGGAGCCGTCCGCCCCTTCGGCCCCGAGGCCACCGACCACCAGGCTGCCCTGGGCCACCGCATAGACGCGGCCATCCAGTCCTTTCAGGAAGGTCTGGAGCAGGGTGCCGCCACGCAGGCTCTTCGCCTCGCCGATGGCGGAGACGGTGACGTCTATGGTCTGACCCGGCTTGGAGAAGGGGGGCAGATCCGCGTGGATGGCCACCGGCGCCACGTCCTTGATCTTGGGCTTGATGTTGTCAGGCACCTTGATGCCGAAGTTGTTGAGCATGGTCCTGAAGGTCTGCTCGGTGAAGGCGTTGTTCTTCTCCCCCGTGCCGGGCAGGCCCACCACCAGACCGTAACCGATAAGCTGGTTGCTGCGCACTCCTTCCACCGAGGCGAGGTCCTTGATGCGGGATGCGTGCGCCAGCCCGAAGGGCAGCAGGCAGCACAGCAGGGCAAGCAGACGGAATCGGTTCATGACATCTCCTAACAAAACCTTCCTGATCCGGGACCCGTGAACGCCCCGGACTCTTGAGTCTTAAATGGGCCACCAGGGGCCGTTGAAGAAGCTGGTGAGCCAGCCCTGTTCCTGGGTGTTCGCCAGATCCCCGGTACCGCCGTAATAGATACGCGCATTGGCCACCCGCTGGGAGGAGACGCTGTTTTCCGAGCTCACGTCCTCCGGGCGCACCAGACCGGTGATACGGATGTATTCGTTGCCATTGTTGAGCATGATCCACTTCTCGCCGCGCACCAGCAGGTTGCCGTTTGGCAGTACCTTGACCACGCTGACCGAGATGTTGCCCTGCAGGCTGTTGCTCTGATCCGCCTTGGCCTGCCCCTTGAAGGCACTGTTCTGGCCGATGGAGGCCGACAGATCGTAGGGCCCCGCCGTGACCGGCACGCCACCCAGGGTGACGGGGTCGAGCGCCAGCTTGTTGTCCTTGCCGCTCTGGGTGTTGGCCTTTTTCGACGCCGAGGTCGACTCCGCCAACTGGATGGTGATGATGTCACCCACCCGGTGCGCCTTGATGTCCGAGTAGATGCCGTTGACCTGCTCGGGCTGGAAGATGGCGCCGGTCGGGCGCACCGACACCGGCTCCGACTCCCCGTAGACGGGGGCGAAATCCGGGTCATCCGGTTTGGCGGTATTGGGGGTACTGGTGCAACCCGCCAGCGTCAGCAGTCCCAGCATCCATATGGCTTTCATCATGGCACTCCTTTCATCAGGTCCGCTGGGTCAGGAAGGACATCATGGAGTCGACGGCGGAGATGACCTTGGAGTTCATCTCGTAGACCCGCTGAGCCTGGATGAGATTCACCAGCTCCTCGGTCACGTTGACGTTGGAGGTCTCCAGCATCCCCTGCTTGATCACCCCCAGCCCGTCCGCACCGGCAGTCCCCTGAATGGGGGCGCCGCTGGACTGGGTCTCGAGGAAGAGGTTCTCCCCCATGGGCTGCAGGCCGGTGGGGTTGACGAAGTCCGTGGTGTTGATCTGGCCCACCACCTGGGACTGGCCATCCCCCTTGAGCTGGACGGAGACCTGGCCATCCTCCCCCACGGTGACGCTCTGGGCGTTCTCGGGGATCTGGATCTCCGGTTGCAACGGGTAACCGTTGCCCGGGGTGACGATGGTCCCCTCGTCGTTCAGGGTGAACTGGCCGTTGCGGGTATAGGCGGCGCTGCCATCGGGCAGCTGGATTTCGAAGTAGCCGCGGCCGCTGATCATCAGGTCAAGGGAGTTGTCCGTGGTCTGGACGTTGCCCTGACTGTGGTTTTTCTGGGTGGCGACCACCTTGGCCCCCGCCCCCAGCATCAGGCCGGAAGGGAGCTCGGTGTCCGCCGAGGAGCGACCGCCAGGCTGGTTGATGTTCTGATAAAGCAGATCCTCGAAGATGGCCCGCGCCTTCTTGTAGCCCACTGTGCTGGCGTTCGCCAGGTTGTTCGAGGTGACCGAGATGTTGGTCTGCTGGGCATCGAGGCCGGTCTTGCTGATCCAGAGTGCAGGATTCATGGGGTGCTCCTTGATTAGCTGATACGCAGCAGCTGGGTTTGTGCCTCGTCGTTCTCCTCGGCGGTCTTCATGATCTTGACCTGAGTTTCAAACTGACGTTGCAAGCGAATAAGGTTGGTCATCTCGTCGACCACGTTGACGTTGCTCCCCTCAAGGGAGCCGGCGATCAGGCCCACATCCGCAGACGCGGCCTCATTCTGGCCATCCTTGCGGCGAAACAGGCCGTCCTGGCCTTTCTCCACCGCATCTGCCGCCGGGTTGACCAGCTTGATACGCTGGAAATCTTCCGGCAGGTTGGCGGCTGCCCCCTCGGGACGGCCGCTGATGGTACCGTCACGATTGATCTCGATCTTCTCCATGGGCAGGGGCAGCACGATGGGCTGACCGGCATCATCCACCACATTCAGACCGGTGGAAGTCTGCAGATTGCCGGTGGCATTGAGCTGCAGGTTGCCCATGCGGGTATAGGCTTCCGCGCCGTTGGGATCCTGCACCGCAATCCAGCCCGGCCCATCGACGGCAACGTCAAGATCCCGACCCGTGGTCATCAGCATGCCGTGCTGCAGGTTCTGGCCCGGCCGCTCGGTCATGGCGAACACCCGCGTGGGCAGCCCTTCGCCAAACGCCTGCATGCTGCGCGCCTGCTCGAAGTCAGACTTGAAGCCAATGGTGTTGGCGTTGGCAAGGTTGTTGCCACGAACAGCCAGGCTGTTCATGTTCTCCTTGGCCCCGGACATGGCGATGTAAAGCAGGTGATCCATGGGATCCTCCGTCAAACAGATGACTCTCACAGCTCAACTGCAAGTTGAATGCCAAGAGAGATGACGAAGACGGAATGAAAGGAGGAAATGAGGCGGGACGGAAATGACAAGGGGCGCCGAAGCGCCCCTGCCAACTACCCGCCGTCTTAGCGGATCTGCAGTATGTTCTGCTGCAGGGAGCTGTTCACTTCCAGGGAACGGGAGTTCGCCTGGAAGTTGCGCTGGGCAGTGATGAGATCGACCAGCTCGGTGGTGAGGTCCACGTTGGACTGCTCCAGCGCCGACGACTTGATGGAGCCGAACGTGCCGGAGTTCGGGGTGCCGGGCAAGGCATCGCCAGAGAGCAGGGACTGGCGCCAGGAGGTGTCGCCGACCTGGGTCAGCCCCTGAGAATTGGCAAACTTAGCCATGGCCACCATGGCAACCTTGACGGTGGTGGCATTACTGTAGGTTGCCGATATGATGCCATCTCCCGTAATTTCGACCTTCGTCAAGCGACCGACAGTGGAGCCATCCTGGGTCAATTGGTTGACTTCAAAAGGTGAAGCGTACTGTGTCACGGTACCGAGCTTGAGCTCGATATCCTGAGTGCCATCGGCACCATTAGTAATAATGCCGGCGCCTGGAGTGCCCAAGGGTTCGGTCTTAATGACCTCAGGACTAGTAGGTGTCTGCATTCTTCCAGAAGCATCAAAAGTGACACGCGCACTCAGAGGTGCTTGACTTAGGCCAGTTGCCATTGCCGTCGCTTGACCGCCAACAATATCAATGGGTTTATCACCTTCATAAAGGTACATACGCCAAGCAGTAGGTACAGTCGCCTTGCTTGGATCTGTAGAATCTGCCTCCTTGACAAAATACTGCGTGATAGTGTGCGGCTCACCAAGGGAGTCATATGCAACCACAGATGTTGATGAGGAATATGTAGTTGAATCTTTTGGATCAAACTTGGAATATGTGCGGGCGATACCGTCCTGGCTCAATTGGTTAACTTTGTATGGTGATGCCGATTCGCTTACCGCATCGAACTTGAATTCAACAACCTGAGACTCATTAGCACCATTCATGTTAATGCCAGCACCAGGAACAGCACTCGGCGGGTTGGGAGTTCCTAAAGGTACTGTTTTTAATTCAGCAGGAACCGTACCAGTCATAGTGCCAGAAGTATCGAAATTAATTCGCGCAAACTGCCGTGGGGTTCCCGCATCATTGATATTTATAGGAGTCGTCCCTTGGAAGAGGTACATACGCCAAGTTGCAGGTACTGCAGACTGAGTGGGATTTGCTGGATCTGCGTCCTTGGCAAAGTACTGAGTAATTGTGTGCTTCTCTCCAAGTGAGTCATAGACATCAGTAGTAGTTTGCATTGAATAAGTGCTGGGATCATTCGGGTCAAATGCCAAACCAGGATTAATGACATTAGCGCTAGAGTCCAAATTAAAACTGCTATTAACCTGAGAAGTCATCAATGGGTCTGCACCACTGGCTTTTGGTGTCGAGGTGGTGGGTAGATTAAAACTGGCATTGACTTGTGATGTCTGTACAGGCTCTCCGGCACGATCAGGGATCTGAATTGGCCGAGTTGCAGTAATGCTAACTGCTTTTGGGGTGCCATCGGCGTTGATCTCGTATCCCTGCAAGTAGCCACCTGAATTGCTCACCATATAGCTGTTTTCATTGAGCTTGAAGGCGCCCGCACGGGTGTAGGTGCGATCCAGGTTGGTCAGGC
>ERZ650312.616-NODE-616-length-19950-cov-3.951797_pt1 | contig 19950 bp, 16 predicted proteins | sample MGYA00376248_ERZ650312 | MGnify/ENA primary metagenome ERZ650312 (study PRJEB26733, sample SAMN07839316) | wastewater metagenome | biome: urban; feature: wastewater treatment plant; material: waste water | place: USA: North Carolina | collected 2016-07-28 ... | reverse complement strand
AATACATGACTGCGGGCGGGGATTCCACCATGGCGCAGCAGCGCGCGGGCAACGGCCATGCCGAGCCCTGGAAGGTCGATTATTTCGGCGTGGGCAACGAAAACTTCGGGGCTGACTACGTGGCCAAGTTTGACATGATCAGCGAGGCCATTCACGAACGATACCCGGATATGCTGTGTGTGATGAGCGCCGGACTGTTCCCCTTCCAGCCGGCGATGAAGCGCAGCTGGGACCATGCGCGAGCGTTGGCCGCAACCGATTCCGGGGCACATGATTCCGCCACCGGTGACGCGATTATCGTCGACGAGCATTCCTACCACTCCCCCGAATGGTTTGCATCCCAGGCGTCACGATTCGACGCTTACCCGCGTTGTGGCGCCGGCGTCTATTTCGGCGAATATTCAGCCAACGGCTATTTTGCCGGCCAACCACAGACCGAACAAGGCGCGAACACGTGGAAGTCGGCACTCGGCGAGGCCGCGTTCCTGACCGGCTGCGAGCGCAATTCCGACGTGGTGCGCATGACCTCCTATGCACCGCTGCTCGCGCATATCCCGGCTAAGGGGTGGGCGCAGAATCTTATCGAACTCAATCCGGCGCATGTGAACCCCACGGTGAATTATGAGGTGGAGCGGCTGTTTTCCACGCATCTGGGCGACACGACATATGCCGTGTCCATCGAGCAGACCGCGTCACGCCCCGCCAAACATCTGTATGTCAGCGCCACCGGGCATGACAGGGATGACGCCTGCCGTTACATCAAAATCGTCAATATCTCCGATTCCCCGGTGGATGTGACGTTGGAAATCGCGCGCGGACTGGCCGGGCTGGGCGCCTCGCCATCGCGACCGGTGCGTTTGGAGGTGACGACGTTAAGCGCCAATCCGACGGCGAAGACCACTATCGGATACCGCGGCGAGGCTTCGGGGGCGATTGTGCCGGAACGTCGGGCTTACACATTGCCGTCGCCGTCTTCATTGCTGGCGATGAAGATCAAGCCGTACAGCGTCACGCTGGTGGTTTCGCGCTGATTGGCATCGGCCATTAGGCCGATTCCTTTGCCGTTAGAATCACCCTCAAGGATGAGGGGGAATCGTGCAGATTCAGGGAATAATAGGGGCTATCCCCCATAGCGAATACAAGCACGGGAGGGCAGGATGGAAACCACGGCGGCCAGAAGACCGCCGGCCAACGATGAAGGAGTATGCGGTATGTTTATCAATCTGTTCCGCAGGCAGCGCCCTGCGCTCGCCCGGCTGGCCCGCAACTCCAACGCCTATCGTCAGCCGATGGTTGCGGCCGTATCATCGTCCGCAGTCGGCGTATCCAGCATCACCTCTGCAGCCAACACAGCCAACACAGACGGCGTATCCGGCGTATCCACGCTGGATGCCACCATCGGCCGCATCCACGACATCCCGCAGTCGGCCATGAGCCGACTGACCGGCTCCCCCACCGTATACGCGCGGTAGACCGGCCCAACCCACAACGGCGGCTCAGAGACTCGGCTCGATGATCCAGCTCAAGGTCAGCAATACGGCCAAAAACAGAACGTTGACGGCGGAGTAGACGGCCAGATACCGGCCTTTCTTGTGTGGGTACTGGCGCACGACGTTCTTGTAAGAAATAAGCGAGGCCATCGAGGCGATGAGCGTACCCATGCCGCCCAAATTGGTGCCAATGATCAGATCGCGCCATTGGTCGCAGAAGCCGGAAAGCAGAATCGTGGTGGGCACATTGCTGATCACCTGGCTGGACACCACCGCCACCTCAAGCGGATGCCCGCTGACCAGCGACTGCGCCAGCTGGTAGAACTCCGGCACACGCTTCATATTGCCGATGAAGATGAAGAACATGCAGAAGGTGAGCGGCAGTCCCCAATCCACGTATTTGAATACGCGCCGATCGGTGAACAGGAACACGACGACCACGATCACGCACATCACCCACAGGGGAATCACGTCGGAGACGGCCAGTAGGCAGACGATGAACAGCAGCGAGTAGACGATGGTGCGCCAGCCGCCATAACCGGCGCCGTAGCCGGTGATACGAATCTCGTCGGGCTGGTGTTTGTTGCGCTCGGGAGCCAGCACGCCGGTTTCGAGGTCGCCCAGGTCGCCGACCGGTTTGCCGCCAAACACCACGGAAATCACGATGACCAGCAACACGGCCGCCGTGCCGGAATACGGTGCCATGATGCCGAGGAATTCCATGGTCGGCATGCCGGTCAGGGCTTTGAGATACAGGTTGTGCGCGTTGCCGATCGGGGTGAGCATACTGCCCACGTTCGCGCCAATGGTCATCAGCGTGACCACGAGGATGGTCTTATCCTCTTGCCCAGCCATGATGAGCACGGCCACCGCGAACGGCACAAACGTGACCAGCGCAACGTCATTGGTGATGAACATCGCGGAAAAGAACGTCAAAGCGACAAGCGTAATGACCAGTCCGCGCATGGTGCTGACCTTCTCCAGCAATCGCGAACCGATGATGCGGAACACGCCGATACGCTGGAATCCGCACACCACAATCATCAGGCAGATGAGCTGGCTGATGGTGTTGGCGTGAATGTAGCTTTTGTAATCGGCGTCCGGCGGCACAATGAAACACGAAATCAGGGCGAGTATTGCGGCGACGATGAGAATCGTCTCATTTTTGGCTACATTGATCAGCCAGCGTCGCATCCATTCCTCCGTGAATAACCCAATATCGCAACCATTCTATTTTACGCGCAGACCAGCATAAGGTACGTAGTCGCGTTGCGCTGGCGGACATGAGTTTTTGGACCGGTGCCGCACATCAGCCGCGCTCGTTTTTTTATTTGGACAAGGAAACATTGAGTTTGCATGTCTTCCATACAATGAACTGCCGCGCAATGCTGTGCCCGTATATACGGCTGCATCATTGTGTGGCAGGCCAGACACGAATACCGTACGTGGCTGGCTCATACCAATGGAACATAGTTTCATTCGAGGAAGAGGAGCGATGAAGTTGCGTATTACCCCAGTATTCCCGGTCAAACGTTTCGCCGCCGTGTCTGCACAGAACGTGAAGAACGTGCAGTTCGATTACACGAACATGCCCACGTACAACACGATCACCAAGTAGCGCGCACTGCCGCACTGATCGGCGGCACTTGCCGCATACATGAATGGCCGGTGTGCTGCGGATTCCTTACCAAGAATCCGCAGCACACCGGCCATTATGATATATGCCGCAATACAGGGGGCAATCAGCCCTGCACCTTACCTCCTTGCGCGCTACGGTATCCGAAGTTCATCATCTCGCTGTTGTAGGCGACCACGCCACGGCCGACCGCCGGCAGAACGATCATGCCGCCATCGCCATGATGCGCGGCGACTTCGTCCAAAGTGGCCGTCGCGGCATCCTCGACGTTCTCGCCGGAGAAACGCACACGATCCGACACCTGATGGGCGGCGACCACCTTGATGAACGCCTCGCCGATGCCGGTGCAGGACACCGCCACCGTGGACTGGTTGGCGAACGTGCCGCAACCAGGCAGCGGCGAATCACCCACACGACCGTGCATCTGGTTGGTGATGCCGCCAGTGGACGTGCCAGCGGCGATATTGCCCTCGGCATCGCGCGCCACGGCACCGATGGTGCCATGCTTCTCCCACTCATCGCCACCGGACTGAGCCTCGGCCAAGGACTGACGACGCTGTTCGGTGATGAAGTACTCGTTGCTTTCGGTCGCGACGCCCCAATCGGCGATCTCGGCATCGGTCGGGTCCGCGAACAGCACATGCTTGGTCTGCTCTTTGACGGCACGCGCCGCATCGATCGGGTTCTTCACGGTGCTTACGCCGGTGACCGCACCGACCTCGCCATCGCCGGTCATCAGGCAGGCGTCCATCTGGGCGATGCCATCGCTGGTCAGGGCGGCACCACGGCCGGCGTTGAATTCGGGAGCGTCTTCCATGACGTGGATGGCGGCGACCACAGCCTCATGCGCCGGTGCTCCGGATTCCAACAACTGGTATCCGGCATCGAGGGCGCGCTGCAGATCAAGTTCGACCTGGGCGATGCGTTCAGGCGTGCTGTGCTTGCCACGACTGCCCGCTCCGGCGTGAATGACAAGCGTGATGCCGGTTTCGCTGCCCGCCAGTTCAGTGGTCACCGGCGAAACGGAGGATGTGGTCATATCGTGTCCCTTTCTGGAGTCAGATGGATGTGCTGACGCCAACGTATCGTTGCTTCCGCATGTATGATAGCCGTTGATGGCCGCGACCGGTTCCGCATTTCGCATCATCGGCTCGCGATGGCGTGACTCGTTACTGCGCCACCTCGCCACTACGCCAGGGGCAATGCGATGCCGGCTCGATCGGCCAGGTCACGCAACGACCACGTGGTCTGCCCCGTTCGCCCGACAACGCTATGCGCATGCCACAGCGAACTGATGATGGCTTCCTCGCTTATTCATTCGTCGAATGCACCCATCGATGTGGGTATGCAGCCATCAAAAAAACTCGACAACCGCAATGAGCCAGTCACTTGGCTACATCTGTGCTATCGTCTCGCCAATGATTCGAATGCCGGTATCAATGTCAGCAGCATCCGGGCGCACAAAGTTGAGACGGATGTGGGAATCATCCATTTCGTCAACGTCGAACACGCTGCCCGGCATGAACGTGACGCCTTGGGAACGGCAGGATTCCAATACATCCAGAGAGCGCACGCCGTCCGGTAAGGAAACCCAAATATAGTAGCCGCCTGCAGGCACGGTCCAATACACTTCATCCGGCGCATACCGCTCCAATGCTGCGATTGCTGCATCTCGTCGAATGCGGTAAGCCTTAATCAAACCGCGCAAATGTTCGGCGACGCGGCCTTCTTTAAGCAGTTCCAGGCAGATGCGCTGCGATGACGTGCTCGTATGCTGGTCGACCATGCGCCGCAGAGCCGCCAGCCGGTTAATCACATGCGGGTCGGCCACAACCCATCCCGTGCGCAGGCCCGAAGTGACGGTTTTCGAGAACGTCGACAAATACATCACGTATCCCGCATTCTCCATGCCCTTAAGCGGTATGGGGCGATGTGCGTCGGACGATTCCCCGCCGTACCACAAATCGCCGTAAGCATCGTCTTCCACGATCAGACACTGATAGCGCCGCGCCACGTCGATGAGTTCGCTGCGTCGTTCGGGCGGCAGCGTGGTACCGGTGGGGTTTTGGAACGTCGGGACGGTGTAGATGAGCTTGGGCCGGAATCGCGCGCAATAGCCGTCCAACAGGTCTGTACGCATACCGTGCTCGTCCACTGGAACGCCGATGATGCGCGCATCCGCCGAGCGGAAGGTCTGCAATGCCGGGAAGAACGTGGATTGTTCGACCAGCACGCAGTCGCCGGGGTTGATGAACGCGCGCACGATGAGGTCAATGCCCTGCTCGGAGCCGGAGAGCACCATCACGTTGCGGACGCCGCATTGTACGCCTCGTGTGCTCATATGCTCGGCAAGTAATGCGCGGAGTTCATCGAATCCTTCGATAGGCGATTCTGGCTGACCGTCGAATTCGCGCGACTCAAACGCTTCAATGCTCACTGAACGCAACAAATCGTCGGGAATATCCGCCGGATTAGGCGAGCCGGTGGCAAAGTCGATGATGGTATCGCCGCGTTGCGCCCGCTCGGCCGAGGCAATGTCGTGGTAGGTGAATCGGTTGGAATAGTCGGAGAACAACACCGACCACGGCGGCCGCACAACGCTCGGTTTCGGCTCCTCGTCAATCGGCTCATGTCTCACTACAGGAATCCGGGCAGTCTCAATATGCTGCAACGGCAGCACGAACGTGCCTTTGCCTACTTTGGAGGCGATGAGTCCCTCATCTTTGAGTTGCTGATAGGCCTGTAATACCGTGGTGCGATTGACCTCGAGGCGTGAGGCCAACTCGCGTTCAGGCGGCAGACGATAGCCCTCAGCCATTGCGCCGGAGACAATCTGTTCACGCAGCTCAGCAGCCAGCTGCCGGTACATCGGCACCGTGCTGCGCCGGTTCAGCGTGAACTGCATGGCAGATCGTCTCCTTGATTCGTCGGTCGAATACCAGTCTAACGGCAGACGAATCGGCTACAGCGACAGGAAGAGCTCGTGGATGCGGACGTCGTCCGTGAGTTCGGGATGGAAGGCGGTGGCGAGGATGTTGCCTTGGCGCAGGCCCACCACGTGACCATCGACTTCGGTTTCGACCGTAGCCTCGGGGCCGACCGACACCACGTAGGGTCCACGGATGAACACCAGCGGAAAGTCCGCGATGCGCTGTGGGTCGTCGGCTTGGCCGAAATCAGCGATGGCTTGGAAGCTGCCGAGCTGACGACCGTAAGCATTGCGGCGCACTACAGCGTCGAGCGCGCCGAAGTAGACGTTCTCATCATTGTCGAGCTTCTTGGCCAGCAGAATCATGCCAGCGCAGGTGCCAAGCACCGGTTTGCCGGCCTTGATGTGGGCGGCGATCGGCTCGAACAGGCCGGTGGAACGCAGGAGTTTGCCTTGCGTGGTGGATTCACCGCCAGGCAGGATGACCCGGTCGATGGATTCATCGAAATCCTCGGCCGCGCGCAACAGCTTCCACGGGGCGCCGAGTTTGTCGAGCACCGCCGCATGTTCGGCGAACGCGCCCTGCACGGCCAGAATACCGGTCACGCCGTGCGTGGCGGTTTCGGCGTCTGCGGATTCTTCTTTGGAAATGTATTCAACAGCTACAACCATGTTGTCCTCTCCGGCTTCGACTCCCGTCACTCTCCGCGAGCGGCCATGATGGTCTGAATCTCGTCCTCGTTGATACCGACCATGGCTTCGCCTAGGTTTTCGGACAGCTTGGCGAGCAGATCGGCGTCCTGCCAGTTGGCGGTGGCCTTGACGATGGCGGCGGCGCGCTTGGCCGGGTCGCCGGACTTGAAGATGCCGGAACCGACGAACACGCCTTCGGCACCGAGCTCCATCATCAGCGCCGCGTCGGCCGGAGTGGCCACGCCACCGGCGGCGAAGTTCACGACCGGCAGTCGGCCGTTGTCGTGCACGTAACGCGCCAGCTCGACCGGCACGGCCAGCTGCTTGGCGGCCTCGAACACCTCGTCGTCACGCAGGCCGACGAGCTCGCGAATCTGCTTGTTCATCGTGCGCATGTGACGCACGGCCTGGATCACGTCACCGGTGCCGGGCTCGCCCTTGGTGCGAATCATCGTGGCGCCCTCGGCAACACGGCGCAGCGCCTCGCCCAGATCGCGGGCGCCGCAGACAAACGGCACGTCAAACTGGGTCTTGTCGATGTGATAGACGTCATCGGCAGGGGAGAGAACCTCGGACTCATCGATGTAGTCGATCTCGATGGCCTGCAGGACCTGCGCCTCGACGATGTGACCGATGCGGCACTTGGCCATGACGGGGATGGAGACGGCCTCTTGGATGCCCTTGATCATCTTGGGGTCGCTCATGCGCGAGACGCCGCCTGCGGCACGGATGTCGGCCGGGATGCGCTCGAGTGCCATGACGGCGCAGGCGCCTGCCTCCTCGGCGATGCGTGCCTGCTCGGGCGTGGTGACGTCCATGATGACGCCGCCCTTGAGCATCTGCGCGAGTTCGCGATTGAGTTTGACGCGATCGGCCTTGCTGGTCTGTTCTGCCATGGTTGCTCCCTTGGTTGGCATGTGCATTGCTTGACGGAACATCCTATCGGGGAGCTGGGTATGGCAAAATACTCAGTTTTCGAGATAATAACAAGGTCAGACTAATACCAGATTGAATGACTTAATAAGGTCAGGTGATAGGCTCATGCTTGACTACAATTTGGAAAAACGCGGCGGAACATCGCTCTATGAGTATGTTTACCAGCAAATTCGAGATGATATCGTTGCTGGACGCATTGCGGCGGGGGAGCATCTTCCGTCTAAGCGCGCCTTTGCCAGTCATCTGGGAATCAGTGTCATTACCATCGAGAATGCATATAGCCAGTTACTTGCCGAGGGCTATATTTGCTCAATGCCGCGTCGTGGCTACTACGCTTGCGAGCTTCCGGATGCACCGGTTTTGGCTTCGGCTGCGGAGGGCATCGACCGAGATGCCGTCTCTGTGGGCCCCAGCGCGCATGATGTCAACGGACAGGTCGAGCGATTCGATGCGCTTTCTCCTTCCGCTTTGGAGGCGGCGCGGCTTTGGCAAAGCGCACTACGGGCGACGCTGGCATCCGAAGATGAGCGCGAAATCTTTTCGCCCGCACCGGCGCAGGGCACCGCTCGGCTGCGACGCGCAATTGCTCACCATCTGCGTGGGACAAGGGGCATGAATGTCGACCCCAACAACATTGTTATCGGTGCAGGCGCCCAGCTGCTCGATACCATGTTGGTTCAGTTGCTTGGAGCCGACAAGGTGTATGCCGTTGAGGACCCGGGCTATTTGCGTCTGACGCGTATCTATCAGGCTATGGGCTGCCAAGTACGACATATCCCGTTGGATGATGAGGGCGTGGACTTGAGCACTCTGCAGAAAAGCGGGACCGATGTCCTTCACCTGATGCCGTCCCATCAGTATCCGACCGGCCTTGTGACGAGCATTGCGCGTCGCTATGCGCTGCTGAGCTGGGCCGCCGAGCGACCAGGTCGGTATCTCATCGAAGATGACTTTGATTGTGAGTTTCGCCTTGCCGGCAAGCCGATTCCCGCGCTCGCGTCGATCGATGCCGCCCAGTCGGTTATCTACACCAACACGTTTTCGAAGAGCCTTTCATCGGCGTTGCGTTTGGCGTATATGGTGTTGCCCGATGAGCTAATGGAGCGGTTTAGGCGCAACCTTGGTTTCTACGCCTCGTCGGTGAGCTCTGTTGACCAGGTCGCTTTGGCGCGTTTGCTGGAATCGGGTGATTACGAGCGACATGTGAACCGCGTGCGCGTTCGTGCTCGCGAGGCGCGTGATGGCCTGATGGCGCTTGTGCGGAAGGTATTTCCGGCAGGAGAGGTCTCGATCGAGCATGCAGACGCGGGCCTTTACTGTATCGTGGTTGCGGAGCGTGGAACGGGCGGAAGCACTTTTGCATGGGCCCTCACGCGCTCGAGCATCCCTTTTATCGATATCGGTGACTGTTTTTGGTGTGCCGATGGCGCATCTGTCCCTGAAAACTCAACTCAAATTCTTGTCCAGTATGACGATTTGAGTCCAAAAATGCTTAATACCTTGGAATTGCAGCTAATGGGGGCACTCTGCAATCTAAGTGAGTAGACTTTTAGCACTTTGGCGACCAGGCAGTTTTGTAACAAGCTATCTACCTGCGGTTTTGAAAAGCAGGATGACCGGCCTGCTCGGGATGTTCAAAAAAGTCTACTCACTTGCCGCGCAAAGCTCCTGCATGAGAAAAAATGGGGTTTTCAACAGGGCTTCGTCCAGCTCTCGGCAAGCTTTTGGCCAGTTGGGGAGGGCTGTTGAAAACTTGGCAGTCCGTTCGGCGCCATTTTTGGTGCGTTCGCGCCAATGCGTGACTGACTGGGTTGAAATTCGTGTTTTCCTGTGCCTATGAAGGATCTACTTTGTGACATATCGGCTTTTAGGTACTGGCGTTTGCCTCCTCAAGTCCGCGCTTTGTGTCCGCCGCTTCCACGGCCGGAAGAAGACCGGCAGCGATATGACCTTGCCCGTAACCCGACGGCTGCGGTTGTGCTCGGCTTTCCGTTGTATACATTGGTTCGGACGAGAAACAAACGGACTTGCCCTGCCAGCATTAGGCAGCGGCTGTTCCTTGGTGAGCTCCCCAGGGAATCCGTGCTGGAAACGGAGCATGGATTTTTGATTACGTCTCCTCTACTGACGGCATTCATCATGTCGCGGCATCTGACGGATCTTCAGCTTCTTTTGGTATTGGCGGAGATGTGTGGCTTGTTTGCGGTGTGTGCCCTGCCGGCGGCACTTGAGGCGGAGCTTTCGCGTGCAATTGATTCGGGCGCGATTTCGACAACGTTCGGTTGGGTGCGCTGCCCGTCCGAGGACGGCACCGCCTCAAATTTATGGCGTCGAGACGCTTTGGTTTTGGGCGGAGACCTTGACCGTTTTTGTTCAGATGTTTGCGGGATGCGTTACGGCAATAGATTTATGGCGGTATCGCAACTCGTTCCATTGGGTGCCGCGTCGCCTTTTGAGGTCGAGGCGTATTTGCTACTTGCACTGCCGCGATCCCTGGGAGGCGAAGGTTTTTGCGGCATAGAGCTTAATGTTGAAGTGATGCTAAGCACAAGTGCTCGAGCGATTGTGGGAAAGTCCCGTGTATATATCGACCTACTTCTTTCTTCACCGGACGGTAGGCGACAGGTGGCCATTGAATGTCAGGGAAAGGCCTCGCACGGACGCGCAGGGGATGGCTTGCGTGACGCTGACCGCATGACGGCCCTTCAGGCCATGGGCTACGATGTGCTTCTCCTGACACACAGACAGATATCGGATGAGGATAGATTCCGCGCGATCGTTAAGGCCGTATGCAGGATGCTCGATGCTGAATATCGTGATAAAAGCTCAGATGAGCAAAGGGCTGAGACATTACTCCGGTCTGAACTATTCGTTGACTGGACAAAATTGGGAGTAATCGACGGAAAGATGCCCGCTAGACACAAAATGGCTCGATCGTGGACGGCTGCGGTTCTAAGTGAGTAGGCTTTTAGCACTTTGGCGACCAGGCCGTTTTGAAACAAGTCATTTACCTGCGGCTTTATAAAGCAATATGGATGGCGTGCTCGGCAAGTTCCAAAAAGTCTACTCACTTAGTTTTTGACGAGAAGCCGATGCCGAAGGCGGTCCTATTTCAGGTAGTTAACAAGTTTGTGAGGCACGAAAAAGGCCCGAACCAATACGGTCCGGGCCTCATCGAGCTAGAGGTTATGTCTCAGGCGGTTGGCTTAGCCAAAGTAGCGCTTGAGCAGGCCGGCGAAAGCCTTGCCGTGGCGAGCCTCGTCGCGAGCCATCTCGTGCACGGTGTCGTGGATGGCATCGAGGCCAGCGGCCTTGGCGCGCTTGGCAAGATCGGTCTTGCCGGCGGTGGCGCCGTTCTCGGCCTCAACGCGCATCTCGAGGTTCTTCTTGGTGGAGTCGGTCACGACCTCGCCCAGGAGCTCAGCGAACTTGGCGGCGTGCTCGGCCTCCTCGTGGGCAGCCTTCTCCCAGTACAGGCCGATCTCGGGATAGCCCTCGCGATGAGCGACGCGAGCCATGGCCAGGTACATACCGACCTCGGAGCACTCGCCCTCAAAGTTGGCGCGCAGGTCGGCAACGATGTCCTCGGAGACGCCCTCCATCTTGGCGACGCCCACGACGTGCTCGGCAGCCCACTCGAGCTGACCCTCCTCCTGCTTCAGGAAACGAGAACCGGGAACGCCGCACTGGGGGCACTTGAAGTCCTCGGGCAGCTGGTCGCCGTCGAACTCTTCCACATAACCGCAAACGGGGCAAACAAACTTCATGATTCGATCCTTTCGATCGATGGCGATTGTGCGCTCGTCCGGTCCCGTAAGGGCCCTCTCCGGACGTGCGTCTTGACGAGTTCTATTATCCATAAATGCAACCAAATGTGAAGCCTATTAGGAATGATTTTTAATAAAACAATTTTGAGATATGAAGATGTTGATTGATTAACGATTGGCAGGCCGTCTTTGACCGCCGCTGAGTACAATCGGGCGAGCAAATGTTGACCTATCAACAAATGAAGGAGTTTCCTTTATGCATCTAGCCCGTCGTGCCTGGTGCCGAACATATCAGACGGTTTTTCGCATTGCATTGCCGATCCTGCCCTATACCGAGCCGCGCATTTTAGAGCATGCCGAGGATGTGCCCGCGGTGCTTCAAAAGCGCTCGATCCAGAAGGTCCTTATCGTGACGGATCCCGGCATTGCCCGTCTGGGGCTCACGGCACCGCTCGAGACGGCGCTCGCATGCAGGGGGATTGGCGTTACGGTCTATGCCGAAACGCGTGCAAACCCCACGGTTTCAAACGTGGAAGAAGCGGCGTCCCTGTATCGAGAGAGCGCCTGCCAGGCCATTATCGGCTTTGGCGGTGGCTCGGCCATGGACTGTGCCAAGGGCGTGGGCGCACGCATTGCGCAGCCAAACAAGCCCATCAACAAGATGCGCGGCCTGCTGCGGATTCATCGTCGCCTGCCGCTGCTCATCGCCGTTCCCACTACCGCCGGTACGGGAAGCGAAGTCACGCTTGCGGCGGTAATTACCGATGACGGGACGCACTACAAATACCCCATTAACGACTTTGTGCTCATCCCGCGTTTTGCAGTCCACGACCCCGAGTTTACGTGCGGCTTGCCCGCTTCCATTACGGGGCAGACGGGCATGGACGCCCTGACGCATGCCGTTGAGGCCTTTATCGGGCGAAGCACCACGCCCTATACGCGCAAGATGGCGCGACAGGCGGTGCAGCTTATCCACGACAATTTGCTCGAGGCCTATGAGCATGGTGACGACATGCGCGCTCGTCGCAATATGCTTTCGGCGGCGTATAAGGCGGGCGTTGCGTTTACCCGCTCCTATGTCGGATATGTGCATGCCATCGCGCACAGTCTGGGCGGCCGATACGGAATTCCGCACGGTTTGGCCAACGCGATCATCCTGCCGCACATGCTTCGCGCTTATGGTGACGCCGCCGCCCCCAAGCTTGCCGATCTTGCTCGCATGGCGGGCATTGCGCCGGCTACCGCGCAGGATAGTCTTGCGGCCGAGGCCTTTATCGATTGGGTCGACCGCATGAACGAGATCCTGGGAATCCCCAAATATGTCTCGGGCATTCGCCGCTCCGACATTCCCGAGATGGCGGCGCATGCCGATGCCGAGGCCAATCCGCTGTACCCCGTTCCGCTTTTGATGGACCGCTTGGAGCTCGAGCGTATGTACGAGGTCGTCGCGGGTGGTATGTTTGAGGACGAGAACTAGGAGGGTGCCATGAACACCGAGGAAATTGCGCGCATCGTCGGCGATCAGCGCGCCTACTTTAAGACGCACGCCACGTTTGATGTCGATGCTCGACGTCGCGCGCTCGTGAGTTTACGCGATGCGGTGCGGGCCCACGAGGCCGATATCGCCCATGCGCTCAAGACCGATTTGGGAAAGTCGCATGACGAGGCATATATGTGCGAGATCGGCACGTCGCTTTCCGAGATTCGTCATCAGATCGCTCACGTGGCTCGATGGAGTCGTCCGCGCCTGCGTCCGTGTGACCTTGCCAACGCCGTGAGCGCGTGCAAAACGCAAGCCGTGCCCTATGGCGTCACGCTCATCATGGCTCCGTGGAACTACCCGTTTTTGCTAACACTCGAGCCGCTCGCCGGCGCCCTTGCCGCGGGCAATACCGTGGTCATCAAGCCGAGCGCCTATGCTCCGGCATCGAGCGCGGTGCTCAAGCAAATCTGTGAAGAGGCATTTGATCCGTGCCTGGTGACGGTTGTCGAGGGCGGGCGCGCCGAAAACGAAGCGCTGCTCGATGAGTGCTGGGACAAGATCTTCTTTACCGGTAGCGTTCCGGTCGGCAAGCTCGTCATGGAGCGCGCAAGTAAAAACCTTACGCCTGTGACGCTTGAGCTGGGCGGAAAGAGTCCCTGCATCGTGGATGCGACGGCAAACTTGAAGGTTGCGGCGCGGCGTATCGCCTTTGGTAAATGGCTCAACGTGGGGCAGACCTGCGTGGCGCCCGACTACCTGCTGGTCGATGCGCGCGTGCACGACGAGCTGCTGGACCTCATCAGGGAAGAGGTCCGCCGTATGTTTGGCGAGCATCCGCTCGATAACGAGGACTACGGTCATATCGTCAACGCCAAGCATTTCGCGCGTGTACGCGGGCTAATCGATCCCGATAAGGTCGTGCTTGGAGGTGCCGCGCGCGAGGCTTCGCTCAAGATCGAGCCGACGATTTTGGACGGCGTGTCCCCCGATGACGCCGTGATGCAGGAGGAGATTTTCGGCCCCATCTTGCCGGTGCTGACGTTTGAGAGCCTAGACGAGGCCGAGACGTTTATTACGGATCGTCCGACGCCGCTGGCCCTGTATATCTTTAGCCAGGATCGCGCAGTTCAGCAGCGCTTTGTGCGCTACGTGCCCTTTGGCGGCGGCTGCGTCAACGACACGATCATGCACTTGGCTACGAGCCATATGGGCTTTGGCGGCATGGGTGCGAGCGGTATGGGACAGTACCATGGACGCGAGAGCTTCGATACGTTTAGCCACAAGAAGAGCATCGTGAACAAGGCAACGTGGCTGGACGTGCCATTCCGCTATGCTCCTTACGCAAGCTGGAAGCACAAGTTCGTGCGCATGTTTGTGCATTAGAAAAGGGCGCAGGTAATACGAACAAGTGTTCCTATTACCTGCATTTTGCGTTAGACTACTGTTATGGAGCACGGATGGGCCAACTCCCTTTAGAAGGGATTTGGTATGAACGTAAGCGATGTTATTTCGTTATTGGCGTTGTTGATTGCGGCTATCGAACTCGGTCTGTTTATCGGCCGAATGAAATAGCCGCCCCCGCGTAAGCGAAGACGGCCACTTCTCACGATGAAAACGTGTATCGGAGTTGGCAAGACCCGCGGCAACGGGTGCCATCCGTGTTCCTATCTTATCTGCAAGCGTTCTGTCGCGCAAGCGTTGAGGCAAACGATTGAAGGACGCAGACAGGATGTATTTGTGTCCGCACGGGACCGTAGACTTCTCAATAAGGTTACACACCGGTTTATCCGGCCGTTAGAGGAGCTGCTATGTACGAGCCTTCACGTGTTCTTCTGTCATTTCACATTGCAGGATTTCAGTATGCCGATGGCGCTTTGGTCCTAGGCGATCTTAAAGCGGGCGATAAGCTGACGCTGTGTGCCGAGCGCGATAATCCCCATGACCCTGAGGCGGTTGCGATTTATTACGGCAACACCAAGCTTGGCTATGTTCCGGGAAACGAGGTCGGCCCACTGTCCTTGATGATGTATTACGGCCACGAGGACGTATTTGAGGCCCGTGTGCAACAGGTTGCCCCCGAGCGCAGCCCGTGGCATCAGGTGCGCGTTGGCCTCTACGTGGTGGATGCCCGCTAGTCGGCAATGGAGGCGGCCATGTTTGATGACGACGACCAGTTCGATCTGACAGACGATCCGTTTGAGTGGGATATGCTACTCGATGATGATGAGTTGGAGCGGGATCGTAAGAAGCGGCAGGACAAGAACACCCAGGGTGGCGCTTCGAAAAAGCAAGACAAGCGCCGCCGCGGACTGTTCGGCGGGCTCTTTGGATAACCGCCGCATCGCTACGTCTGTATACTTAGCACGAGTTGAACACGTTGCGAAATGAGGGCATAGACGATGATGTGGTTTACCGCCGACCTGCACCTGGGCGATACGAATATCTTGCACGACATGGACCGGCCGTTTGGCTCGGTCGAGGAGATGAACCGCAAGGTCATCGATGCCATCAATGAGTGCGTGGCTGCGGACGACCGCCTCTATATTCTGGGTGACTTTACCTATCGTTTGCCCCTGGCGGAGGCGGTGCGCCTGCGCGAGCGTATCGAATGCCAGAACGTGACGCTCATCCGCGGTAACCATGACGGCGACTGGGAAGATTCCGACGTACCGCAGATTTGGGAAGACGTGCGCGATTACCTGGAGATTGCTCCCGGCTATGCCAAGGGCCATCGTCTGGTTATGAGCCACTACCCCATGCTCAGCTGGAACGGCAAGGCACGTGGCGCCATTATGCTGCATGGGCATATCCACAGCAGGGGTGACCGCGCCAACGCACGCAACCGCGATCGCGAGCGCCCTATCTTTCGCTACGATGTCGGTCTCGATGCCAACGAGTACAAGCCCGTAAGCCGCGATCAGATTCTTAGCTTCTTTGGGTTATAGGGCGCCAGAGCCACCACAAAGGGGACAGGCACCTTTGTGGTGGCTCTGGCGCCGTTGCCATTATGGCGGCGGCGCCTTTTTTGTCCGTGCGGCGCGGTAGAGTGTAGGCGGTTGAAATTTGCGTCCATCGAGGAGCTGCTATGAACGAGATCAAGTGCCCGCATTGCGGCGAAGTTTTTAAGGTCGATGCGTCCGGCTATGCGGATATCGTCAAACAAGTGCGCGATGCTGAGTTTTCGCGCGACCTGGATGAGCGTGTGAAGGCAGTCCAGCGCGAGGGCGAGCAGGCGCTGGAGCTTGAGCGCTCGCGTTCGACGGCTGCCTTGCAAAAGGCAGAGTCTCAGCGCAACGCTCAGCTTGTCGAGCAGAAGAACACTGCGGATCAGAAACTGGCGCAAGAGGTTGCCAAGCGCGATGCTGAGCTTGCCGAGCTGCGCGCTAAGCTCGAGGGCGCTGCCGCAGAGCGCGAGAGTGCAAGCCAGCGCGCGGCGGTTGAGGCACGAGCCAATGCTCAAAAAGAGAATGCCGAACTCCAGCGTGAGATTGATAGCCTGCGTGCGCAGCTTGGGCGCAAAGATGACGAAGCAAAGCTTGCCGAGTCGGCGGCGCGCAACGCTGCTCAAAACGATTTAGCTGCACGCGACGCTCAGATTGCCGAGCTGCAGGCCAGGCTTGCCGCGGCGGACAAGGCCCAGGAGATGGCGCTTGCCGCTGCCGCGGCAGAGTCGCAGCGTGAGCTCGATGCCGCTCGCAGCGAGGCCGAGCGCGCGCTTACTGACTATCGCGCGAAGGTGCAAGAGAAGTTTTCCGCCGCAAAGGCTCAGTCCGAGCAAGAGGCCGAGGGCCTGCGTGCCCAGCTGCGCGAGCAGGAACTGATGGCAAAAATGAACCTGTCAGAGGCGGTCGCCGCGGCGGAGCGAGAGCGCGATGAGGCACGTGCCAAGCTGACGAGCGAGCTGGCGGTGCGCGATTCTCGCGAGGAACAGGCCAAGGCGGCACACGAGCTCGAGCTTGCGCAGGCCAAGCGCGCGAGCGATGACCTGATTCGCTACAAGGATGAAGAGATTGAGCGCCTTAAGGACATGAAGGTCCGCCTGTCCACCAAGATGGTGGGCGAGTCGCTCGAGCAGCACTGCGAGACCGAGTTTAACCGTCTGCGCATGACGGCGTTTCCTAACGCGTACTTCGAGAAGGATAACGATGCGTCCGAGGGCACCAAGGGCGACTTTATCTTCCGCGAGTGCGACGCGAGCGGCAACGAGGTCATTTCGATTATGTTCGAGATGAAAAACGAGAACGACGAGACCGCGACCAAGCACAAAAACGAGGACTTCTTTAAGAAACTCGATCACGATCGTCGCCAGAAAGGCTGTGAGTACGCGGTGCTCTGCACACTGCTCGAGCCCGAAAGCGAGCTCTATAACGCAGGGATAGTCGACGTGAGTTACCGCTATGAGAAGATGTACGTGATCCGCCCGCAGTTCTTCATTCCCATGATCACGCTGCTGCGCAACGCCGCCATGGGTTCGCTGCGCTATAAGCAGGAGCTGGCGGAGTACAAGCAGCAGAACATCGACGTCACGAACTTCGAGGCCAAGATGGAGAAGTTCAAGAACGACTTCGGCCGCAACTATGAGCTTGCGAGCCGTAAGTTCCAGACGGCGATCGAGGAGATTGACAAGACGATTAGCCATCTGCAGAAAACCAAGGAGGCGTTGCTGTCCTCCGAGAACAATCTGCGCCTGGCCAACAAGAAAGCCGACGATCTTACCATTCGCAAGCTCACGTGGGGCAACAAGACCATGAAGGCGGCGTTTGACGAGGCGCGCGGGGCTGCGACAGGGGCAAACGATGAGCCCGCCGAGGCGGATTCGTATGAGGTCGAGGATGCCGAGTAGGGGATAGCGTATAGTGCAAAAGCGGGGCCGCTGGCGATATTGCCAACGGCCCCGCTTCGTTCCAGTATGTACGGCTAGTCCTCGAGCAGGTCCTCGATAAAGCCGACGCGGTAGTTTTTGAAGATGACCTCGCCGCCGTCTTGCGTGGCGTCCAGATCGACATCGCCCATGATGCCAAAATCGTGGTCGCCATCCTCGTCGGCAAAGATCTGGTGCACGTGCCATACGTGCGCGGTCTTCTCGTCGGACTCGTCGATGGAAAACATCGCGGCGCTGCGGGCATCTCCGTCGGTGAGGATTTCCTCGTGCTGCTCGTGGTAAGCGTCGAGTGCTTTTTGCCAGCGGATCTCGCTCATGCCCCAGTCGTCGTCGAGCTCGCCCAGGTCGCGAACGTGCTCGCGGGCGGCAAGGGTCACGCGGCGGAAGAGCGCGTTGCGCACCAACAGCGTGCAGCCGCGGCGGTCCGCCACGACCTCGTCGATGCCCTGCGGCGGCGCAGCATCGAGGGCTGCCGGGTTGCCGGCGTTCTCCCACTCGTCCACCAGGCTCGAGTCGACCGAGCGCACCACAAAGCCGAGCCACGAAATGATGTCGCGCAAGCGCTCATCGCGCTTCTCAATGGGAACGGTGCGATCGAGAGAACGGTAGGCCTCGGCTAGGTAGCGCAGCAGAATGCCCTCGGAGCGGGCGATGCCGAGCTTTTGGATATAGCCCTTAAAGTCGCTCGCGCTCTCCAGCATGTCGCGCAGGACGCTCTTGGGCGAGAGCTGGTAGTCGTTGGCCCAAGGTACTTCCTGGCAGTACTTGTCGAAGGCGGCATCGAGCAAGTCCTCGAGCGGCTTTTCGTAGGTGACATCCTGGATGCGCTCCAGGCGTTCCTCATATTCGACGCCGTCAGCCTTCATTTCGGCCATCGCGCGGTCGCGCGCGGCGCGCTCCTGTGCGCGCAGCACCTGCTTGGGATCCTCGAGCGTTGCCTCGACCATCGAGATCAGATCCATGGTATAGGTCTCGCTCTCGGGGTCGAGCAGCTCCAACGCGGCAAGCAAGAACGGCGAGAGCGGCTGATCGAGCGCAAAGTCCTCGGGCAGATCGACCGTCAGTGCATAGTCAATGTCTGGTGCGGCGTCAGTCGGGGCGTCGGGTGCGGGCGGCACCTCGGTGCGAACGACGACGCCGGAATCGATGAGCGTGGCGAAGATTTCGTCGGCGCGAACCTCGAGCTTGGCCTTTTCCTCGGGAGTCTGCAGGCTCGTCTCGATGAGGTCGTGTACGCGGGCTCGGGCATCGCCGCCCTGCTCGACCACGCTAATCACCATGGAGTGCGTGATGCGCAGGCGCGGCTTGAGCGTCTCGGGCTGCGTCTCGATCAGGCGCTCAAAGGTCTGCTTGTTCCAGGTGACAAAGCCCTCGGGGGCCTTTTTCTTTTTAATCTTACGGAGTTTTTTGGGGTCGTCGCCCGCTTTGGCCATAAGCTTGGCATTCTCGATCTCGTGCTCGGGTGCCTCGGCGATCACCATGCCCTCGGTATCGAAGCCCGAGCGGCCGGCGCGACCGGCAATCTGATGGAACTCGCGGGCGCGCAGACGACGCATCTTGTAGCCGTCGAACTTGGTGAGCGCGGTGAGCACCACGGTGTGGATGGGTACGTTGATGCCGACGCCGAGCGTATCGGTGCCGCAGATGACGGGCAGCAGGCCCTGCTGCGCCAAACGCTCGACCAGCAGACGATAACGCGGCAGCATACCGGCGTGGTGCACGCCGACGCCGCAGCCAAGCAAACGCTTGAGGATCTTGCCGAAGGCCGTCGAGAAGCTCGTGCCCTTGGCCGCCTCCTTGATGGCCTCGCGCTGCTCCTTGCTGGCGATGCCAAAATTGGCGAGCGACTGTGCCGTCGCAAGGGCGGCATCCTGGCTAAAGTGCACGATATAGAGCGGGGCCTCGCCGCGGCGCATGGCGAGCTCGACCGTGCCCTCGAGGGAGGTCGTCACATAGTCGTAGCTCAGCGGAACAGGACGCGGGGCGTCGACAACCAGGTCGCAAGCAGCGCCGGTGTGCTCCTCGAGCGAGGCGGCGATGGCGGTGACATCGCCGAGCGTGGCACTCATGAGCATAAACTGCGTGTGGGGCAGGGTGAGCAGCGGCACCTGCCAGGCCCAACCGCGGTCGGGGT
>ERZ650312.615-NODE-615-length-19953-cov-5.766459_pt1 | contig 19953 bp, 17 predicted proteins | sample MGYA00376248_ERZ650312 | MGnify/ENA primary metagenome ERZ650312 (study PRJEB26733, sample SAMN07839316) | wastewater metagenome | biome: urban; feature: wastewater treatment plant; material: waste water | place: USA: North Carolina | collected 2016-07-28 ... | reverse complement strand
CTTGAGCTAAGCCCAAGATTAGGTCTTCGGCAGACTGCCCTCGCCGCTAGCGGCTTTTTGCCTATCGGAATCTTTTATAAAAAATCTTCAAAAATTTACGCACTTTTTACACATAGTTGCCTATAATTTTTTTCAATACAAGCAACCTTTCCTTGTATAACTTTGAAATAAGGAGCGCCAATGAAAAAAGCCGTCAAAACCGGAGTATTGACGCTATCGGTCGTATCGGCCGTGATACTGGCGGGGTGTGCGGCATCAACGCCGGATACGCCGTCCTCCGTAGCAGCCGTCGAATCGCCTGATGGGCTTAAGACGCTAAATAGCGATCTTCTCGGAGAGGCCAAAACATATCAAATGCCTGCAAATTGCGTAAAAACAGACAAAGCCTCCGTTGAGCGGGGAAGACTCTTTTTTAACGAGCTGAATAACGAATCAAACGTATCCTCAAAATACGGCATGAGTTATCCGAAATCAAAAAATTTCGGAAACTGTGTGGCATGTCACCAGATAGAAAAAGCAAACGGTTACGGAAATATCGGTCCCGATTTATCAAAGTACCATGAGGTGTATGTAAAAACCGGGGCTAGAAAACCTGAATGGGTATTTCAAAAAATAGCCGACCCTAGGGTGGACAACAAGGATACCGCAATGACCGTCAACCTGACTACGAAGCTGATGGGCGAAAATGAGATATGCGATCTTGTGTCGTATTTATTTGCCGATAAAAAATAATACATAAGGAAAAAAAGAGATGCAAAGAAGAGAATTTCTAAAAAATATGAGCGTAATGGCCTCTTTGGCTTTGATAGCGGTCAGCCCCCTAAAAACACTTGCCGCCGAACTAGGAGCAGAGGAGCAGATATCAAAAATAGTAGGTTCTAAGGGTGCAAAAACAGGAGTAGCTTCTCTGGTGGCTCCGGCAATAGCTGAAAACGGACAGGTAGTTCCTTTGAAAGTAGAGGTAAATCATCCGATGGAAGAGGGTAATTACGTAAAAGCGATACATCTATACGCAGCCGGAAATCCAACACCAAAAATAATCACCGTAAACCTGACACCGGCAAACGGCAAAGCGTATTTTTCAACGAGGACAAAACTGGCAAAAAGCCAAGACGTATTTGTCGTAGCCGAACTATCCGACGGTTCATTTTTAAAAGACACCAAAAACGTGAAAGTAACTATCGGCGGTTGCGGTTGATAACTGTCATAAAGTTTCTCATTTGACAAGAACTCTGCCGCTAATGCGGCTAGCTTTAGGGGGATACAACGGACGCTTGTGTTCCTGTTGCTAAACGAGCTTTGCTTGTTTAGCGTGTAAATAAAATATGTAAAGGATTTAAGATGGCAAGAAGCGTAATGATAAAAACAAAACCGAAAACTTACAACATAGGAGACGTGATTCAGGTTGATGCAATACTTGAGCACCCTATGGAGACAGGGCTACGAAAAGACAAAGACGGCAAAACCGTTCCGGCGCACCATATTACGACCGTAAAAGTTGAGTTTGACGGCAAAGTGGTTACGACCATGGATATGACGGCCAGTGTCAGTGTTAATCCGTTTGTGAGCTTTAACCTCAAAGTAACAAAAAACGGAGTGCTTAAAATCACCGCCGTAGACAACAAGGGTGAGACGCAAGAAGGGACAAAAGATATATAAAGGAGCAATCATGAGAAAGTTTTTTTGCGGCTTATCGGTCGCCGCTTTGATATGTGCTCCGTTATTTGCCGAAAACCTCTCCATGTCGGATAAAGACAAAGAGCTTTATTCATCGGATGAAAATCCAGGAGATTTGTATGTGGATAAAGGGGGTCAGCTATTCAAAAAAACATTTGGAAGTTTGGATGAGTTTGCAAAGCTGATGGGTGTCGAAAAATCGGCTCTGGCCTCCGAGATGGCAACCTATCCGAAATACTCTGCAAAAGCAAAAAAAGTGATAGCCCTAGATCAGGCTCTTCAGATTGCAATGATTGAAAAAGGGGCTACGCCATACAAACTGACAAGTGACGAAATGGTATTTATGTCGGCCTATGCATTTAGCCTTGCAAACGACAAAAAGTTAAATATAGACATTAGCGAACCAAATGCCAAAGAGGCATACGAATACGGCAAAAAAATCTACCACACCCAAAGGGGAGAGAGAGGTTTGTCCTGTTATTCGTGCCACTCTCAAGGGGTTTTGGGTATGAGGCTAAGGATGCAAATCCTCCCGAATCTAGGTGCGCCTGAGTTTAAGAGCGGAGCTACGTGGCCTGCATATAGGATGACAAAGTCTGAGCTTACGACTCTACAAAAAAGATTTCAGGGGTGTATGCAAAACTCCTCCCAAAAACCGCTCCCTATAGGCTCCAAAGAGATGGTTTCGCTGGAGACGTATGTTAGGGCTATGGCAAACGCTCAAACGGTTGCAATCCCCGGACTAAAAAGATAGGGGGACAGTATGGATATTTCAAGAAGAGATTTTCTTTATCTAGCGGCGGCACTTGGTGTATCGGCGGCAACACCAAACTTTTTGGAGGCCTCTGCAATAGATAAACTCTCTATGCAAAACCTCATGTATGACGGCTTTAAGCCGAAAGGCAATGTGACGCTTCTGCACATGTGCGACTGGCATGCCCATCTAAAACCGCTTTATTGGAGGGAGCCGTCAACTCTAGTATCGGCAAAATCGCTCGTGGGTCTTCCGGGATTTTTGTCGGGTAACGCTTTTATGAAGTATTACGGGCTAAAAAAAGGGTCTGTGGATAGCTACTTTGATACATATATAGATTTCTCGGCTCTTGCTAGCAAATTCGGCAAAATGGGCGGTGCGGCGCATATCAAAACCGTAGTCGATACCATCCGCAAGGAGAGGGGCGAAGACAAGGTTGTCTTTTTGGATTCCGGTGATACTTGGCAGGGTACGGCTATAGGTCTCAAAACAAAAGGGGAGGCGATAGTAAAAGCCCAAAATATGCTTGGCGTTGACATGATGGTAGGGCACTGGGAGTTTACCTACGGCAAAGAGCAGGTCTTAAAACTTACCGGAGACAAAGATAATAAAGGGATGCTAAACGCTGAATTTATTAGTCAAAACATCTCCGATGAAGAGTGGAATGAGCTGATTTACAAGCCGTACTCGATAAGAAATATAAACGGTGTAAAAATCGGCTTTTTGGGGCAGTCGTTTCCTTATACGAAAACGGCAAATCCCGTAAATGTGGACGGCTGGAGCTATGGATTGCGCCTTGAGGATATGCAAAAATACGTGAATGAACTAAGAAGCAAGTGCGACCTTGTGGTTCTGCTCTCACATGACGGATTTAATGTAGACCAAGAGGTTGCAAAAAGGGTAAAAGGTATCGACATTATACTCTCAGGCCATACGCACGATCCGGCTCCGCAACCGATGAAGGTAGGCAATACCCTAATAATAATCTCTGGAAGCCACGGCAAGTATATCAGTAGACTTGACCTTGACGTGAAAAACGGAAAGCTAGTGGATTATAGCTATAAGCTAATTCCGATAGCTTCAAACATAATACCGGCCGATAAAAAAATGGAAGAGCTTGTCAAGAACGAGTACGCTCCGTTTGAGAGTGAACTACTAACCCCAATCGGCAAAACAAAAACTCTACTCTATAAAAGAGATACGTTTTATTCGACGTTTGACAGGGTGATAGGCGATGCGTGTATGAATAAATTTGGGAGCGATATAGTATTTACCCCTGGTTTTAGATGGGGGACTACCGTTCTTCCAAACTCAGATATTACGGCAGACGACGTGTATGATATGACCGCTATTACTTATCCAAATGTTTATACGTTTGAGATGGGCGGGGAGCAGTTTCATAAGCTTCTTGAAGATATAGCCGACAATGTATTCAATCCGGACCCGATATACCAACAAGGCGGGGATATGAGTAGGCTAACGGGTGTTACGTATGACATCAGAATAGGGGCGAAAAGCGGTGAGCGTATCTCAAACCTAAGAGTCGGCGGCAAACCGATAGATATGAAAAAAACATATCTAATGAGTGCATGGGGCGGCAACGTACAAAAAGCGGGTAAAAACCTCAGAGAGTCGATGATAACACCTGTTTATGACGTGACGATAGATTACATCAAAAAACAAAAAACGGTATCGGCTCCGGAGATTTCAAATGTTAGAGTATTGGATATAAAATGAGAAAAGTCATACTAATCATACTCTCTATGGCGGCATTCGCATTTTCCGGTGATAGTTTTGTACTGCTTGAGAGTTCAAAAAGCGGCAAAGAGCTTATAAAGTCGGTCTCCGATGCAGTTGCCAAGGCCGGATTTACCGCAGCTGACGAGAGGGATTTGAATGTTGCATACCAAAAACAGTTTGAACAAAGTGATTTTGAACTTTTTTACAACCTGACGGTTTTTGATCCAAAAGCTCTCTCGGCATCGCTCCCCCAAAATCCACGTCTTGCCGGATTTGTGCCGTATACTGTTTTGATATACCAAAAAAAGGGGGACAAAAAAAGCTATATAGGCTTTGTAAAACAAGAGGCCGTCTCGCTTGCGACGGGTGTAAAGGAAAAAAAGAGCCTTGAGCTTCTCAAAAAAAGCGAAAATACCCTTATAAAAGAGCTGAAAGCATCCCTAAAAGACACGAAAGAGGTTGCTTTGGGGTATAAGGTGACCCCGAAAGAGGATCCGGAACTGTTTTTTGAGACAAAAATAAAGCTGAAACCAACCGATAATGTTATGGCAAAAAAGGAGTCTCTGCAAAAAGAGTTCGAGAGCGCTTTAGAGGTGGAGGGGTTTAAGATCTCAAACATAACAGATGTAAAAACAGAGCTTGAAAAAGTGAAGGCCGATATGTCAAAGTATGAGTTTTTTGAGACCTATTCGATATGCAAACTAAAAGTGATTTATAACGCCTCAAAAGAGCGTCCGGAGGCGGGAGTTTTTGCCCCGTGTTCGGTATACTTTTACAAGCTAAAAAACGACGGGGCTATATATGTCGGTTTTCCGCCGACAAAAAACTGGGTAGTCCATACGAATATCACAAATACGGAGCATATCAAAATCATGCAAGAGGCTGAAAACGTCGTCAAAAACTTCCTAAAAGAGGCGGCCGAGTGAAAAAAATCTTAGCCCTCCTCTTTACGGCGGCTATACTGCTTGGCGGAGAGATGAAGGCTAGATATGCCTCACCGCATCCTAGTGTCGAGCATCCGAGACGGGTGATTTTTCAGTTTGGGCACGGTGACGAAAAGAGCGCTTCAAAGCTGATAAACTACGTCGTAAATATCCAAAAGGCATACGATCCGGGGCATGTTGATGTTGCGGTCGTGTGTCTGAATGAGGGGATTTTTTTGATTAAAAACGATACCCCCCTAAAAGATAGAGTCGAGTCTTTGATGGAGGGTGGCGTTGAGTTTGTCGCTTGCGAAAATACGATGGATACAAAAAAGCTATCAAAAACAGATATGTTAAAAGGGATTAGCTACACAAGAGCCGGAATGCAGGAGATTATCGAGAGGAAACTATCCGGATGGATATATCTGGCACCGTGACCAAAAAAACGGCAAAATTTTTGTAATATATGTGGTAATATAACGAAATTGAGACCTCTGGCCTTATAGAGCAACTAGTTGCGAGAGCTGTCCGCTGAGGACAAAAGCTTAGAGCTTTGCTTTAAGCTTTTTTGAAAATAAATAACACAAGGAGAAACTTTATGAAGATTACAAGATTAAGTTTTGCGGCCGTAGTCGCATGTATGGCAACCGCATCGTTTGCCGCTACCGATTTGGCAAGCGCTTTTAAAGACGGTAAGCTGGACGGTAGAGTAAGAGCTCAGTATTTTTATACAGATTGGGATAAGAACGGCGCAGGCAATTGGGGTGCGGCTAAGCCTGATATGGATGGGCAAGGATTGGCTCTTGGAGGTAGTTTGGTTTATAAAACTGCCCCTTTGTATGGGATTAGCGCAGGCGTAGGTTTTTATACGACACAAAATCCGAATGGAATAACAGAATTAAACTCAAATGCAAGAAATACTACGGCATCAGATCTATTTTCCAGAGGGCCTGGTTCAGCGACCGATTTTAGTAAAGGGTATAGTGTTTTAGCCCAATCATATATCCAGTATGACATATCAAAATCTACCGTAAAAGCCGGCAGGTTTATTATGACAAATCCGTTCATTAACCCGAATGATACAAAAATGATTCCTCTGACGGTACAAGGTGCTTCGGCTCTAGTCGGCGAGATAGACAACACGGCGTTTATGCTAGATTATGCCACTGCCGTCAAAGAAAGAGGTATGGATAACTTCCAGAATATGGCCACCACCGGCGATACTCCGGATGCCCTAAAAAACTACTATCAAACAACATATACGGCTTCCGGTTCTGTTGCCGCAGGATACAAAGCGGGATCCGAGAATGCGCCTAGCGTATTGATTGGCGGTGTTAAAAATAAATCTATAAAAAACCTAGAGCTTCAAGGCTGGGTAATGAATTGGCCTGATATTGTAAGACAGTATATGCTTGAAGCAAACTACGATATGCAGTTTGGCAAGCTTGGTCTAAAACTTGGCGGCAGATATATGCATCAAAGCGATGAGGGTGCAGGCGATATAATTAGACCAAAAAGTGGAAGTTTTTATAGTACTACTGCTGCTACGAAATTTAAAGGCGATAGTGATGACAAGGTTGATACGCATATTTATATGCTGAGAGCTATTGCAAGTTATGAGGCAGCTAAGTTTCTTTTGGCATATGCTAGCACAGACAAGGGCGGCGACCTACTTGCACCATGGAGAGGCTTTCCTACTGAGGGGTATACAAGAAGTATGACGCAAACGGATTGGATGGCTAATACAAAATCATATAAAGCTCAACTGGATTATGATTTTTCATCTTTTATAAAAGGGTTTAGTGCGCTTCTTGGCTACTCATACTATGATAGAGATCCGTCTAGGGTCCCTTATCAGTCTATGACCGATAGATATTACGGTAACGGCGACACAAGACAGGTAAACTTTGATATTCAGTACAAAGTTCCATATGTAAAAGGGTTAGAGTGGAAAGTTAGAACAATGGTTCAGCATAACGAGAAGGTGGGTAGCATAACCGGAAATACTGCGGCAGGTTCAACTACATACGTAAGCGGTATAGGCAACGATACATCAAACAAAGAACTTAGAATAGAAATGAACTATTTCTTCTAAGAGAACGAAATGACGGAAATGAAATACCTTCTCTTGTCGGCATTATTTTCAACGGCGCTTTTTTGCGCCGATTCCGCCACTACCAAAAAGGCCGTTTTTGGGTGCAAAACCGGAGAGGTAAAAGCTTTTGAGAGAATTTTGGACTCAATTCGCCATTTAACCTCCTATTACGACAAAAACGGTCAAAAATATGATGTGGTTCTCATAGCCCAAAGCGAATGTGTCAAGTTTATGTTGGATAACACAGACGGCACCGAGTATGCCAAAGAGGAGATTCCGATGGATGTGGAGTTAAAACTCGAGAAGCTAAGAGGAAAAGCAAGATATGAGCAGTGTGCCGTAACGCTTGATAGAAAAGGGATTCCGGTCTCAAAAATAAGGAAAAATGTTGCCGTAATACCGTCCGCTACCGTATCAACCGTAGATTATCAGCTAGCCGGATATGCTTTTATATACTGACATGAAACACAATAGCGGGTGCTAAAGCTACCCATAAACTAAAAACCATAGCGCACTAAGTGTGTAGATGGCCGATGTTATATTAAAAACTACAAATAATCTCTTGTAAAGCACTGCTCCAAACGATAAAGCCGTAAAGAATATAAAAAACCAGAGAGGGGTAAAAAACTCGTATCTTTGGATTGATGATGCCGATATGATTGCCTCCAATATATAATCGTCAAATATACCGCCAAATCCGAATATATGAGCCGCAAACGATACCGGATAAAAAATATCAAAGATTGCCGCAAAAACCGGATTCAAGAGGTGTGGTACCGTGAAAACCGAAAACAGATAATGCAAAACTGGAGACATGGAGAAAAAGAGCCATACGTTTAGGGCGACATATAAAACGACTTTATTTTTAATTTTTACCGAATTTAAAAATAGATAAATCAGAAAAACACCGTAAAAAGAGAGCCAAAATCCGATTGAAAAAACAAATTCCGGAAAAAATGCAAAGCAGAGGAGGGCAGAGACTAGCAAAGAGCCGTAACCGAAAAGCTTGAAGCCGACAACCCCAAAATAAAATATCACGGCAAATGAGGCGATAGCCCTCATAAAAGAGGGGGTAAAATCTGTCAGATAGGCAAAGAAAAGCAAAAAGAGGAAAGTTGCCGACAAAATCCATAAATTCCGGTTTGCATATGGAAAAAATCTATCCTGAAAAAACAAAAAAGCCCTTCCAAAGACAATAAAAAACATTGCCGCTATCAGGGCAACATTGAGTCCGCTTATCGCAAAAAATGCCCCGAGTCCGTATATGGATATGAAATCGTCTATTTCGCCGCCGACATCGTAGTTTAAAAACAGATTTAGGTATAGCTCCTGTAATCTCTCGTCTATGTGTTGGGAACGGATATACTCTTCAATAGGCTGTTTTACGGGATTTATATATGATGACGGTTCGATGTTTTTGAGCGGTAGTTTTGCCCCTTTTAAAAAATCGGTAAAACTCAGTTTTGATGTATCTACCGTTACCTCAGTATATTTGTTTTTAAATCCGATACGGCTTATGTTTGAGAGTGTTTTGAAGTCAAAATCATCACCTCTGAAGTAGAGTATAAAATATCTATGTCCGTTTTGACCGATCCGCTCTTTTTGGTTTAGGAGCAGGGCTTTGACTTTTGCGTACGGGTACTCTGTGAGGGTATTGTAGGAATAATAGAGTGTAGTCAGCCGAAAGATAAATATCGAGATGATGAGGGCTAAAAAAAGGGCGGCTTTTTGGTTTTGTTCTAAAAACCTGACCGCCCCGGTTATCATAATTTTAGAGTTTTATATGTGAGAACTCGATGTTTTCCATCGGCGGTTTAGTATCCACAAATACCCTTTCGCTAAATCCCGTATCGGCGTTTTCAAATCTCGTAAATCTTTTGTGGAATACTAGGCTGACGATTCCGGTCGGACCGTTACGGTTTTTCCCGATGATGACCTCTGCCGCCTCTTCCGGTTTTTCCTCAAAATTACTTTTGTACTCTTTCCCTTCGGCCTTTGCCTTCATCTCTTTCTCTTTTTCCTCTCTTGCCCTATATACGTCGTCCCTGTAGACAAATAATATCTGGTCGGCATCCTGTTCTATAGAGCCGGATTCCCTGAGGTCGCTTAGCATCGGCCTTTTATCGGCTCTGGCTTCCAGTCCACGGTTTAGCTGTGAGAGGGCGATAATAGGCATCTCTAGCTCTCTGGCTAAAAGCTTCAGACCCCTTGACATATCGGATACCTCTAGGTGTCTGTCTTTATTTCCGCTACTGGACATAATCTGGAGGTAGTCGATGATGCAAAGCCCCAGATCTTTGTGTTTTGCTTTTAGTTTTCTAAGCTTACTCCGAAGAACCGACATAGTTAGCCCACCCTCGTCATCGACAAATAGCTTGGAGTCTGAAAAATACTGCATTGCATCGCTTGTCCGGCTCCACTGCTCATCGTTTAGGTTTCCGACCCTTAAATCTTGAAGCGGAATAGAGGTTTTTGCGGCAAGCATCCTTAGCATCAACTGTTCAGCCGGCATCTCAAGGCTAAACACCGCAACCCCTAATCCGTCCGATAGGGTTTTTGAGGCTAGATTTAGCGCAAAAGCGGTTTTTCCCATAGCCGGACGGGCGGCAATGATGATTAGATCCCCTTTGCCGAATCCGGCTGTTTTTTTGTTTAATTCGTAAAAACCTGTATCGAGACCGACAAGGAGATTATCCCCCCTTTGCTTCATATCTTTTATATAATCAAGGGTGCTTTTGGCTATCTCTACCGAATCTCTGAAGTCTTTTGAGTCGCTAGCGGTTGCGATTTTGAACAGTTTGGTCTCGGCGGAGTCTATAACCTCGTACGGGCTTTTTTGCTCCATGCACTCCGCTTTTATCTCGTTTGAATAGCTAAAAAGCTTCCTTTTTAGAGATAGTTCTCGTAGCTCCTCCATATACGGCTTTACGTTTGGGAGCGGAGTTGTAGATAAAACCTCAAAATAGGAGTCGGAGTCAAACTCTCCACCTTTGTACTTTTGCCTGATAAACTCCTCTTCTATGGGGAGTGTAGAGGCGGATAGGTGCTCCATCGTCGTGAAAACGGCTTTGTGAAACGGGTGGTAAAAATCGTCTTCGCCCATACTGGAGGCTATGTCGTCAAATATGACGGGGTCGTATAGTATCGAGCTTAAAACGGCTCTTTCGATATTTAAATTGTAAAAATTTGCATCCATTTTTGTATTTTATCCAAAATAAACCACAAAAGGTTTTAGCTGAAAAGCCGTATTTTTTGTTTTAACTGTATAAAATAGGCGAAATGCAATAAAAACCAAAGGGCGCTAATGAATATGACGATTTCGAGAAAAATTACGTTGTCGATGATGCTTTTTTCCCTTGTTATCAGTATCGTCTATACGGTATTTTTTTACTTTAGCCAAAAAAATGTCTATATGGATGAGGTTAATGCCAGATTAAAGCTTGGAGCGGGCTCTATAAATGCGATACTCGGTTCCGACTTTGTCGATAGGTACACAAAAGATACGCCGCCTCCGGCTCAGCTGTTTGAAGAAAAAGTGAAAATGCTAAGCAAATTTGCCGAGAACAACTCGCTGACATATCTGTATATGATGATAAAAGAGGGTGACAAAGTATACACCCAAATATCCAGTGTAACGCCGGAAGAGCTTGCAAAGGGGCAATGGGATCCGTTTTTGAAAGTGTATGAGGGTAGTGAATCGGTAAATAACGGGTTTAAGCCGAAAAATGAGTTTTTTGAGGAGACAAACGACGAATATGGGACTTTTAGGTCGCATCTTTTTACCGACGTATCGCCTAAAGGGAAAATATACATGGTCGGGTGCGATATAAAAATCGACGACATCAACGATGCCCTAAATAAACTTTTATTAGAGGCATTGGGAATCGGGTTTTTATGTATCGCATTATCGTCGATTGCCGCATATATAGTATCGAAAGCGATAGCGGCGAACCTCTCAAAAATTTCCGGTTTTATCGGTAAGGTTGTTGAGGATTTCGACCTAACCGCAAAAGTAGAGGTAACATCAAAAGACGAATCGGCTTTGATTGCCAAAAACGTTAATACATTGCTTTTTTCACTCTCTAAAACACTAGGCGACGGCAAGAGGCTAATGGACGAGAGTGTCGATAAGACAAAAGAGCTAGGCGGTGCTTCAAAAGCGATATCAAAATATGCCGAAGAGACCCTAAACTCGTCCAGAACAACATCGGCTATGGCTGTAGAAATCGGCAGAGTGTTAAACGAATCAATGTCTACGATCGGTGATATACAAAATCAGTTTGGTGTTTCCGAGGAGAAACTAAAAAAAGCCGAGGATGTTATCATCAAAATAGCGGCAAAAGCGGAAGAGAGCAGCCTAAAAGAGACGGAACTGGCAAAAAATCTAAGCAGGGTAGCCTCTGATGCCGACCAGACAAAAGGGATATTGATGGTTATCTCCGATATCGCCGACCAGACAAATCTATTGGCACTCAATGCGGCTATCGAAGCGGCAAGGGCAGGAGAGGCAGGCAGAGGGTTTGCGGTCGTTGCCGACGAGGTTAGAAAACTAGCAGAGAGAACCCAAAAGAGCCTAAGTGAGATTAACTCAACAATCGGCGTGATAGTTCAATCTATAAACGACCAGAGCGATGCAATCAATCAAAACGCAAACGAGATAGTCGAATTGGCTAGCGAGGCAGAGGAGGCAAAAGAGACTATCATAGAGTCCGTATCTATGATGAGAGAGTCCGGAAAACTGCTTGATGTCTACAAAAAAGAGTCCGAAAGCGTTGCAAAAAACGTTGTAAGTTCGGTTGAGAGTATTGACGGCATTGTTAGTAAGGCGCACGATACAAATACGCAGGCACAGACCATAACCGACGAGCTTGTTGCCCTGATGGGGGCTAGCGAAAAAGCAAAAAGTGGGTTTGCGGTTTTCAAAACGCACTAAAAAACAGTAGGAGACTTTTATGTTGAATGATCTAAAAACTAGAAATATCTCATTAAAAGGGTATTCATCGGAGGCAAAAAGGGCGGAGATACTCAGGTATTTCCTGAAAACATTTGAGGTTTATGACAGGTTGTTTGATATATTGACGGATGACTCGGCATTTTACAAAAGGCCGGAGCCGCTCCGTCACCCGATTATTTTTTATTTTGGACATACGGCCGCTTTTTATATCAATAAACTTGTGTTGGCAAAAAAAATGCTCCGTATTAATCCTGCTTTTGAGTCTATGTTTGCGATTGGTGTGGATGAGATGAGCTGGGATGATTTGGATGGGGCAAAGTATGATTGGCCTAGCGTGGATGCAGTTAGAGAGTATAGACAAAAAGTAAGGGATGCTGTTTGTGAGTTTATCAAAAAAGAGCCGATTACCCTCCCTATAGATTGGAATAGCGGCTTTTGGGCAATACTTATGGGGTGTGAGCATGAGAGGATACATCTGGAGACAAGCTCTGTTTTGATAAGACAACTGGATGTATCCGACGTAGTGGAATCCACTATGTTCACGATTTGCGAAACATCCTCAAAGGCTCCGTCGAATACCCTCTTAAAAGTAAAAGGCGGGGGTGTCAAACTGGGTAAAAAATTTGACGACGACTTTTACGGCTGGGACAATGAGTACGGCAGTTTTGAGATGGAGTTATCTGATTTTGAAGCTTCAAAATATCTCGTATCGAACGGAGAGTTTTTAGAGTTTGTCGTGAGTGGGGGATACCAAAATCCTGAATTTTGGAGTGAAGAGGGGAGAAGATGGCTTGAATTTAAAAAGCCGAAACACCCTGTTTTTTGGGTTGAAACCGACGGAGGTTATGAGTATAGGGCTCTTACAAAAGTAATACCTCTCCCACTAAACTGGCCGGTAGACGTAAACTGCCTTGAGGCCGAAGCTTTTTGCGGTTGGCTCTCTGCAAAAATAGGGTTTGACGTGAGGCTTCCGACCGAGGCCGAATGGTATAGGTTGAGAGATGTTAGCAAGGTTATGGATGAGTCCGGTTGGGGTTTGGCGGCACCTGCTAATATAAATTTGGAGCATTTTGCATCCGCTTCCCCTGTAGATATGTTCGCACACGGTGATTTTTGCGATGTTATAGGAAATGTATGGCAATGGACCAAAACACCCATCTACCCGTTTGACGGCTTTGTGACACATCCGTTATACGACGACTTTACCACCCCTACTTTTGACGGTAGACACAATTTGATCAAAGGCGGCTCTTTTATCTCAACCGGAAATGAGGTTTTAGCATCATCCAGATATGCGTTTAGAAGACACTTTTTTCAGCATGCAGGTTTTAGATATGTCCGGAGTGATAATAGGGGTGAGGATCTGAGCTTTGTATACGAAAGCGATAAATCCGTATCGGAGTACCTCGAATTCCACTATGGAGACGAGTATTTCGGAGTTCAAAATTTTCCGTCAAAAATAGCCAGAATAGCGATATCGCAAAGCTCCGATACCCCGCAAAAGAGAGCTTTGGAGATAGGGTGCGCCGTTGGACGGTTGTCATTTGAATTGGCAAAAGTATTTGAATCAGTCACCGGAATCGACTTCTCTGCCAGATTTATAAAAAATGCAGTGCAGATGAAAGAGCAGGGTGTCGTAAAATACAAAATAAAAAAAGAGGGTGAGTCGTACGAGGCTAGAGAGGTATTTGCATCGGAGTTCGGAATTGACGAGGAGAGTAGGGAGAGGTGCGAATTTTGGCAGGGCGACGCTTGCAACCTAAAGCCGCACTTTACAGGCTATGACCTCATAGTTGCGGCGAATCTGATAGATAGATTGTACGACCCAAAAAAATTTTTGACGGATATCTACACCAGACTAAACGAGAGGGGGGTGCTGATTATCGCATCTCCATACAGTTGGGATGAAGAGTTTACAAAAAAAGAAAAATGGCTGACAAAAGACGGAATGGAGAGTTTTGGAGCGGTGTCGGAGATTTTATCGGAGCGTTTTGAGCCTATCGGCAATCCTATCAATGTTGATTTTGTCCTCAGAGAGAGTTATCGAAAATTCCAGCATGTTGTCTCTGAGGTTAGCTGTTGGAGAAAAAAAGGGTGATACCTGTTTTTGCCGATAGAAAAAACACAAACTCTCTAAAATATGACGGGATGGAGCCTTTATTTGGAGCTTTTGATTTGGAGCCGTATTGGGTTGCCGATATGGATTTTGAGGCTCCGGTAGCCGTTTTAGAGTCCTTAAAAGCTAGACTAAAGCACTCTGTCTACGGCTATCCTGTGGTAGATGACGGTTTTTTTGAGGCGGTGTCGTATTGGTTTTCAAAAAGATTTGGAATTACTGTTTGTGATGACAAGATTGTACCGATGACGGGTGTTGCGGCTAGTATGTTTACCTCTATTTTGGCATTTAGCGGAGTTGGCGACGGCGTAGTGATTCAGCCACCTGTTTACGGCCCTTTTTACGGTGTCGTCCGCTCATCCGGTAGGGATCTTATAGAAAACCCTCTTTTAAAGTGCGAGAGCGGATACGAAATCGACTTTGACGGTTTGGAGCGGATATTTGCTGATAAAAAACCGAAAATACTGTTATTTTGTTCGCCGCACAATCCGGTAGGTAGGGTATGGAGTACCAAAGAGATAAAAACCGTAGTCGGACTTTGCGAAAAATACGGTGTTTTTTTGGTCTCAGATGAGATACATTTTGATATTGTTTTTGCCGGAAATAGCCACACTTCGGTGCTAAAGTTTGCCGATATGTACGACAATATCGTTTTGTTATCTGCACCTACAAAAACTTTCAATATCCCCGGCCTAAACGTCTCATACGCAATCATCCCGTCAAAAAATAATAAAAAAAAGTTTGAATATTACGCAAAAAACCTCCATCAAACGCTTCCCAACACATTTGGGATCGAAGCTCTAAAGGCGGCCTATATGTACGGTGGTGAGTGGATAGACGGATGCGTATCGTATCTAAACCAAAACAGGACGGCTGTAAAAAATTTTGTAGAGAAAAATAGCTTTATAGACGGTTTTGCACCTGAGGGAACCTATCTTTATTGGCTTGATTTTTCGGCAGTTTCATCGTCGCAAGCGCAAATATCAGAAACCCTAAAAAAATCCGGCATAGCCCTAAGCGGCGGAGATTTTTTCTTCGGCGGACGTGAGAGCACTTTTTTTAGGTTGAATTTTGCTACGACACATGAGAGAGTAGGGGAGGCATTAGATAAAATCGAGAGGGCTTTTTGCTTTTAGCAAAGAATATTCTACCTGCTTTTGCCGAATAGATAGATTACATACCCTATGGAGGCCAAAACTACAAACATCTCTCTGATTTCATATTGAGAGTTAAAAAAGCCGAATATTTTGTATGACGACATGAACAATGCAGTCGATGCAAGGATAATCAGATAGTGGATCGCAAGCGTTTTGTCCCATGCTTTTAATATACTAACCCCTATACCGAACACCGCTAGCCCCGTCAAAAAAGTCAGTAAATCAAATACCGCACTAAAGTTGTCGTAAAAATACACCTGAAAAGAAGATGCGAACAAGGCTATCAAAGAGACGTGAAAAGGTGGCAGAAAATTTGCAAATTTCGATACAAAACTGCTTTTGAGTGCAATAATTCTGAGTATCACAGGGGCAAATACAAAAACGGTGTACACGCAAGAGTAGATAAAAGAACTAAAAAGCCCACCTTTGACTAGGTTGTGGAGGTTTGTCTCTTGCTGAAGATTGTTTTGTCTAAAAAACTCAGAACTCTCAAAATGTAGCAGCTGTTGCCCCCAGCTAATCTCTTCCATGGCCGCAATAAAAGCGACCAATCCAAACAATGCCAATGAGATTTTAAAAAAGGGAGTTTGCCCTAGCGAGTATCTAAAACTCAAAAAAGAGAGCACAAAAAGTAAAACAACGGTTAGGCTCTCAAAAAGACCGTTCTCTTTTGTCATCGTAGCCAAAACCCATTCGTATCCGCTCATATGGGCAGTTAGAACTACGGTGGAGATAGATATTATATACAGCAATAATGTAGCAGTAGTTAATGTGGTAGCATGTTTGCTTGACATCTAAAAGGTTCCCCGTGGTTATGAATGAGTAGAGAATATTAGCATATTTGAGTCGATGTTATTGTTACTGTTATTTTAGTCATTTTGAAATATACTTCAACACAGTTTTATAATAATTCTATACAATATGTTTATTTTTATTTTAAATATAAGATTGCATACACATGAAACTCGTCCACTTCTCCGATACCCATCTTGGATTCAATGACCTTGATATTGTAAGTGAATATGGCATCAACCAACGAGAAGCGGACTTCTACGACGCATTTTCTCAAGTCATAGACAAGATACTGAACATCAAGCCCGACTACGCCGTCCATACGGGTGATTTGTTTCACCGTCCTCACCCCTCAAACCGTGCCATCAGCTTTTGCCTATCACAGCTAAAACGGCTAAGCGCAGCCAAAATCAAGACTGTCATCATCGCAGGCAACCACTCGACCCCTCGGACAAAATCTTCATCCCCCATACTTGCCGCCTTGGGCTCTTTGGATTATGTATATCCCGTGTTTGATGAGAGATACGAGGCGATTTCGTTTGACGATGTCGTGTTCCACTGCATACCGCACATTCATGATGAAGAGGCAAACCTACAGGCGATAGAGGAGTGCGAAGGGGCGATAGACGGCGCAAAGCCAAATGTGATGCTTTTGCACTGCTCCGTCGGTAACGCCTACATGATGGAAGAGTACGGTGAGAGGGTATATCCAAAAGACAAAGAGTATCTTTTTGAAAAGATGGACTATGTGGCACTCGGGCATTGGCACGGGTTTGGCAAGGTCGGCAAGCACGCTAATGTTTTTTACTCAGGCTCTACGGAGAGGACGAGTAGCGCTGACGCTAGAAACGAAAAAGGTTTTGCCGTAGTCGAGCTTGGTGAGGCGCTAAATGTATCGTTTGAACCGATAAAGCTAAGAGCTAGCCACAAAATATCGGTTGATGCGGCTTTGGATGAAGATATATTCGTCCAGCTACACCGAGTACATAGCGGTATCGAGACGGACGGCGCACTGCTATACATCACCGTCCAAAACCTCACGGCTTCGCAGTCCATAGACATATCAAGCAAAGATATAGAGGCGGTGTTTGCGAATGCGCTAAGCGTACAAATCAGCCGCAAGTTTAGGTCGGTTGCGGCGCAGAGTACGGCGGAGCCTGTTAGCTCCGCTACGCTTCAAGAGTATTTCTCTATGTTTTTAAAGGAGCAGTGCAGGGAAGATACGGAGTTTGCGAGGCTAGAGGGCAAAATCGGTGCGCTATTTGCCCGGTATGACGAGGTGAACGGTGATTCTTGAGTCTTTAAAGCTTCAAAACTTCAAACGATACGCCTCATACGAGATAGAGTTTGAAAACGGACTATGCGGCATACTCGGACGCAACGGGAGTGGCAAATCGACCATACTGGAGGCGATATTTTTCGCACTTTACGGAGATATAAAAGGGCAAAAAGAGCTTTTGCCGACCGCAGGTTCAGAGGGTAGCGTCAAAGTAGAGCTGGTGTTTAACATAGACGACAAGCTCTACACGGCGACAAGGGAGTTTAGAGGCAAGAACCTGACCGCATACGCTTCGCTAAGGTGCGGCGACGATAGTCTGGCTAGCGGCTCCAAAGAGGTGAGCGGATATGTCGCAAAGCTCATAGGTATGGGCAAAGACGCATTTTTGCACACCGTATTCGCATCGCAAAAAGAGCTGACGGCTCTTAGCTCTATGAAAAACGAAGAGCGAAAAGCGATGATGAGAAGGCTTCTCGGTCTTGAAAAGATAGACAAAATAGAGGAGATGATAAAAGAGGAGCTAAGGGAGCTAAACAGAGATATAAAAGCGGCGGACACCTATCTGCTAAACGCCGAGACACTCAAGCAGTACGCAACCGATATAGCCGCCAAAGGCGAAGCGGCAAAACAGCTCGAAGCGAAGATAAAAAGCACGGCAGAAGAGGGTGACAAGCTAAAAGCCGCATACGAGAGCGCCAAAAAAGCCGTCGAAGCACAGCAAAAAGCAAAAGAAGAGAGGCTCAAAAAACAGCAAGCCCTAGAGCAGACGAAGCAGGCTCTACAGATGCACGAGAAACAACATTTGGCGCAGACGCAGGAGCTAAAAGATATTCAGGCGAAAGAGACCCACTACAAAGCCAAACTACCGCTAAAAGCAGAGCTAGCAAGCATAGAAAAATCGCTAGAACAACATGCGGCGTCAAAAGCCAAATTCCAAACAAAAGCGGGATTGGAAGAGACACAAAAGCAGCTAAGAATAGAGTATGTAGCCAGAAAAGACGAGGTAACTACTCTTGCAAAAGAACTAGAGCCGCTAGAGACGACGCAAAAGCTGCTGGTAGAGCAAAGAGCGAAAGCGGCACATCTAAAAACCGCCCATGAGAAGATAGCGCAAGAGATAAACAAACTAAACGGCGAACTCGCCGCCGACAAATCAAAAATCTCCGATGTGCAAAAAAGAATAGGCAAGATACAAGAGCTAGGCTCCGACTCCGCTTGCCCTGTATGTACCAGACCGCTTTTGGAGCAGTACGACACCGTCATATCCTCTCTCCAAAACGAGATAACGGCGGTCTACCAAAAAAACATAGAGGGCATAACGGCGAGCCTTGGGGCAAAGACGGCAGAGCAGGGCAAACTCCAAAAAGAGCTGGAGGTCGCCGAACAAAGGGCAAGCGAGACCGACAAGCGAATAGGTGTGCTAACGAGCAAAAGCAAAGACCTTGAGAAGGCACGGCAGAGATTTGCGGATGTGGAGACGAGAGGAAAGGCAAACAAGGAGCTTCTAAAAGAGCTTGGCGATGTGAGCTATGACGAGGCGGCACACAAAAAGACGGAGGACGAAAAGAACATACTAAAACCGCAGGTTGAAGAGCTGATAAAGCTAGAAGCCCTCATCTCTACGATACCCGAAAAGACAAAAGCCGTTGAGTCCACACAAGAGAGCATCAAAAACACCAAAACAGCACTTGAGCTAGCCGCAAAAGCGCTAGAGCAAGACGCATATAGCGAAAAATCACATGCGGAGGCGATAGAAAACGCCCAAAAAGCGGAGAGCGCAAAAGACGCAAATATAGCACAGCATCAAAAGATGACGCTTGAATATATGACCACCGTAAAAGATATGGAGTCGCTACAAAAAGAGCTAAAAAAAGACGAAGACCAAAGGGCGGCTATCAAATCAAAAGAGCTGGACAAAAACGACTACGAGAAGCTAAAAGCGGTCATGGGCGAGTTCAAGACGCATATCAACGCCAGAGTCGCGCCTAGGATAGGCGAGGTAGCCAGCGATATGTACAGCCGCATCACCAGAGGCAAGTATCAACACATCGATGTCACCCCCGAATTTGAGTTTTATATCTACGACAACGGCGAGAAATACCCAATAGAGCGCTTCAGCGGCGGCGAGATAGACCTAGCAAACCTAGTCCTACGCATCGCCATCTCAAAGACGCTAGGAGAGCTGAGCGGCGGGGGCAATATAGGATTTTTGGCATTTGACGAGGTGTTTGGGTCGCAGGATGAAGAGCGGCGGTTTCGCATCATGGAGGCGTTTCACACTATTAGTGAATCTTACAGACAGATATTTTTGATTTCTCATGAGACGGAGATTAAGGAGATGTTTGAGAGGGTAATTGAATTATAGCAAGGAGAGGTTATGTCTTATCGTGGTTCAGAATGGAGAAGGTGGGATTTACATATACACACAAAAGACACAAATAAAAATGATCAATTTACATCTGTAGC
>ERZ650312.613-NODE-613-length-19973-cov-8.006928_pt1 | contig 19973 bp, 24 predicted proteins | sample MGYA00376248_ERZ650312 | MGnify/ENA primary metagenome ERZ650312 (study PRJEB26733, sample SAMN07839316) | wastewater metagenome | biome: urban; feature: wastewater treatment plant; material: waste water | place: USA: North Carolina | collected 2016-07-28 ... | reverse complement strand
CGGATACTGCTGGCCGTTCTGGCGGTTAGTCTCCATTACACAGGTTACGCCGCCGATGGGGGTCTCCCCAAAAACCTGCACACCCTCTTTTCCAGTCCAATCAAGAGACTTGACCTCGATGCCACGCTCGACTTGGAGGATCGCACCGACATAGGCACGGATGTCGCGAAGCACATGATCGTGGCGCTTCTCGCACAGGTCCGCGATCTCGCGGCTGCTCATCGTCAGCGGCTCGTTGCTGCCAAAGATCGCCGGCATCTTGATTTCCGGCAGGTTGTGGTCCATCTTCATGTCGAATCCTTACTTTGTGGGTGGGTTCATCAGAAGCGTCGGGCGTGTGGTAACTCCCGGCGCTTCTCTCGTTTCAGGCTTCAAGGCTGACCCCCTTGATCCGCATCGCGGTCTCGATGGCCGCAACGATCTCGGCGTTCATAGAACGATGCGACTTTTTAGCTTCAGCCCTGATCATGTCGCGCCAACCCTTGGGCAGGCGGACCACGAATTTATCTGCTTCCTGCACTCTTAATCTCCATGATAGCGGTTCGCCATTATTAGATAGCGAATCGCCACCACTGCGTAAAGGAGAAAATTGATGGACGAAGGCCGCTACCGCGGCCTTCTCGCCACCGGCGTGGCCCCGGCTTCTGCTTCCTGCTGGGGCAGGCTCGGCCCTTCAACCATGATCCGCTGGGCTTCACGGAACGCATCGTCCCACGTCATCGGTTCGGGGGCGGCATCGGCCTCCCCGGTGAGCATGGCGGCCTCGCGAGCCTCCTTGGCTTGCGCCTGGCTCTTGGCGAACATATCGCGGGCAAGGTCGATGGTCTTGGCATAGTCCGTCTCGACCAGCCTCGTTGCCACCTTGCGCCGTTCTTCCTCGGCCTTCAGCAGCGCCTCTTGCTGTGCGGCCAGCCGCGCCTGCGACGCCTCGAAGGCCTTCTCGGGCGAGGTGATCCATGCCGCTTTCTGGATGAAGCCGTCGATGCTGTCGGTATCGGTGATTTCTTCACCCGTGGCCTGGTTGCGCATGGTCAGGGTGACGCCGACGACATCGCCCGCGTCATTCTTGATCAAGGTGCTTTTTTCCTTCACCACGTCCATGCCATCATCGAAATAGCCCGAGGCGTTGTAGGCATCCATGAAGGATTCGGCGGCGCTGTCCGCGTCGCCTTGCAGCGCCGCGAAGATGCCGCGGCCCCATGCCGCCATCCCGTCTGCCGCGCGGCTGTCCTTGACCCAGGCGTCGAACTTCTTCGCATCATCGAGCCGGCCTTGCCGGATCAACTCTCGGGTCACGTTCGGCGCGCCGGTCGCGATATAGCTTTCCATGAGCGTTCGCCCGGCCTTCTCGCGCTGCGGCGCGGTCATGGGCTTGGATCGGCTCACGCCCAGATCCTTGGCGGGAACGGCCTCGATCGCTGCTTTCACCGAGGGCTGGCTGTCAGCCACGGCATCCACGGCCTTGGCGGCGGTGCTTGCGACCACCTTTGCGCTTTCAGGGGCTGCGTCGCCGGCGGCCGCCGGGGCGTGCTTCGGCGCCGGCGCGGCGGCTTTCGCCTTCGGCTGAGGTTCGGCGCGGATCGCGCCCCAGGACTCGGCGATGGGCGTGGCCGTGCTTTCGCGCTTTCCGTCGCTGTTCAGATCGACCCGCTGCGGCGCGCCGATATGATCCTCACCTGTGGCATAGCGCGATAGGGCTTGCAGAGGGGCGTTCAGGTTCTGGATGCCGCTGACGGCGCCGTTCACCGCCATCTCGCCGGCGCGGGCCAGCGTATCGTTCGCTGCGCGCTGGCCAAGACGGCCGACCCGATCCAGATCGCCGACCAGGTTGCCCTGCGCGCCCCATTCATAGGGCATGTCCAGCGCTGTATTGGCGTCGATCTCGCGCTGCTGGGCCTCGCGCTCCTGGCTCGTGGCCAGCTTGCCGGCCTTGGCCGCTTCCAGCAGCGCCCGCTTTTCGTCGTCGGTTTGCGGCGCACGATTGGCGATGAACATGCCATCGGGCCGAACCCGCATCAGATCGACATATCCCGTGGACGCCAGCGGGCGCGGGCCACCCGGCGTTGCGCGCCCGGTGCGAAATTCTTCAATGGCTTGGGCGCGATCATCCTGCTGTGCGGGGCGAACCGCGCCGAGGCTGACTGCACCAGCCGCCGGGGCGGGCATTCCGGCGCGATGCTCTGCGATGGCTTGGGCGCGATCATCGGCCGCTGCGGGTCGCACCGCCCCCAGCGCCGGCGTCGTCGCGGCGCGTTGCGCGTCGGCGATCTGCTGGGCCAGCAGCCCGCCCCCGCCGCTGGTCGAGACGGTCGCGGGGTCCAGCTGCGCGGAAAGATCGGGCGCACGCATCGCCTTCTCGGCCAAGGCGAGATCTGCATCGACGGCGGCGCGGTATCGGTTCTGATCATCCCATTCCCGATCACCGGCGCGGATGGCCTGGCGACGCGCGCTATTCATCAACCCGCCGGCTTCCATGTCGAGATCATGGGATTCCTCGGCCCGCACCTCGGCCGCCTCGCGCAGCTCGTCCAGCCGCGTCTGCCGCTTCTGGTTGATCTTTCGATCCTCCCAGCCGTGCTTGACCTGCCGCCCGTCGATGAATCCGTTCACCGCCGCCGCCAATCCCGATCCGATAGACATGCTTCTCTCCTATGACCTGATCGCGCCCAGCGCGGGCTGGCGCTTGGCGATGATCCCGTTGATGGCTGCGTCCACATCGGCATCGGGGGCATTCCTGAAGCCAACCCACTCCTGCCGGATCGCGGCCCGGCGCGCTGCCGGATCGCTGCTGTTCCTGATCCGGTTCCACGCCAGATGCTCGACCATGGCCTCCTGGACCTCGGGGGAAAACACGGTGTCGCCCGGCAGGCCCATGGCCTTGGCCGCGCTGCGCCGCGTGGTGCCAACGATCTGGCCGAAGCCGGCCGGCGTCGCCACCACCCCCTTGTTCCGTCCAGCCACCCAGGAACCATAGTCCTTGTCGAAGGCATCGAGCTGATCCAGCGTCATCTGCGATACCTTGGTGCCCGCGAAGCGCCCCCCCTCGTTCTGAGCGTGACCATAGAGCGTATCGTAATCGCCGGCGCCTTCATATCGCTTCAGCAGGCCGCCCAGGCTGCTGTCGCCGCCGGCAGAGCCGCCGCCCGCCGAGGGCCTGCCGAAGCCTGTTCCGCCGCCATCGCCGCCATTACCGCCATCACCACCCCGCCCCAGCGCGACGGCGCGGGTCAGGTCGTTGATCGCGCCCAGGACCGGCATCATGTTATCGGCTGACGCGGATTGCTTCTCCATGACCGACAGCAGCCGGTCGTTCATGGTGTTGGTCTTTTCGCGCTCCGCATCCGCCTTCTTCGATTGGCGCGCGGCATCGAAGCCTTCCACGAATGCGCCGAACGATGCACCCAGAGTCATCAGGTCGCCCTCGCCATCTTGTCCACCTTCTTGTCGAGATCGCGGATCGCGCCCATCGTGACGCCGATGGCGCTGATCACGTCGATGCTCTTGCCGTCGCCTTGCCCCGTCGCCTTGGTGAAGTCCTGGGCATAGGTGCCGACATGCTCGCCGCCATCGCCACGCCCCGGCTTGTAGCGCCATTTCTCGATCGGCATCTCGCGGATCGCGCCCAGCGCCGCGCCCTCGGGCAACGGCTTCTTGTCGGTCTTGGCGTTCTTGTCGGACAACATAATGCCGGCCACGGTCCCGAGTCCGCCCATCATGCTGCTCATGCTGTTCTGGTTGGCCTGCCAGCTTTGCAGTTGCTGATTGTATTGCGTGTTCAGCAGCGAACCCTGTTGCCCGTATCCCGCCATGGCGGCAGAACCTCCGGCCTGTAGAGCGCCGTTCGACAGGCCCATGCTGGTCCCGGGATTGACCGCGAGCCCGGCGCCCATATTGATGGCATTGGCGCGCTTGCCCTCGGCCTCCTGCTCGACACGGCGCCGCGCCATGTTCTGAGCCCCGGCTGCGGCAAGACCTGCGTCGAGCGCGGCCGACCGGCCGGCGGCCATGAACCGCGACGAGTTCGGATTGATGCCCATAGCCATGGCCTGCCTGACGCGGCCCGCCTCGGCGTTGGCGGTCTGCTGTCTCACGTCCGCGACGGCCTGTTGCGCCGCCTCGTTCTTGCGCGCCGCGCTGTCCCAGGTGGCCGCTTCCTGGATGAAGGCGTCTTGCAGGGGCCGAAACACTTCGACTTCGCGGGCGCGGTCATCCGCGGCCCACTCGTTGGTGATTGCCGCCTGATCCTGCATCCAGGCCAGCATGGCCTCGCCGGTCTTGGCGCTTTTCAGGGCGGCACGACCGATATTTTTGTCTGGTTCCGGTGCGCTTCCGCCGCCGCCCATGGTGCTCTCCTATTCCGACTTCATGATTTCGGGCTCGTGCCGCTTGACCTGCGCCAGCACGTCCTGCCGCGACAGTGTGGACACGATCACGTCGCCGCCGTTGGCAAGTGCGGCACGCTCACGGTGCTGGATCTGAAAGCCGATCTTCAGCAATCCGCAGATCGCCTTGACGTTCTCGACCGGCGTCTTGGTGATGACCTGATCCAGATTGAACAGCTTCGGGTGAAACGCGACAGTCACGCCCATCTGAATGATCTCAAGCGTGATCGCCTTGCCGAACGCCATGCCGAAATGCATCTCGGCGCTGCGGTTGGGCCGGAAACCCTCGAACACGATCACGGCCTTGATGTAGTCGGGATTGCCCTCGAATCCGTCTTGATACGCAGCGATGGCGCGCGCATCTTCCATGAAGCCGGGGCTGTCGGTCAGAGCCCGGGCCATTTCGATGATGGCGCTCTGCCCCGTGGTCACGAACTTGGTGGACATGGTTGTTCCTCTCTATTCGGCCGGCGGCAGCGGCCATTGCGGGTTTCGGGGATCGGCGGTAGTCGCGGGCAGATCGCGCAGCGCGCGGCGATAGCTGCGCCATGCCAGAACCTGTTCGGCGGTCAGCGGCGCATCCGCGGCTTGCGTCCAGTCGCTGGCGCGCAGCAGGCTATCGCGCTTGCGGCGCAGCTCGGCGAGGCATTCCGCATCCGACCGCGGGTCGATCCAGGCGCCGGCGACGGGCGAAAACAGCATGTCCTGGCCCGGGCGCGGCGGGACGGACTGCAACGCGCCATCGGCCCCGACATAAACCTCGCCCGGATCGGTGCCGGGCTCGACCTCGACATGGACGATGCCGGCCTCCGGCGGCTCGCTGCTGACGATGGTGCAATCCGCCTCGGTGTTGGTCCACGCGAACGCCATCATTGCGCCCCCGAGATGATGAGGCGGCCCGAGCGGATATAGAATCCGGCGGTCGCCGTGGTTTCGTCGTCGGCGTCGAAGGCATAGGCTCTGACGGCCACGGTCGGCGTGGCGTCCGGCGTGTTGAAAACGCACATCAGCGAGAAAGGCACCATGGAGCTGATGCCCTCGGCCGGATCCGAAAACTTCAGGCCGATGCGCACCCGATCAACCTGGGTGCCGTTCACCGACATGATGATGTCGCCGAAGGACCGGCTGACATGGGTGTTGTCGAAATAGCCCTTGAAGATCGCGATGAAGCCGCCTTCCTCGAAGCCGGCCACGCTCTGCGACAGGATCGTCAGAGGGTTCGCCTGGTTCCGCGTGCTCGCCACCAGCACGTCCGAAACCGCGAGCGAGGTGATGCCATAGACGCCCTCTGCCTCGGCCGCGGCGCGCCGCGCTTCCTCTATCGCGGTTTTCTTCGCGACCTTCAGCGCGTCGGCCAGCAGATCGGGCATGTCCGAGAATCGGACGGCATGCCGTTCCTTCGGCCCGCGCTCGCCCAGCAGTTCCTGCGAGCGGGTCATCTGGATATTGCTGGTGCCCTTGCCGATCATGCCCAGATTTCCTCGGGGCTCTGCGCCATGGCAAGGCGCATGATCTCGACCGTGCCCCGAATATCGACCTGCCACTGTCGGGCCGCCTTGCTGGGCACGCGCTGGATGCGGTTCAGGCCGCGCTGGAACGTGTGGACCAGCGCTCCGTCGCCATAGAGCCGCACGGTAAAGTCCTCGGTCGCTGCCGCGCCGATGGTGACGACAGCTTCATTCGTGTTCTGAGACACGAAGTTGGCGTCCGGGATCGTGACCAGGTATTGATGGGGCTTACCAGCGACATTTGCCGCCGCCACATTCCCCAGCGAAACTGCATACTGGTCATCTGCCAAAACGGTCATGTCGGTTCGCTGGGCCGGCGCCGAAGTCTGGGCCGCCTCGACCATGATGGCCGAGAAGCTGGTCGGCTCTGCGAACCGGAACAGCTTCGACTTCCACTGAAACGTCTCGGACGCCGCGCCGGCCGCGTCGAATCGGTTGATGACAAGACCGTTCGGGGCCAGCGAGAACAGTTCGTTTGTGGTCGGGTCGTTCCAGAACAGGCGCAGCCAGCGCGAAAAGCGCGTCAGAGTCGCCGTGCCGTCGCTCGCATCAACGATGTAGCCGATCCGTGACCCGGAAGCGGTCTGGAAGCTGAAGATATAGGATTGGCCATAGCGGCCGGCGCGAATGTCGGAAGGCGTCAGCGCGTCCCATTCGTCCTTCGACCACATTCCTTGCGAGATCAGCTGTGCGCCGGCCTCGTTGATCTGCACCAGCCCGTCATTCGAGGCGTAGATCGCGCTGGTTCCAAGGTCCACGATGGAATCGACCGAGACGCAGGGCAAGATGGTCTCCATCTTGACCTGCGCCATGCTCTCTGGGTGCAAGCCCTGCACGATATAGGGCGTGCCCTTGGTCAGGACGATCAGCGACGTGCCCGACGCGACCATGCCCACGATGTCGTAATCGAGGTAGAGCCGGTATTCCTCCGGCCAGGCGTGCGGCTGGTAGGGTTCGCAGAACAGCAGTTCCCTGCCGCGGTAGGCGGCCATGATGCCGTTCGGCATGCCGGTCAGCCCGCGGATATTAAACGGAGCTGCGGCGAAATGCTTGGTCGGGCACGGTTCCTGAATTTCATTTGCGCCCCAGACATCGGTGAAGGTGTCCGTCCCGGCCCCGATGCCGATCTCGGCGATAAAATACAGATCCGTGACGCCCGCGGCGCTGGTCTGGCTGCGATAGATCCGCTTCGCCATGATATTGCGGCCATTCAGCATCGGCCCCAGCGGCAGGCCAGAAAGCGTGATGCTGCGGCCCTCATTGAACTTGACGCCGATGCTGAGGTTCGACGGTGCCGTTTCCTCGCCCAAGGTGGAAACGATGGTGAAGGCGTATTTCACCACCTCGGCCAGATCGTTATCGACCGCGCCGGTCGCCGACACGGCAGGTCTTGCGACGACGCGGCTAAAAGCCAGAGGCAGTTCGCCGCCGATAGCCCCGACCTGCTTGGCTATGACGCCACCAGATCCATCGTCCATGGTGGCATAGAGCCTGTCGCCCGCCACCGGCCCGGGCACGAAAGAGGCACGCGAGGGATAGGCATACCAATCGCCCTTGTGGCGATACATCGACCAGGACGAGGCAGGCAGGGTGAACTCCTCGGTGACGCCGCGCAGCGGGCGCAGCGTGCCGCCGGTCAGCTTCAGGTTGCTGGCCTCGGTCGCATTGTTGTCGGCGAGATAGGCAGGGTCGCGCCGGGGGATTTCGCCGCCGAAGTTCTGAAGCGTCAGCTTGACCATTCAGAACCACCTTGCGCTGGTGCGCTGCGGGGCGCGCTGCTGGCCGCGCATGTTCCAGCGGAACGCGCTGTCCAGCGCCTCGCGGAACCGGGCCTCGTATTTCAGGGCCTCGGACTTGTCGGTCCACGGCTCGTCCGGGATGCTGAGCAGGGCCGCCAGCGCGCCGGCGGCGATGGTGTGGCCATGCAGATCCACAATGAAATCCGGCACGACATTGAAGCGGTCGAACAGCGGCCGCGCGGCGTCGGTGCTGTATTCGCTGCCGGTCAGCGGCTTTAGAAAAACCGAGATCCTGAGGGTGCCGGGCTCGAAGGGAACGACCCGGACTTCGCCCGGCGCGGTCTGAGTGATGTAATCCGCCTGCCCTTCGCTGGTGCCGTCGATGCTGCTGAACTGCACCGGCGTCAGCTTGCGGCCGTTCATCTCGGCGAACTCGATCTCGTGAATCGCTGCGGTGTCGGGCGCGACCATGACCCCGACACCGTTCGACCCCTCGGGGATGGTGACGGTGGTCAGGTGGCGCCACGCCCGCGACCGCTCGCAAAACTTGACCGCGGCGAAACGCGCCTGCTGTTCCGCCAGGAAGTCGGGGCATTCCGGGCAAAACGGCAGGATCAGCGGCAGGAGGGCCGATGTGCGTTTCATGGTCACTGGCATCTGGCGTCACCCTCCCTGTCAGCCGGCGGCCGCTGGGACGCCATAGGCAGCGGCAAGGCTCATTGCGCCCTGCGCCAGCCCGAGCCCTTGCAGCGCGGCCTGCGCCAGCCCCAGATGCGCCTGGGCGCGTTGCGCGGCGGCGGGCGCGGCGCTGTCCTTGGAGAAGGCCCGGAACAGCACCAGGTCCAGCAGGATCCCTTGATAAATGTCATCGAACGGAACGGCCGCGGTATAGCTGGACACGTCCAGAACGCCGGTGTTGGGCAAGGGGATCGGGGCCGGCACGAAACCGACAATGGCTTCGATGGAACCAGTTCCGGTGTTTCCCGGCACGACATAGAACTCGCGCAGGCTCATGGGATCTTGCAACACCATGTCCACGACAACGTGGAACGACAGGCCAGAGTTGCTGTGCCAGTCGGGGATCTGAGCATCTAGGATCTCGCGTCGCGCCAGCGTCCTGATGGCCTTGCCGCCGGTGTTGCGGACGGCCTTGTGCAGCATGGTATAGGTCGCCGGCAGGGTCTGCTTGGTGCCCGACACCAGGCTCAGCGTCGCGGTGGCGGAAGTGGCATTCGGCTTGACGGTGACGATGGCGCGCATGCCCTCGTTCAGCCAGTCCCGCAATTCGGTCGCGGTCCAATGCACCGCATCGCCATCCTGAAGGATGGTCGAGGCGCGGCGCATTACATCGGCAGCGGTGAAGGCCATGCGCGTGTCTCCTTACTTGCCGGATTCGGCCAGGGCGGCGGTGATCTGGGCTTCCATGTTCTCGCGCAGCATGTTCGCGTGCGGCTTGCGGCCGATCAGCTTCTCGAACTCGGCGCGCAGTTCCTCATCGGACATGTCAGCCAGGCCGGCCGGATCATCTTCGGCGTCATCACCAGCATCATCGGGTTCCTGCGCGTCGGGTTCCGGGTCGGGTTCGGAAGTGGCGGCCGCCGGCGCAGGGACAGCAGCGGCGGTCAGGGCCGAGAAATCCGCGTTCGGAAACTGCGCTTTCAGCACCGCCATGGCATCTTCCAGTGATACCTGCTGGGGCTGGATCGGATCGAGCGAGCGATAGCCCTCGGGGATATTCAGGAACACCTTGGCATGATCGGGATTTTCGACCTCTGCGACGTGTTGATCCTGCTCATTCGGGGCAAAGTGATAGAGCGAGTCGCCCATCGTCACCTTGGTCCCGCCCGGGCGCTTCAGGATGCTTTCAATTTTCACGGGGAATCTCCTGGAATGAGGGCAGCTCGGCGCGCAGAATCGCGCGCCGACTGGTGATGATGGATCAGCGGCCCGTCGCGTAACGGATGCGGAAGTGCAGCTTGGTCGTGGCGTTTGCCGCGACGTTGCCCGAGAACCTCACGCCGATGCTGCGCGCAACCCCAGCGGGTTCCACGGCCACCAGCGCAGCCAACGCTGCGCGCTGTTCGGTGGTCGGCGTCACGGCGTTGAAGATCTCGTTGCCGGAAGTGCGCGCCGGATCGGTCGAACCGACCTCGCCCGACATCAGGCCGACCGTGGCGGTGACGGCGCCGGTGCCGACCGTGACCATAATCACCGACAGCAGGCGGCAGAAGGGCGGCAGGTAAGCCAGTTCGAGAATATCCGCCGCCGCGACGGCTTCGGTGAAGGTGTGGGAAATGATCGCTTCGGCGGGCACTTGCGCGGCATAGGGCGAGTGCAGCATGAGGCGGCCAGTGGTCCCGGTGTAGGTGGATTTCTTGATCGCCATCTCGGCGTCTCCTGTTCCAGATTTCGGGGGTTTAGCGGAAGGCCCGACAGGGTGCCGGGCCGACCGTCATCAGGGCGCGATGGCCGGGTTCGGGTTGGCCGAAGCGGTGTCCACGGCGATGACCCCGAAGTCGAGGCCATTGAAGCGGGTCTTTTTGAAGCCCGTGATCGTGCCGATGTAGAACGAGACGCGGTTCTTGGCGTCTTTCAGTTCTTCTTCCCACGAGAAACGGGTTCCGGTGCCGCCCTCGCCATAGGCCAGCACGCCAGCCTGACGGCCCATGAACAGGGCGCGGGCCGCGCTGACATTCGAACCTGCGCCATAGTCAGCGAAGCGCCGCACGTTCTCATGCTCGTGCAGCACCACGTTGTTGACCATGCCCAGGCTGCCCTTGAACAGCGGGTTGTTCCGGCCCTCGGCGGCGGCGGCCGCCTTTTGCACCGCAGCCCACGAGGTTTCGCCGGTCTGGGCGCGCATGTCGAAGGCTTGGAACGGAGACATCAGCAGGACGAAGTGCTTGCCCGCCTCGATGTTGATGGGCGACATCTTGACCACGTTCGTGTTCAGCGAGTTCATCATGCGAGGCATGACCGAAATGCGCTCGACCAGATCGCGGTTCATCTTGTCCGCAGCGGTCAGCGTGGCCTTGGACGTGGCGGCACCGGCATAGACCTGGTGGTAAGCGTCGGGCGCTTGGATCGGGTTGCCGGCGAACTCGCGGGTCACCTTCCGATCCTCGTTGATCCCGGCCAGCGTGCCCGAAAGATAGACGAAGATCAGTTCATCGAACCATTCCGCCGCCCATTCCGCGCCGCGCGCCTTGGCGGTATCGCGCAGATCGTGCAGCGTGCGCTTGCGCGACATGCGGCCGCCGGCATCGACGCCTTTGCGCTTCTGGTCGATGCGCACCTCGTCGGTGTAGAAGGTCAGGTTTTCCTCGGTCCCCTCCACGTTGTCATCGCCATCGACGCCTTCACCCTGAAGGCGCATGGACAGGTCGAAGCTGATGCGGTCGCCCGCATCCTGTTCCAGATCGACCTTGCGTTCGATGACATTGTTTTCACCTTCGCCGATGAAACGGCCGGCGAAATAGGATTGCTTTTCGGTATCGGTGGAGAGGCCGATGGAATAGCGTTTGATGGCTTTGGGATCACCGACCCCGATAACGGTCTGCATGAGAAGCTCCTTTGATCACAGACACGATGGTTTGTAACCCGGCACTTCCTGCGGCGGCGTCATCACCCTATTTAGCACGGCCAGATTGCGCCAGCAACAAGATTGCCTTGCCTCACCCGCCCTTGCGGGGCGGACGGTAAGCCTCTGTGTTCTGGATGTCGATGCGCATTTCGCCTGGCGCTTCAATACCAAGCCGTCCGACCTTATCGCCAACCTTGAAAATGAGGATGGTGACTTCGCCCACGCGGACTCGGAGAGGCTGTGATAGATCGACCTTGCTGATACGCATCTGACGTTCTTCTTGATGGTTTGGGCCTGCGGCTATCTGCGCCGCAGGCAATGCCATGTGGTCAGGCGCCACGGAGGAATGCTTTCTGCTCGGCCGGCGTCATCCGCTGGAACATGGCTTCAGCGTCCATGCCATCTGCCTTGTCGATGGCAGCGAAGCGGCTGTCCTCGATCTCGGTCTCGGTGGCCGCCGTGACATTGCCGAGCGTCTGCACCGGGTCAGGACGCCTGCCTTGTTCTGCGACCTTCGCCTTGGCCGTAGCCCGCGCATCCTTTTCCTTTGCCGCGCCGCCCTTACGATCCGGCCCCGGTATGTCGGCTCCGGTCTGCTGCTGGACATAGGCGCGGACGATCTGGGCGCTGGCCTCGATGCGCTCGTTCATCGTCATGCCGGCATAGCGGGCGTCCTGGTTGACGGCCTTCATCACCGTGTCGAGCGCGGTCAGGTAGCTGTTGCCTTCCAGCTTGGGATTCGGCGTGTTGTCGCGGAACGCTGGGTTCGCGTCCAGGAAGGCATCGACCTTGCTGAACCAGGCGGCCTGCATCGCTTCGAGCGATTGCGCCTCGGCCTTTTCGGCCTCCTTGATCGCGGCCTTTGCTTCCACGATGCTGTCGTTCAGGGCGTCCATCTTGGCGTCGAACTCGTCGTCGGTCAGCTCGCCATCGTTGTATGCGTCGCGCAGCGCCTTGCGTTCGGCCGCCGCGCTGTCGATGGTGGCTTTCGCTTCGGCGGTGTCGGCCGGATTGAACACCGGATCGGGCGCCTCGGCGGCTTCGGCCGCGTCACCGGCTTCGGCTTCGGCTTTCGTCTCGTCGTCGACGTCGCCGTCACCTTCACCAGCATCATCGTCATCTTCCGGTTCATCTCCATCGGATTCTGCCGCCTCGGGCAGTTTCACAAGCGGGTCATCGCCCTCGGCCAGCTTGGCGATTTCCGCCTCGGTCAGGTGAGCTTGCAATTCCTCCAGCGTGAACGCGGGAGGGAGGCCCATGGCCTTCAGGTCATCGGCGCTTGCGTCCAGCAGATTCTGTTCATCGGTGGTGGTGTTCATTGCTGCATCATTCCTTGTGCTTCAGGTGCAGGGGATTGCGGCGCGGGCAGCGCCTCGGGAACGGGGGTGTCTGCGGGCGCGGGCTGCGCGGCGCCGCCGCCCTGGGCGGCCTCGCCAGTGACAAGGGCGTCCTCGCGGGCCATGTTGATCATGGCATCGACGGCCGCGCCCACGGCCGGGGCGCCGGCGATCTGGATCGCGGCCTCGATGGCCTTCTTGAGCTGGTCGAGGTTGTCGCTGCGCAGGCCCATGAAGCCGCGCGCCGTCTCCATGCGCAGCTTGGCGGCCTTCGCCTCGCGCTCGCCTAGGTCGGCCTCTGCGGCGCGCTGCGCCATCTCGGCCTGCTTGGCCTGCTCGGCCTGCCGCGCCTGCGTCTCGGGGCTGGGGTTGTTCGGATCCTCGTCGGGATCGGCAACGCCGGTCATCTGCCGGATGCGCTTGACCAGTTCGTCGCGCTTCGGCACGTCCAGCGCCTCGACCACCAGGTCGAGACAGGTCATGACGACCTGCGGCGCGGTCGCGGCCAGCTTGCCCATGAGGTCCAGCAGCTGTTCCGCCTGCGCCTGCCGGGTGGTGGCGCGCCAATCTTCCTCGGCAATGACGAAATCGGCCTTGAACAGGCTGATTGCGTTGCTGAATGATCCATCATTGATCTCGACATATTGCGGATTGCCCCGCGCGTCGGTGATCCTGAACGCCTGCCGATCGGTGTAGAACTGTTCGATGTTGACCAGCTTCTTTTCGCCGTGCAGCCGCATGGCATAGCGCAGATTGTCGAAGAACAGGCTGGTCGCCAGCGCGCCCTGATCCTGGCGCGCGGTGATCGCCTTGCCCGAGGTCGCGTTGGTCTTGCGGCCCAGGTTCTCGTCGGTGACGCCGCCGACCTGCTGGATCATCTGGGCGTCGATCTGCATCAGGTTGATGTGCGCCTGCGCCACATCGGCGCCGTTCTCGACCACCGGCGGCGGCTTGCCGACACGGCGGACGATCACAGCGTCGGGCCTGCCTGCCTCGTTGCGCAGTTCCTCGATGTCATCGACCGCGCCTTCTTCGACGTGGGTCCGCACCGTGGACAGGTGATGCAGCGCCTTGCTGGCGCGCTTGTTCAGGTCGCGCTGAATGTCCCGCAGGCCCCGGATCATGCCATAGGGCATTCCGTCACGACCGCGCCGATAGCCCCAGATCGGGGTAAAGGGGAATCGGTTGTGCCGATATGGCGACTGCCGCACTTCGAGCAGACCGCGCTCGGTCATCAGCGCGACGTGCATCACCTCGCGCGACCGTTCAACCAGATTGGCGTTACCGGACGCCAGATCCCACCAGTGCCCTTCCGACCATGGGTCGAACAGCTCACCCTGGAATTGGCCGCCGCGCATCACCTGAACCGGAACGGGCTGCTTGAACCACATTTCGATTACGCGAAGGCGCCGGCGAATGTCCTGACCGCCGCTCGTGACGAACCCGCTGATGTGGCTGTCATCCTCGACGCTATCCATGACATCATCGCCCGAGTCGGAGAGACCAGAGCGCATCAGGCGGCTTTCAGTTGAGGACTCCAGAATCCCCGCACGACCAGGCCAGAGCGATATGGCGATGTCGAGATCCAGCCATTTGGAGCGGCTGACATAGCGCCCCTTCTGAATGTCGAGACCTTCCGTCCCGCGGCTGTCCCAGAGCATCTGGCGCCACGGCACATGGCGGTCGAAAACGATGGGGCCATCGGTTGGATCGCCTTCGCCGGTTTCCAGCCAGCCCATGCCGACCTTGACCGCATCGGCAAATGCCAGGGCCGTCTGGTCGTTGGTGTGGTTCTCGTCACGCAGGTGGCGCAAAAGCTCGTCCTTGCGCGCCGCGGCGTCCAGCCCTTCCTTGCGGCGCGGCAGGATCTTGTAATCCACGGTCGCGCGGCGCTGACTGCCCAGCACCCAATTCACCGTGGTCTGGATCAGGTTGAAGATCAGCGGGGGCTGACCACGTTCGTCGAGTTGGGCCAGTTCCTCGACCGTCCATTGGATATGATCGAACATATCCTCGTCGGTCGCCATCTCGACCCTGTTCGGCGCTTGTCGATCCAGCTCATAGCGATAGGTCGCCATGAGCTTGCGGTGAAGATCGGATGCCTTCGCTTCATCAAGCGGATTGGTCTGAGGCAGGGCTTGCGCGGCCTTGCCGCTTTTGGCTTGTGCCAAGGCGCCATCTCTCTTGAACAGAACCTCACCGGGGCGGGTGTGATTCCGTTTCTTGTCGTAGATGATGCGCTTTTCTTCAGCTTGAGCGAACATTTCGGGACACCAACTCCACTTGGTTGATCGTTTGGCCGGTTCCCCTCTCGACCACTTCCATGACGCCAATCGGCACGGCGCCATGTTTCACCGCGATGCCAACGGGTGCCGGCGGCATCGCATAGAGATCGCGCAGCCGCGACTGCACCGCGTCATAGATTCGGATGACATCGGGCTTGCTGTGCGGGTTGCCCGGCAGGGCCCCGCTGCGCATCCAGTCGGCGATGGCCTCTGCGATGTAGGCCGGTTCGCCTTCTTCCCTGGTCCAGGCCCACATATCGGACAGGCGGATGACGCAGGGGATGACGCGCCCCCGGCGCATGGGCCGCAATCCATCCATCAGGACGAGGCAGGGCTCGGCAGAGCCGCTTTCCTCGTCCATCCACCATGTTCCGATGATACGGATTCCGCGGTGCATGTGGCTGAAATGCTGAAACCGCAGATCCAGCGCGGGCCGGCGATCCAGGCTGATGAAACTTGGTGCCTTCAATCCTCGATCTCCTGCATACGCAGCTTGCCGGCCAGATCTGCGATGCGATCCAGCTGGAACCCGCCCCAATGCTCTGCGGCGTGGCCATCCTGCACCAGCACCACGGGCACGGTCAGGTATCCCAAGCCCTTGATCGCATCGAGCGCAGCATCGTCGTCCATCACGTCGATGACTTCATGGGCGATGCCCCGGCTTTCCATCGCGTGCTTCGTCGCTGCGCATGGCCCGCAACCGGGCTTGGTATATAATACGATTTTCAAGCGGTCATTCCTCCTGCGCGGCGCGGCTTTCTCCGGCGCTCGCCTGTCTTGTGGCTGGGATGGAAGCCTTGCGCCCACTGGCGCAGCGCGTCGGGCGCCTCGCTGTGCCCGTCCTGCTTCTCGGGCTCGTCGATGAAAGCGCCGAGTCGGGTGTTGAATTTCTTCTTGTAGAGCGCGAGATGATCGAGCCCTTCCTTGCACCCGGCTTCATCGAACCACGCCTCGGTGAACCGGCTGCGCAGGATCTCGATGCCAGCCTGAAAATCGTGGACGCGCGGCACGATTTCCCAGCGCCAGTCCGGGCGCAGTTCCTGGAGCATGTCAATTGGCGCGCCGATCTTGTTGATCAGCTGGCGCTCGGCGGTGGCATCATGGGGCAGCAGCATCCGGCCGAACACCCAGCCCGTCGCGCCCAGCTGGTTGACGTAGTGGCTGTAACCCTGCCCCCATCCCTCGATGTAGCGGATGAAATGCGAGGCCAGCCCGACCTGCTGCCAGCACCAGATGCCCGTGCCGTCGCCCGCGCCGATGTCCCAGCAGGTGTGGACGGGCAGACCGGGCAGATACGGGACATTGCCGATCCGGCCGGCGGATCGCGCCGTGGCAAGCTGGTTGGTGAGATAGGTGCCCTCGGTCGATCGCTCCCAGCATTCCGCGCTGGTGCTGGGCATTTCCTGCTTCATCTTGTGGATGTCGCCGGAAAAGTCGTTCTCCAGCTTCTGCACATACCAGGCGCGTTGCGGCATCGACAGGCTGATGCCTTCGGAGACTTCCAGCCCGTCGAAATACTCGTGCATCTTGAGGCTGATCCGGTTGCGGCGCGGATCGGCGACATAGCCCGGCTCGAGGAACCACGGGAAGAAATGGAACTTGAACTGCCCCTTGGCCAGCGGTTCACCCATCTGTGCCAGCGCCTCCGCGCGCGTGGCGATGTTGAAGAACTCGCCCTCCTGCCCCTCGGCGGTGGATTCGATGGTGGCAATTCCGTTCTGCGGCACGGCCGGCAGCGCGCCGGTGATGATCTCGCGCGCCCGGTTCGGATACTGCCTGGCGATCTTCCCAAGCTCTGAAATGTGCAGGAAGTTGGGCGTCGTGCCGCGCATCGAGGTCGCGACCTTGATGCTGCTGTTGTTGTGTCCGAACACGAGTTCCTTCGCCGACTCGCGCTTGAGCGGCATGCGTTCCCTGATCGGGTCTGGCAGCTGCTCGTATGCCAGCTTCACCTTGTCGCGCAGCATCGACGATGCCGTGTCGAGATCCTGGCAGATGATGCCGCATCGCTGGTTCGGCACCCAGATTGCGTGATCCAGCCCATAGATGCAGGCTGCGGTTGAAAACCCGAGCTGTCGGGCTTTCAGGATCACGTTCCGATAGTGCATCGAGCGGAAGAATCGGAGCTGGTTGATGTTCGGCAGGAACGGTGCGATCTGGCCGTCGCTTTCCTGCCCATCGTCCCCTTTGATCAGGATCTTGTAGAGGACGCCGGAACACAGCCGCCACCAAGGATCTGCGAGGCAGCGCGCCCATTCCTCTGGCGTTCTGGGCGCGGGCAGCGGCTCCGACCTGGGCTTGGACCAGTCCCACCGGCTCATTCATCGTCAGCCTCGGCGATGGGCAGCGCAGACCCTTGAGCGGCTTGGATCAGCATCGCCAGCCCGTCCGCGACTTGCTTGTTGTCCTTCTCGAACATGCCGAGGTGGCGCATGAGCTTGTCGATGGCCGCGCCCTTGTCGTGCATCTTGACCTTGAACGTGCCCTTGTCGGTCATACTGACCTCGGCGATGGCGCCGGTGATGGAGCGCGGCAGATCGGCGCTGTTGAACACCGTGACATTCGGCCGCAGGATGGCGTCGCCGTTCGGCAGGGTGACGGGCAACCCCTCGGCATCCTCGACCTCGGACATGCCCCAGGTCATCACGTCGCTGATGTCGGACCTGACGATGTTGACGAGCTGCTCGACCACCTCGTCGGCCTCCATGCTGGCGCGGGCGACCTTCGCGGCGGTCAGGCGCTGGATCTCGGCCTGAACCCTGGCATCCTGCATCAGCTCGGCGGCGATCCGCCCTGCGGTGCGCTGGGAATAGCCGGCGCGCATGGCTGCGGCCGAGGCATTGAAGTCGATGACATACTCCCGCGCGAACGCGGCCTGCTTGTCGGTGAGCCCTTTTCCCCTCGGCATCCTATTCCGCTGCGGTTTGTGACCAGTCCGCGATAAAATGCCCGATCCTGGCATTTGTGGCAATGGGGTCGTTTCCTTCAGGTTGAGTGACTACATTATTCGTGTAGTTTCCGCTTGCCAAGACTACTCGAATCGTGTAGTTTTATCTCAAGGCCGGTCGCTGTGACGGGCCGAGGAGACGAGAAAATGGCGAACTACATCATCATCGACGCCTGGACCGGCTACATCTGGGGCGATACCCGCGACCTCGGCGGCAAGAGCATGAGCTTCGACAGCATCGAGGATGCTTGCCGCGCGCTGGACGAAAGCAACGGTGACCACGGCCGCGAATACTCGCAAGTGTCGCGCCTGTCTGGCGATCAGGGATATGCCGTCTATCGCGTGGCCGAGGATGGCAGCGAGGCGGTTCCGGTGGTCCATGACGGTCAAGATCAGGACACCATCGACGCCGTTACCGAATCCTGCCAGCTGGTTGGGTTCGTGGAATATGTCGGAAGGGGAGATTGAGCCATGACGCCCGAGGCTTTCAGGGCGTGGCTGGCCGCGATGCAGGCTGCGGGCCGCGCCAAGACCGAGACGGAATGCGCGCAGATGCTGGGCTATCGGGCTGCTACGCTGCCCAAGCAACGCGGGGGCGATCAGCGATTGGCGCTTGCCTGCGCGGCCCTGCTGGCCGGGCTTGAACCATTCGAGGGATGATTGAGTGGGGCGCCAGATCGGCGCCCCTTCCCGTTTCAGGCGGCGGGCTGCTACGCTGATCAATTTCAGAACGCGGTGTGCGTCTTGCCCAGCATCCATTGCAGAGCGTCGAGGATCTGCTCGCGGGTGAAGCTGTTGCCGCGGGCATGGCTTCGATCCACCAGCTTGTTGAATCGCTGCCGGATATGGCTCTGGCTGAACTCCATCACGTCCGCGATCAGCTTCTCGGTCTGCCCGTCGATGGCGCGCTCGATCATGTCGAGATCCTGCGCGAAGCCCCATTTCGGGCCGCTGGTGCCGATCTCGGCCAGGTGCTGCACCGCATCCCGCAGCTCGGCCGGGATGGTCTTGCCGTTCCATTTCGGCAGGGCGTTATCGTCTTTTTTGATAGTGCTGGCCGGCTGCGGTGCGCGCTTGGCTTCGACCACCGGCTCAACGGCGACTGCCACACGCGGCGCAGGCTCGCTGACCAGATCAGCGACGGCAGCGGCACCGGCCTTCACCGCATCCTCGACGGTTCCAGTTTCAGGCACGGGCTGGGGATACATCGCGTCGAGCAACTCGTCGTCCTGCATGAAGCCCGTGCCGGTGGCCATGGTATCGCGGTAGATCTGCGTGTGATCCATGTTGCCGTAGTCCTCGACGGCGCGACGGGCGGTCTTGTCGAGCGAGCCGAACAAGGTTTCATCCGGGTCGATCTCGGCCTTGTCGGCATCGACCACGGCGATAGCGGAGCCAGTGGCGGCCTCATAGGCGGCGACGGCGCGGGACAGGTCCGACAGCGCCAGCGCATAGCGGCCGGCGTCCTCGGCGGCTTGCGTGAGGTCTGCGGCGCCCATGGGGCGGGTGATGGGCATGAGGTTACGCATGTTATGTTATATCCTTACAGGTTTTTACAGTTTTTCGGTTGGCGTGATGCTGTCGATGGTCTTGGCCGCGAGTGGGTCTTCAATGCCTTCCGTCTTGCTTTTGACTTGCTCACCTCTACCCCTCGTTTTTTTGCCGCTGAGCGGCCTTCTCATTCTTTCCGCTACCATGTGACCTTTTTCCCCGACTTGGCCCCTCCTCGGCCAAATTTTAGGGGTCTGCGGCGATTTTAAGGCTGGGTCGGCGGGGTCATGTTATGCTCCTGCTGCGGTCTGGAGGTATTGGAGGCGGGTAACAATCTCGCGCCGGCGATTGAAGGCCGCATCGCTATTGCTACCGCGCAACCGATCGAGGTCGGCCATTAGAGCCTGCCGCTCTGCCTCGGCTTTCGGGTCGGCCAATGGCTCGTCCGGCTTGTGCTGCGTCGTCTGCTGTGGTGCGGACCCGGCCGTTATCCGCTTTGCGAAATCGGAAATCGCTCCGTCGAAAAACCGGATCGACCGAGGCATGAACCTGGCATCTTTCCCGCGCTCTGTCGCGATCTTCGCCCGGATGGCGGAAATGATCTGCTCGTCGGTCAGCCCCCTGCCAGACCAGACGATCAACGATGCCTCGACGTTGCGAGCGTCCATCCCGGCGACGACAAACGTGCCACTGGTGTTCAG
>ERZ650312.612-NODE-612-length-19994-cov-6.135513_pt1 | contig 19994 bp, 20 predicted proteins | sample MGYA00376248_ERZ650312 | MGnify/ENA primary metagenome ERZ650312 (study PRJEB26733, sample SAMN07839316) | wastewater metagenome | biome: urban; feature: wastewater treatment plant; material: waste water | place: USA: North Carolina | collected 2016-07-28 ... | reverse complement strand
TATTGTTGAGGAACCGCTTGTGGTTCAGCAAGAAGTTGTTAGTGTTGAACCTGAACCTGAACCTGAACCTGAACCTGAACCTGAACCTGAGCGTATAATTCAGGATGAAAATATCATGGTTTTTAATACGGCGGATGGGCAACTGATTGGGTTGGATGTTTCAATTACCCAGCAAAATGCTCATTTCACAGAATCAGATGAGGTATTGATTTTTCCCGTAGAAGAACAAACTGAAGTTACACAAATCATCAATCAAGCACCTGAGCCAAACGTTAAGGCTGAACCTGAATTGTTTGAAGAAACATTTATTGCTACGGAACAGCAAATTGACAACCAATTTGCCATGCCTGTGGTTGATGTAGTTCAACAGGTTGAAACGATGCATTTGGCAGACCAAGCTAATCTCATGCCTCAAGATATTCTTAAACTTCGTGAACAGGTTTTGGAGGGTGAGTGGAATCTGGATAAATGGGAATACTGGTTTAGAAATAGTGAACTTTCGCCAGCCGTCCAGGAGTTGGCACAGCATGGCATCATGCAGGGGCATATTAATGGCTCATCTGTGTTTCATATTCCGCAGAAATACGAGGGCATGTTGTCACAATTAAGGCAGGCGTTGGAAGATGCACTTAAGTCACAGTGGCCGAATACGCAGTTTAATGTGCAATATCAAGATATTGATTCGATAACACCTTTTACCATGCAGGTCATGCGTAAGGAAAAGGCGTTTCATCGGGCTGTTGAGTTATTACAGCAGGAACCTGCCATTAAAAGTTTAATTGAAACCTTTGATGGTGAGTTACAGAATATTCAACTCAAGTCCTGATGCTTGAGTCCCCCTAAATTTGATATTTGGCTTGTAGTTTCTATCTAACGGCTTGTTGCGAATACTTATTAAAAATACAGAATTGTCTATTTGTTTTAAGTAATTAAGGGCTGGTGCATAGTAGAACCAAAAAAATTATGTTAAAAAAAGAAAGCGAATAATATACTGAAAATAAGGAAAAATAATAATGCGCCGTTTGCCTGTTTATATTTTATTGGACACCTCAGGTTCGATGCATGGAGAGCCGATTGAAGCGGTCAAGAATGGGATGCAAATTTTACTTTCAACCTTGCGTCAAGACCCCTATGCGCTGGAAACAGCTTATCTTTCTTTAATCGCTTTTGATAGCCACGCTAAACAACTGGTTCCTTTAACTGAATTGGCTGCATTTCAAGCACCTGATTTGCAGGTAACAGGAACTACTGCTTTAGGCGAGGCCTTAGCCTTGTTGGCTGAGAAGATTGAACAGGAGGTGGTGAAAACAACGGCTGAAATTAAAGGGGATTGGAAGCCGCTTATTTTTATAATGACCGATGGCGTACCCACTGATGACTGGCGCAAAGGTTTGCAACGTTTACAACAAGTCAAAACAGGCGTGATTGTGGCATGTGCCGCAGGGCATGGGGCAGATACATCCATTTTAAAACAAATCACGGAAGTGGTTGTTGAGTTGGCAACCGCAGATTCCAACACAATCAAGGCATTCTTCAAATGGGTGTCTGCAAGTATTTCCACAGGTAGTCAGAAAGTAGATGCAGCCCAAAAAGAAGTGAAAGGCTTGGGTGATTTGCCACCGCCACCACCCGAAGTCAATATCGTATTATAAAACAAATATTAAAATCAAAAGGAGATCAAAATGGCTGTAAGTTTAGGAAAAGGTCAGGGCATTAGTCTAAAGAAAACGGAAAATAATCTGTCACAGGTGACGATTGGCTTGGGGTGGGATATTCAGGAGCAGAAAAAAGGTTTTCTGGGAGGCTTGTTTGGCGGAAAAGATGCCGATTATGATCTTGATGTCGTTGCTTTTTTAGTGGGGCAAAATGGTAAGGTCAATAATTTAGGGCGTGATACTCAAGGCAATGTGACTTTGCAGAATGGTGATGTAGTTTTTTTTAACAATCAGCGTCATTCATCAGGACATATTTGGTTGACAGGTGACAACCGCACTGGTGCTGGGGATGGGGATGATGAGCAGATTGTGGTTAAACTGAATGATCTGGGGCAGCAATACCATAAAGTGGTGTTTGTGGTGCAAATCTATAATGGGGCCAGCAATCAGCAACATTTTGGTCAGGTTAAAAATGCTTTTATTCGGGCGGTGGATACCACAGGCAAAGAGATGGTGCGTTTCGATTTGTCAGGTACGGGACAATATGACCAGCAACGTTCGTTGCTCTTTGCCGAGCTGGTTCGGGAGCCTACAGGCTGGAAGTTTAATGCAGTCGGGCAGCCATCAAGTTCTGACTCATTTGTGGAATGGTTGAAACAATACGCTTAATTGATGATTTGTATAAGGGTTTTTACAAAATGCGTCGTTTGCCTGTTTATATTTTATTGGATACTTCGGGGTCAATGCGAGGAGAGCCAATTCATTCTGTGAATGTTGGATTACAGTCGATGCTTAGTGCATTACGGCAAGACCCTTATGCACTGGAAAGTGTGCATTTAAGTATTATTACCTTTGATTTAGAGGCAAAGGTCTATTTGTCACTGACCCCACTCGATCAGGTTCAATTGAACAATATTGATGTGCCAAGTGCAGGGGCAACCTTTATGGGCGCTGCTCTGGAGTTGTTGGCAGAACAAGTGAGCCAGCAAATTCAAAAAAGTAGCGATGAGATTAAAGGGGACTGGAGACCTTTATTATTTGTCATGACAGATGGCTCACCCTCAGATGTGTATGCATATCAGCAAGCAGTTCCTGTGATTCAGCAATTAAACTTTGCCAGTATTGTTGCCTGTGCGGCAGGGCCCAAAGCCAAAACTGAACATTTATTGCAACTGACAGATAAGGTTGTGGTATTGGATACCATGGATGCTGCGTCATTTTCAGGATTCTTCAAATGGGTATCGGCAAGTGTAGTGGCAGGCAGCAGCAGTGCAGGCATTTCAAACTCGATTTCATTGCCACCACCACCGCCTGAAGTGCAACTGGTTTTATAAATAACATTATTAAGATTAAGGATATTCAGTTAGATGCGCCGTTTACCTGTTTTTTTTGTGTTGGATTGTTCTGAATCCATGGTGGGGAAAAATATTGAGCAGATGCAGCAGGGTATCCAGCTTATCATGCAGCAATTACGCAAAGACCCTTATGCGCTGGAAACGGTATATGTATCAGTGATTGCCTTTGCAGGAATTGTCCGAACCCTTGTGCCTTTGGTGGAAGTGTTTGCTTATTATCCAGTGAAATTACCTTTAGGTGGTGGTACACATTTAGGCAAGGCATTGGAACATTTAATGAATGAGTTTGATCGTCATTTGATCAAGACGACAACGGAAACCAAAGGTGACTGGAAGCCAGTCGTATATTTATTTACAGATGGGCGACCAACCGATGAATGCAAGGATGCCATTTATCGCTGGCAAAAAAAGTATGCTCGCCGTTGTACACTGATTGCACTGGGAATGGGGAAAAATGTCGATTATCACACCCTAAAGCAACTGACAGAACACTGCATAGCCTTTGATGAGTTGAATGAAAAGGATTTCCAAAGGTTTTTCCAATGGATCAGTGCCTCAGTCGTTGCACAAAGTAAAAGTGTGGGGGATGGTGAACAGCAGCAACATCTACCGCCTTTGGATGAACGCTATATGCGGCTGATTAAAGATGTTCAGCCACGAACTTTGCTGGATGAGCAGTGTGCAACTTTTGTTGGGCGTTGTGGAAAGTTAAATCGCCCTTATTTGATGAAATTTGAACGTGAAATTCAGTATCAGGCCCCTAAAGACTTAGATATTAACCTCAATTTGTATCACTACCAACTGAAAGAGTGCTGCAAAATTGATGAGGATTATTTTACATGGTCAGATCAAAGCCAGCACCAACAGCAAATCAATACCACTTTGCTTGAAGGCGCGCCTGAGTGCCCACATTGTTTGGCAGAAACGGCATTTGCCATGTGTGGCTGTGGTCAATTGATGTGTTATGACGGTTTTAGTGAAGAAGTCAGTTGTCCGTGGTGCCGCCGTCAGGTGAGTTTTGGCTATGGCGGTTCGGATGGGTTTGATGTGCAGCGTGGTCGAGGCTAGGGCATTCGTCTTAAGGCTAAAAAGGAATTTTTTGTTTATGCTTCAGCCATTAACACCAGAATTAAAACAGGCTCTTGCTGATACATTGGCACAACTTTTAAATCATAAAAGCCAGTCATTAACTGAGATGCAAAATCAGGAATGGTGGCAGCAATGTCTACAAAATAAGCGTCTTTACAATGCCTATCATGATCTGGCAGAACAGTTTTATGATGCGGTGGGTTTTCAACTGGAGCAGTTGCCAGACTTTCAGGGATGTTTGTTACAACAAATATTGCAACAGGGACGTTTGCCGATTTATGCGCCTGTGCAAAATAGCCCATGTGAAAAGCATGGGGTGTCAAAGAATGCTGTAGAACCTCTGGGCTTTTATCCACAGCCTGATACTGCTCAAGCAGAATCTGTGCACCTTGAATCAGAACAGAAACAACCTTTGACACCACCAAATAATGACAATCAATCCATATTATCCGAAATGACAGATTTATCTGAATCTAATTTGGTTGTGCCTACACATTTACCGTTGGCCGTAACGACTCCAATCATTGAAAAACAATCCAGCCCTATTCCAGACAATGCCTCAACATCCCTGCAAACTGGGGTAAAAACGGTGAAAAAAATGCCTCACTTTCAGATTCCCAACGCTAGAGTGGGACAGGACTATCAAGCCAGCATTCAAATGCAACATCCCGTGAAACAGGATGTACAGATTCATCATGAAAGTGTCAGGATTCCTGAAAATCTGGGTATTTGTTTTGATGCAGTGACACAGCAACTTTCAGGCATACCCACACAGGCAGGTGAATTTAAACTCATTTTTCAATATAAAACGGCAAATGAGCAGGCAGGATGGTTGTCAGGGGAAGTCACGTTTATTGTCACGGCTGACCCGCGTAGTTTATGGCAGGTGAATGAGCCTGATCCAAATGCGATGTATTGGAAAGCAAATAATCATTGTCAATTGATTAAGGCGGCAGATTTTAATATTGCTGCGTGTAGTCAGCGAGGACGTTCACATGAACATGCAGGAACATTCCGTGATGATGATTTTTTTGTTGCTCAGGTCGCGGATAGTAATTGGTCGGTATTGGTTGTGGCAGATGGTGCAGGAAGTGCCGAATTTTCCCGTGAGGGGTCGAGGGTTGCGGTGAATACTGTTGGTGAGTATTTAAAAGCTTTCATGCAAAAACAATCAGGTGAATCTGACCGATTGCTGGCACAGTGGCAAATCGGAGCCAATGATGATCCTGAAACCAAAAATGCAGCGCATCAGTTAGGCAATCAATTTAGTGATGCGTTTTATTCAGCCGCAACACAAGCCATTGAACAAATTGAACATGAAGCCACTCGACAAGGTGTTGCTTCTAAATTGTTTGCTACAACATTATTGTTTGCAGTGGTACGGCAACAAGACAATAAAACCTTTATAAGTAGTTTTTGGGTCGGTGATGGAGCGATTGCAGTTTATGGTAAGGACCGCGTGCGGTTAATGGGTAAACCTGATGGGGGGGAATTTGCAGGACAAACCCGCTTTTTAGATTATGGTTGTTTGGTACGAGATTTTAAACAGCGAGTCCATATTGGCTATTTTGATGACGCTCAGGCAGTAATTCTCATGACCGATGGGATTTCTGATCCGCGTTTTGAAACAGATGCAGGGCTGGAAAATCAACAAAAATGGCAGGCACTTTGGCAAGAAATTGAACCACACTTACAACAGGAACAGCCTGAACAAGCCTTATTGGAATGGTCGGCATTCTTTAGTGCAGGACACCATGATGATCGAACTCTGGCAATTTTATGGACGGTTTCGACAAGCTCAATCCATGACTCATCTATGGTGACTGAGCCTGTCGAAATAAACGGAGAAGAACATGAGTAAAGTTATTCAATGTCAAACGCTCGATGGCCGTCCAATCGCTTTTGTAGATGAAGTGATTGGTTCGGGTGCGATGAAAGATGTCTATTTTTCGCCTGATAAATCTTACGTTGTATGTTTTTTTAGCAAGGAAAAAAACCATTTTTATCAGTCTCAGGCTGAACTGGAACGGCAGAAAGATCGGTTAAAAGAAATTGTGGGCAATAAATGGCAAGGTATTTTTAACGGTGCGGGTGGTGATTACTGGAAAAATGTGTTTTGCTGGCCTGATGGCTTGGTGGAATACAATGGTTTGCTTGGGATTACAGCACCTACTTATCAAAAGCCATTTTTCTTTGAGTTTGGTTCTAAAAATAATGATTTTTTGGGGATTAAAGGGAAAGAAAAAGAGGGAAAATGGTTTGCCAGTGCCAATAACCAGAACCGCTTTCTGGATGAACGTGAAAAAGGCACATGGCTGAACTATCTCAAGATTTGTATTTTAATTGCGCGTGCAGTGCGCCGTATGCATGCGGCTGGTTTGGCCCACTCCGATTTGTCCTATAAAAATATTTTGATTGACCCTGTCATGGGGCGTGCTTGCGTTATTGATGTTGATGGTTTGGTTGTGCCAGGCAAATATCCGCCTGATGTGGTGGGAACACCAGATTTTATTGCGCCTGAAGTGGTGATGACCAACCATCTTAAAAAAGATGATCCCCAACGGCATTTGCCCAATATCATGACGGATCGTCATGCTTTGGCTGTGCTGATTTATATGTATTTGCTCTATCGCCATCCATTACGTGGTGGCAAAGTACATGATGTCAATGACCCACAAAAAGATGAAAATCTGGCAATGGGTGAAAATGCATTATTTATTGAACACCCAACGGATGCAGGTAATCGGGTTAAAGTGGCGCAGGTTCGTCCGAGTGCCTTGCCATGGGCAGATCCCGAAAAAATTCCATTTACGGTGACAGGGCCGTATTTAAAGGAACTCTTTCTACAGAGTTTTGTTACAGGTCTGCATCAACCGCAGCAACGGCCCTCTGCCAATGACTGGGAAACGGCATTGGTGAAAACGGTTGATTTAATGCAGCCCTGCCTAAATCCAGATTGTGGTCAAAAATGGTATGTATTTGACAACAGCACCAAGCCTGTATGCCCATTTTGTGGCACGGCATTTCATGGCAAATTGCCTGTGTTAAACCTATATTCGGCACGCAGGGAGGGGAGCTTTAGACCTGATAATCACCGTTTGATGGTCTGGACAGGCCAGTCAATCTATCAATGGCATGCCAATAACTTGATTGCGCCAAATGAACGTTTAAGTGTAGAGCAAACCAAACGGGTGGGTTATTTTATTTTCCATCAACAGCAATGGTGGCTGGTCAATGAGAATTTACCTGAACTGATGGACGTGGCAAGCAAAGAGATTATTCCGATAGGTGGAAAAATTGAATTGACCGATGGAAAGCAGATTTTATTGTCACGTCAGGATGGCGGACGTTTAGTGGTGGTACAAATGGTGGAATGTGAATGAATGCAGCTTTAGAAGTGACGGGAACAAATACAGAAATGAATATCGCTGAAAACTCTATTGGAATCTGGTTTACCCAAGCCCATTCCTGTCAGCGAGATTTAATTTTGGCAGCAAAACATACACCTTTTAATCTGCCTATTCATGTGGTGGCCTCCCATCCCGATTGGCGGCCTGAAATCACGTCTGTTGCAGATATTGCGTTACAGGAACCTGCTTTAGCTGAGCGAGTGGAATGGGTGCTACAACAGGCACAGCGCCTAAAGGTAAAGCTAATTATTGCAGGGCGTTTTGGACGAATTTATCTGGAACAGAAACACCGTTTTGAGGCTTTGGGCATTCGGATTATGGCTGGCTGCGATCACATGGAGCAGATTGCCCAATTACATGATAAATCAGTATTTACCCAAACCTGTTTAGACCATCAGATTGCGGTTGTCCCTGCCACCACTGTATATCATGCTGAAGAGTTGCAAGCCGCCTATGAAAGTTGGTCGAAGAAAGGTGAAGTATGTGTAAAGCCTGTGACAGGTGTATTTGCATCAGGTTTTTGGCATCTGGATACAAAGGCGACATCATTTGATATGTTTGCCAATAGTCAGAATTTTAGGGCGCATCCACAAACATTTATTGAAAGTTATCGACAATCACCCAATCCGCCTGCCTATTTGGTGATGCCATTTTTATCGGGTCAGGAATGTTCAGTGGATATGTTTTGTGTGCATGGGCAAGTCCGATGTGCGGTTGTCCGTTGTAAACAGCGCGGTGGCTATCAGCAACTGAAACTCGAAGATGAGGCCATTGAACTGGCCAGACAGGTTGCTGAATTGTTTGGCTGTGATGGTTTGGTGAATATGCAGGCCCGTTATAATGATCGTGGGCAATTATTTATTTTGGAAGTTAATCCTCGCCCTTCGGGTGGAATAGGGCACACATTCTATAGTGGTGTCAATCTGGTCCACGCTGCTATTGCAGAAACATTCGGATTGGATTATCAGCCTGAAAAAATTGAAAATACTGTCATGGTTCGACATATTAGCCAAAGTGTTTGTGTGGTATAAAGAACGGTATAAATATAATTTTTAAGTTAGATTTAAGATATATATGATTGAGATTGAATTACAGAGGGGAGTATTAAGCTTACAACCCAATGACAATAGCCACTGGAAATGGCAGGATTTATTGGGTTTTGCCGAACGCATTAATCCAAAGCGTGCATTCTTATTTGTATCGAAAGTATTAGGGCGGCATATTCCCGTCAGTCCTCACATTATGCGCCATGCCTTTACTGATTTGGCTAAGCTGGTTCCTGATGATTTACCTGAACCCGTGTTGGTTATTGGTATGGCGGAAACGGCGGTTGGGCTGGGCGCAGGCGTTCATCAGGTGTTGCAGCAACGTTATCCTGAAGCGATTTATGTGACAACGACACGCCATCCAGTACATGGTGCGCCATTACTGGCACGTTTTTTGGAAGAACATAGCCATGCACAAGACCAGTTGCTATATGGTTCACCTGATGCAGAGCTTCAACAACAGATTCTAAACAGCAAAAGCATTGTACTGGTAGACGATGAAGCATCAACTGGCAAGACCTTTGTCAATTTAATCCATGCTTTACAACAGGCAGGGCTGAATCAAATTTCTCATGTGGTGACTGCCACGCTGGCAGATTGGTCATCAGGCATTCATATTGCCGATCTAAACTGTCAGTCTGTAGCATTAATGACAGGCAAATGGCAATGGCGTGATGCTGAGCATCCAATCCAGATCAATATGCCAAAGGTCGATACAGTTGCTTTTGGCGCGTTTGCTACTTTAGCAGAACCGACTTGGGGACGTTTACCCATTCAGGACAGTGGCGCGCATATTCGGTTGGCGGTACAACCTGATGAACGTATTTTGGTGCTGGGCAGTGGCGAGTATGTCTGGTCTTCTTTCCTGTTGGCAGAGTATTTGCAGCAGCAAGGCGCAGATGTGAAATTTAGTGCAATTACCCGTTCACCGATTGCTGTGGGACATGCCATTCAGTCTGCTCTGGCATTTTCGGATAACTATGGTTTAGGTATTCAGAATTTTGTTTATAACATCAATCCATTAGAGTACGACCGAATTTTGATTACCGTTGAAACTGTCGCAGATTCGGTTGCCAAAAGCCTGCTTGAAGCGTTACCAAATGCCGAAGTGATCAGTGCTGTGGACTATCCTCATCAAAATTTTAACTTGTGTGTTGTAAATGACTGATTTTTTATTTGACTCCAGTGAAATTCGTACACCCTTAATGCTGGTGGATCTGGATGACACGTTGTTCCAGACCCATCGCCGCATTACACCTGAAGCTGACTTTAAAATGGTCACCACAGATAAACAGGGACAAGCTCTGGCCTATATGAACCCGATACAACAGCATTTTGTACAGTGGTTATTGCATAGTACCCATGTGATTCCAGTGACTGCACGCTGTGCCGAGGCTTTATCCCGAGTTCATTTACCCTTTCAGTATGGGGCGGTCTGTTCTCATGGTGGAACAGTGCTGAATGCGGACCTTAGTGTCAATGCTGAATGGCATGGACAGATGCAACAGGCATTACAACCCTATCAGACACGTCAGCAAGCCCTGATTGAAGCTGTGCAGCAGCATTCCAGACATTTTGGTTCAATTCGGACATGGGTGGTTGAAGAACAGGGATTGGGTTTGTATGTTGTGGCAAAGCAAAATACAGAAAATGACAATCCTTATGCGCCGAATTTTTTGCCCCAGTTGCTCAATAGCCTTGATGTGAATTTATTGTCAGGTTTTTACTTCCATTTAAATGGTAATAATCTGGCACTGATTCCACAGCCTGTGAGTAAGGCCAATGCGGCCAGGTTTCTTTTGCAGCAACTTAGCGCACAACAACGCCCAATTTTAGGCTATGGCGACAGTTTATCGGATGTTGAGTTTTTGAATTTATGTCACTGGTGGGGAATGCCAAACCATAGCCAGTTGAATCGTTGGGTAAAACACAATCTAACGCAGCAATATAAACAAGAAGGGTATTATGGCGATTACCAGTAAACCAAAAATTAGTAGGGAAAAAGCATCAGAACTCATTTTAACACAAGGGTTTAGTGGAAGTTATCAGCCTGAGCAAGTCACATTTTTATTAAAACGTACCCAAATTCGACCAACAGACACATTGGAAAAGGAACGCCTCATTCAATCAGGTGAAAAACATTATTCACAAATGATCAGTCAGGAGCAGGCACCCACGGAGCGTCATTTGCAGCTATTTGAACAGGCAATGCAGCACGGGCAGCAACGTTTGGCGAAAGAAGTGCAGCAATTGGCACAAACTCTGTCAGTAGAATTTGCTGAACCCATTGTTCTGGTCAGTTTTGTACGTGCTGGTGTGCCATTAGGGGTGTTGCTTTATCATGCATTGCAGGACATGGGACGTGACTGTGTGCATTATGGCATCAGCATTATCAGGGATCGTGGTATAGATTTTGCCGCACTTGAAACGATTATTGCCAAGCATGGTCATCAATCTTTGGTTTTTGTGGATGGCTGGACTGGAAAGGGCGCCATTCAGAAGGAACTGCAACGAAGTCTCGCAGATGACCCTCGTTTCATTGATCGACCTTTGCCCTTGGTGGTGTTGTCAGATATTGGTGGATGTGCTTGGTTGGCAGCCAGTGGTGAGGATTGGTTGATTCCATCAGGTGTTTTAGGCTCAACCATTTCAGGATTAATTTCCCGTAGTATTTGCGAAAATGAGCCTTTGCAATTCAACGAGATTGAGGAAAGTAATATCGGTCAGTGGCATGGCTGTATTGAATATAAGCATCTAAGCACATTTGACATGTCACAGTCATTTATTGAACAAATCAATCAGATACGCCGAGAACTTCAATCAGAAAAAAATGCCGTTTGGACAAGCGCTCAACAGCAATTACAAAGACAGCGAAGTCAGGCTGTGGTTAAACAATTAGCAGAACATTATCAAATTACCAATATCAATCGGATCAAGCCAAGCATTGCCGAAGCAACACGGGCAATTTTAAGGCGTGTGCCTGATCTGGTTCTGCTCAGGGATGCCAATGATGCCGACACGGCATTGTTACGTCATTTAACCGAAATAACCCATACACCAGTCCAGATAGTGGGTGACCAGATCGCACCTTATCGCGCAATTACCCTCATTCAGAAATTGGGAGCAGGTTGATGTTATCGGCATTATCTTTAGGTGCAACACTCTATATGCCAGCGACCAGACCTGATTTATGGCAAGTGGTGAATGGGGAAAAGTACCCTGAGTTACGTTCTCTGGTCATCTGTCTGGAAGATGCAGTTTCCGAGCATGAGGTGGAAGCGGCAAAAGTCAATTTAAAGCATTTGTTGCAACAGGTTCAGGATCAACCACGTCAAGCACAACATCCTAAAATCTTCATACGCCCTCGCCATATTGCAATGGCGGAAGAATTGGCACAGTGGCCAGAACTGATCATGGCGGATGGCATGGTATTGCCTAAATTCTGCTTAAATCAATTACGACAATGGCAGCAGATATTGCCTGACTTTATTCAGGTGATGCCAACACTTGAAGATGCAGAAACCTTTGATATGGGCGCTATGCGTGAATTACGTCAGGCACTGCAACAGGACTTTCGTCAGGTTCTGGTGCTGCGAATAGGCGGCAATGATTTACTCAACTGTCTGGCTGTGCGCCGTCCAAGTGATTTGACCCTGTATCAAACGCCTATTGGGGCATTAATTGCAAATCTGGCGGGGCAGTTTTTACCTTATGGCTTTGCACTGAGTGCGCCTGTCTGTGAGCATTTTACTCAGGTGAAGTTATTGCAGGACGAGTTATATCTGGATTTACAACATGGTTTATCTGGAAAAACCATTATTCACCCTGCACAGATTGCGATTGTGCATCAGGCCTATCAAGTCAATGATATTGAATTGAAACAAGCTCAGGATATTTTAAGAGATTCTGGTCAGGCTGTATTCGCCTGTCATGGAAGTATGCTGGAGCCTGCTACACATCGCCGTTGGGCAGAACGTATATTAGAGCGATCACAAATATTTGGCATGAAGCAATAACACTAAAAAAAGAGGATAATGAATAATGCAACAATTGACTGCGGGTGCAAATCTGGTACTGGCACAACCTCAGTGTCAGATTAAAATCAAAACTGCATTACCTGCACATATTGATTTAGATGTAAGTGCATATTTACTCAATGCCCAAAACAAGGTTCGTGGTGATGCGGACATGATTTTTTATGGACAGAAACACACTCTAAACCGTAGTGTTGAGTTAATTGAGGCAAATGGTAAAACGCCTTATTTGGCGCAATTCAATTTAAATACCCAATTGCTGGATCTGGAACTGAATAAGATCGCTTTGTGTGCCACCATTGATGGACAGAGTGCAATCAATGCGCTTCAGAATATTGAGGTTGAGTTATGGCAAAATGGACAGTTAAGTGCTACGGCTATAGTCAATAGTGCTGAAAAGACTGAAAAAGCCCTCATTTTGGCAGAAGTATATCGTTATAAGGATCAATGGAAATTCCGCTTTGTCAATCAGGGCTTTAATGGTGGATTAAAGCCACTCTCCGAATATTTTGGTGTTGAAATCAACGATCAACCCAACACGCCGCCGCCAGCACCTGTTGCTACACCGCCTCAGTCTAAAATAAACCTCAGTAAAATTACGCTGGACAAAGGCAACAGTCGAATTAATTTAACCAAACAGACACAGGGTTTTGGTGAGATTAAGATTAATCTCAACTGGAATCAGCGTTCTATACAGCCCCAATCGGCAGGCTTCTTTAAAAAACTGCTCAACCAGAATCAGGGAATTGATCTGGATTTAGGCTGTCTATTTGAAATGCAGGATGGCACCAAGTCCGTGATTCAGGCATTGGGCAACCGTTTTGGGGATTTTAACGGTTTTCCATTTATTCAGCTTTCTGCGGACGACCGTACTGGGGCGTTACAGGGTGGTGAATGGCTGAGGATCAATGGGAAATACTGGCAAGAAATTCGCCGTGTCGTGTTATTCGCATTTATCTACGAGGGTGTACCCAATTGGGCGGAAACAGATGCTGTGGTCACCATTTTTGTGCCAGACCAGCCACCCATTGAAATTCGTTTAACTGAGGGACAGCCCTTGGGTATGTGTGGCATTGTCGAACTGACCAATCAGGCTGGCAATATTCAGGTGCAGCGACATGTTCGTTATGTACCTGGTCATAAAGAACTGGATCAGGCTTTTGGTTTTGGCCTGCGCTGGGTAGCAGGTAGTAAATAAAAACCTATTGACTTTTAACTCCAATTAAATTTCTATCATGATGCAATGAGGGAGAAAAAATATGGCAATTAGCTTAAATAAAGGGGGAAATCTTTCCCTAAGTAAAACAGATCCAACTTTAGTTCGTATTTTAATTGGTTTGGGGTGGGACGAACGTGCAACTGATGGCGCATCTTTTGACTTGGATGCCAGTGCGTTTTTATTAACCGCCTCAGGCAAGGTGCGTGGCGACCATGATTTTATTTTCTACAACCAGTTAAAATCACAGGATGGCTCGGTTGAGCATACGGGTGACAATCGTTCAGGTCAAGGGGATGGTGATGATGAGTCTTTAGTGGTGGATTTATCTAAAGTTTCTCCTGAAATTGAAAAGATTGCCATTACGGTCACCATTCATGATGCCCAAAGTCGTGGACAGAATTTTGGACAAATTGCCAACGCTTTTATCCGTGTCGTCAATCAGGATTCAGGTATAGAAATTGTGCGTTTTGATTTAGCCGAGGATTATTCAACCGAAACCGCCATGGTATTTGGTGAGGTCTATCGTCATAATGGCGAATGGAAATTTAGAGCAGTCGGTCAGGGCTATGCGGGCGGACTTGCTGCAATGTGTCAACAATATGGTATTCAAGTTGGCTAAAACCGATATCTCAAAGCAGACAAGATGTATGTTTTGAGATTTTTTTTGAAAGGGTAACAATGAAACATTTTCGTTTCTCAATTATTTTTACCGTGATTTGTCTGGCGTTATCTGCATGGTGGGGCTTCAGTCATGGACCAGAGGCAGGCGTGCAGGCAATGCTTCGGGTATTGCTGATCACTACGATTTTGGCTGTGATGGAAGTGTCGCTATCTTTTGATAATGCTGTGGTCAACGCATCAATATTGCGTCACTGGGATGAATTCTGGAAAAAAATCTTTTTAACTGTCGGGATTCTCATTGCCGTTTTTGGTATGCGCCTGATTTTCCCAATTGTAATTGTGGCCATAACCGCAGATATGGGAATGGTCGAAGTTGTCCAGATGGCACTCAACGATCCAGTTCAGTATTCTGAAAAGTTATTGGCACATCACGCGGAAATTGCTGCCTTTGGGGGCATGTTCCTGCTTTTGGTTTTCCTTAACTTCCTGTTTGATGATGGTAAGGACACGCATTGGTTTCATTGGCTGGAATCACGTTTAGCAAATTTAGCGAATGTTCCTGCCATGTCAGTTTTCGTTGCAATGATCGCCCTTCTCATTATGGTGGGTTTTGTTGCGCCAGAGACGAAATTGGTGGTGGCGATTGCAGGCATCTGGGGTATTGTGGTTTATGTGGGTGTTCAGGCACTTGGGCATTTACTTGAAAGCAGCCAGTCAGAAGAGGCAGAGGAACCACAGGAAAGCGTAACTAAAGGTGCATCAAGTACGGTTGTCAAGGCTGGTATTGGTGGTTTCCTTTATCTGGAAGTGCTGGATGCATCATTCAGTTTTGATGGTGTGATTGGTGCTTTTGCAATTACAACTGATGTTGTTGTGATTATGCTTGGTCTTGCGATTGGTGCAATGTTTGTACGTTCCATGACCATTTATCTGGTGGAAAAAGGCACATTGGAAGCCTTTATTTATCTGGAGCATGGTGCAATGTATGCAATTGGAATGCTGGCAGCAATTATGCTATACACAGGTACAGGTGGGCATGTGCCAGAAGTGGTAACAGGCCTGATTGGAGTGGCGTTCATTATATGGGCAGTTCTCTCATCAATTGCCTATGAAAAAAGACAGACACAATCTTGATAAAATCCTGGGATATAACAAAACTGTTATATCCATAAAATATAATTTAGCAATGAGATAAGGAGAATAACTCATGGCAATTAGCTTAACTAAAGGTGGCAATGTTAGCTTGACTAAAGAAGCGCCAGGAATCACTAAAACAACGGTCGGTTTAGGCTGGAACCCTCGTGTGACAGATGGTCAGGCTTTTGACCTTGATGCGATCGCATTCCTTGTTGGAGAAAATGGTAAGGTACGTGCAGATACTGACTTTATTTTCTTCAATAATTTGACTTCATCTGACGGTTCAGTAAAACACAATGGTGACAACCGCACAGGTGAAGGCGATGGCGATGATGAAACTTTAAGCGTTGATTTAAGCAAAGTTCCTGCTGATGTGAGCAAAGTGATTTTTGCAGTGACGATTTATGATGGTCAGACACGCAACCAAAACTTTGGTCAGGTTGGTAATGCTTATATCCGTGTGATCAATGACGCAGGCGGTAGCGAAATTGCACGTTATGACTTATCGGAAGATAGCAGCACTGAGACAGCAATGATCTTTGGTGAGCTTTATAAAAATGGCAGCGAATGGAAATTCCGTGCCATTGGTCAGGGTTTTGCAGGTGGTTTAGGGCCTTTAGCAGCCTCTTATGGCGTAGCAGTTTAAGTCGGCAAACCTGCTTGGGAAAAATAGTGTTTAGGCACTATTTTTCCTTACCTGAAAAAATAATGATAAAATAGGCTATTAAAAGAAATGCTGAATTTAATTCGTGGACAAAAAATAAAATTAAATGATTTATTGCAGGGCCAAAACGCTTTTTATATTCAGATTCAATATCAAGCCAGCTTTATACTTGACCTTGCCAGTTTTGGTCTGGATGCTCAATATAAATTGAGTGATGAGCGTTATATGACGTTTTATAATCAGCCTAAAACACCGTGTCAGGCGGTACAGTTACTCGATAATCAGCTACAACAGAGTCGTTTCCTGATACCGAATTGAAAGTGTTTCTGACGAGCGTTTATATGAATTGTTATTGGAAGAATTTCCCGATTGGCTTAAAGTAGCTCAGCAAAAAAATATTGTTCAGAACTGAAGGAATAGAGAAATGGCACAATTTAGTCTGGTTGGTTCACCTGAACCATTTTTACATGTATCTATGCGCCGTGGCGATAAAATTTACTGTGAAAGTAATGCGATGGTCATGATGGAAGCTCCTTTAGAACTGAAAGGACGTTTACAAGGTGGTTTAATGCAGTCATTATTGCGACGTTTTGCCAATGAGGAATCATTATTTCAACAGCATATTGAAGCAGTGCGTGGTGATGGTGATTGTCTGCTTTCTGCTGCACTGGATGGTGATATGCAGATTCTTGATGTTGGCGCAACACAATATATTTTAAGTGATGGGGCATTTGTAGCAGCACATGATTCCGTAGAAATCAAGGCACGTTTAAACAGCAGTATTGGCGGTGCTTTTTTTGGAAATACAGGCGGATTTCTGGTCATGGAAAGCAGTGGGCAGGGACAGGTGGTAGTTGCTGGCTGCGGTACATTGTTCGAACTGGAAGTGGAACCAAATAAAGAGGTTGTGATTGATAACGGTCATGTGGTGTGCTGGGACTCACGCTTAAACTATAACTTATCTGTTTCCACCTCACAAAGTAGTGGTTTGTTGGGAAACCTGATGAATAGTGTCATGAGTGGCGAGGGTATGGTGTTACGTTTTTCAGGTAAGGGTAAAGTCATTATCTGTTCACGTAATCGTCAGAACTTTCTGGCATGGTTACAAAGTAAGTTAGGTCCATCACGTTCAGGTCAGTAATTTTTTATAATGAATGATAAATCATTGAAAACGTTTATTTCACAAAGAGGAGAAAACAATGGCGATTAATCTGGAAAAAGGTCAGAAAATTAATCTTGAAAAAGCGGATGGAAGCAGCTTACAACAAATTTTTCTGGGTGTAGGCTGGGATGTTGCCAAAAGCAAGGGTTTATTTGGCTTTGGTGGCAGCAGTGGAGATATTGATTTAGACGCGTCCGTCATTCTGTTTGATGAAAATAAACAGGTTGTAGATGTGGTTTATTTTGGGCAGTTACGCAGTAAGGATGGCAGTATCGTACACTCAGGTGATAACCTGACTGGTGCAGGCGATGGTGATGATGAAGTGATTCGTGTGAATTTGAATCAAGTGCCAAGCCATGTCAAGTCATTGGCATTTACCGTAAGCAGTTTCCGTGGACAAACTTTTGAAAAAGTTGAAAATGCGTTCTGCCGTCTGGTTGATCAAAACAGTAATCAGGTGATCGCGAGTTATAAACTGTCTTCGCAAGGTGCACATACTGGCCTGATTATTGCCAAAATTTACCGCCATAATGGCGCCTGGAAAATGCATGCGATTGGTGAAAATGTGCATGGTCGTACTTTCCAGGATATTGTTCCGCATGTGTTACCGTATGTTTAATAATTAAGCAACCCACTTTTCCGAGTCATAATCTGGAAAAGTGGGCTTGATTTATGCCATATTGACATGCCCGTAAATGTCATTATCCGCCCATCGGGTCTGAATTGGAAAAAAGAACTTAAACTGTTCGCGTGTTTTTAAATTGGGTTTACTCATGCATAAATCGCCTGATAAATTTGTAAAGCATCTTGTTCGGTCATTTCTCTTGGATTGTTCTGCAACAGTCGGGTTTGCAGCATGGCATCCTTAGCCAACTGCGGTAATTTTGCCTCGGCAATATCCAGTTCCTTGAGTTTCAGGGTAAGACCACTTTGATCCAGATGGTTTTGCATGTGGTCAATAAATAAATCACATAGGCCATCGGTACAGCCTGTACTGCGAGGGTCTAATAGCTGCATTAAATCTGCATAGTGCTGTTTTGCTTTTGGTGCATTGAATTTTAGCACTTCAACCAACACCAGTGCATTGCTATGCCCATGTGACAGATGGAAATGCCCACCGAGTGGATAGGCCAAGGCATGAACCGCACCCACAGGCGCATTGGCAAAAGCCTGACCTGCCAGCATTGAACCGACCAGCATATTTTGGCGTGCTTCCAGATCAGCCCCATTTTTCAATACTTTAGTTAAATTATGATTTAATAATTTCAGTGCATTTTGGGCTAACATATCTGCATAGAAGTTTTTTTTAACATTTGAAGTATAGGCTTCAATTGCATGTACCATCGCGTCAATACCTGTTGCAGCCGTGATGTGAGCAGGCAGACCTTGTGTAAAAGTTGCATCTAAAATGGCCACATCGGCATATAAAATTGGTGCTACCACACCCATTTTAGTGGTTGCACCTGTTGTGACAATTGAGATTGGTGTGACTTCTGAACCTGTTCCCGCTGTTGTTGGAATAAGAATGAGTGGCAAACGAGGGGATTTGGCTTGGTTTACACCATAGATTTCACTCAGTTTTTGCTGTTGTTTAGGGTGTGCGAGCAAGGCAATGATTTTAGCCACGTCCATGGAACTACCACCACCAAAACCGATGATCACATCAATTTGCTCTTGTGTCGCAAAATCAACAGCTTCTAATACAATATGCTCTGGTGGATCTGCTTGGATATCGGAATAAATAAGATACTCGAGACCAATCTGAGTCAGGATTTCTAAAATGGGTTGATGCAATTGATGCAGTATCATCCCTGCATCGGTCACAATTAATGCTTTTTGATAATTTTGTTGAGTAAGTACATTTTTAAGTTCTTGTATGGAACCTAGCCCCGAGATAATGTTGGGAACAGTTTGAAATTGAAACGGGTTCATACATACATCCTTATTTTTCATCATAAGTACATCATTTTTATATCAAGTGAGTATAAGTTTCACTGTCCAAATAAATTAACATAACACGCTGTTAAAAAGTGTAGCTTTGAAGCGATTCTGCCATTTTGAAAGTGTTATGGCGATGTCTGTATGCATCCTAAAGACAATATGAATCAATGCTTAGTGTGGAATAAAGAGCTCATTAGTAGCCCTAAAGAGTAATTAATTCAATGCTTCTGATGCAATAACTAACCAGTCGAAGCAATAGGGTGCATTTATTTCAAGTTGGTGCATTGAAATTTCTTCATAAAGGTCTTTATTTTGCCGGAGAGCTCCTTGACATTGACGGTACCTGCGGAGGTTATAACCTGCAGTGGGCATGGTCAAGCGGAGCTGCCGCCGGTATCTGGGCAGCAAAGGAGGAAGAAAAATGATCCGGATCACACAGCTGAAGCTTCCCATCACTCATACAGAAGAGCAGCTTCACCGAAAAATAGCAAAAATGCTTCGTCTTGGAAATCAACCGTTCACCTATGAGATCCGAAAACAATCTCTGGATGCCCGGCACAAAGAGGACAAAAAATTTGTCTACACTGTAGATATTAAACTGGATAACGAATCCCGTGTTCTCAAAAAAGTTCACGATAAAAATATTATGTTAATCTCTGAG
>ERZ650312.610-NODE-610-length-19998-cov-35.906684_pt1 | contig 19998 bp, 19 predicted proteins | sample MGYA00376248_ERZ650312 | MGnify/ENA primary metagenome ERZ650312 (study PRJEB26733, sample SAMN07839316) | wastewater metagenome | biome: urban; feature: wastewater treatment plant; material: waste water | place: USA: North Carolina | collected 2016-07-28 ... | reverse complement strand
GTTTGGTCGAATCATCGTCCATCAGGATGCGATGTCCGGGGCCTTCCAGATCGTCGAACTGGCCTGAGCGGGTGGCCCACCAGAACAGCCCGCCAATCACAAAGGCGAGCAGAATCGAAAACGGAATCAGCAAATACAGACTTTCCACGGCCACACCTTGTGCGCAAGTTTGCGGTGAGCGGCGATTGTACACCGTTGCCGCCCATGCCTCACGCTCCGCCTGCCGCCACCGACTTGACCCCTATGGCCGCCATCACATCCCGCAGCAACAAGGCCATGCCCTGCAAGGTCAGCCGTCAGGACACAGACACCACATCGGTAAACATATTTACTCTTGTTCAGAACAACACGGTGATGGGGCAACCCCGCCAGACCGAATCCAGTGCCCGCTTGCGCATGACACACACTGTTGCACTTTGTTACCGCTGGCGGTGCGCCATCGCGCTATGCTGCGACATTGCCGCCAGAATCCCATGGAACTCGATATGCCCCTCCGCAGCCCCATCCAGCCATCCCATCCGGGCATCCGGCCATGAGATCAGGCGTGCTGCTGGAACTGGAGCTGGTGCTACTGGTGGTGTGTTCGCTGGTGGCGCCCGCCGGGGCTTATGCTTTTCTGTATGGTCGCTGGTCGATTTCGCGGCGAACCGTGCTGGGCTTTGCCATGCTGCTGATGGTATTGGCCGGGGTGGACGTGGCGCTGCTGCAATCGCTGACCGAAAAAGCCCGGCGCACGCCAGACCTGCCTGGCATGCAGTTGTTTACCGATCAGCTGGCCCTGGTGTTGTATGTGCTGCCGGCAGCCCTGGCCGGCTTGGGGGTGAATCTGCTTTCGCATGTGCTGATCAGCCATCTGGGACAGGCCGAACGGCGGTTTGACCATCAGCACAGCCATGCCACCAGCACGCCTCATCTGCAGCACTGGCAGACGGGGCTTGTCATGCTGGCGATTGGCGCTATTTTTTTGCTGGATCTTTACAGTGGCAACGATATCCGGCTGCACGCGCTGTATCTGTTTCCACTGGCCTGGGTGGCCCGGCATCGCCAAGGCTGGCTGTTCACCACGCTGACCTTGCTGACGGTCAGCGCCTTGCAGATCGTGACTTTTTCGCTGGCCGCCGCCGGCATGGCCAGCTTTATCACCGATGCGCTGGTGTCGCTGTCGGCCTCGTGCCTGGTGGTGGTATTGGCCCGGCAGTCTGGCCAACGCCAGCAGGAACGTCCGTTTGCGCCACGGCAGGCGCGGGATATCCGTTGAGCGCTGTGCGGATTTCGTCGCGCTGGCACCGAATAATGCGCTGGCGAAAGGCTTGGGTCAGCTGTGCCGATTGGCCAGGCGTCAGGCCGGCAGCCAAAGTGATTTGGCGACGTATGAACGGCGTGCCAGCCGGGTCTGTGCAGGCGGCCAAAGCACACAGGCATACCATGCATGATATTGCACTCTATGTAAAATAAGTGCCATGTATTGCACTTAACCGCTTGTAAAAACAACAGCCGCCGACCAAAGGCCGGCGGCTGTGCATGCAAGCGCGCAGTGGCTCACTCCGCCTTGTCGGCGGCCTCAATACGCTCGGCCACCGGGGCCAGATCCACCGACTCGGCGGCGCTTTCCTCGTGCAGATTCATGATGACATCGGTCAGTTTGCGCCGTGCCGGGATGTGATGGTCAAAGCGCCAATCGGCAATCAGCTCCATGGCCAGATCGAAATTGCGCATGTCCAGCGCGTTCAGTTGCGACAACTGAAAAGGCACACCGGTTTCCAGGCTGCGCGCCAGATCCACCAACACGGCCACATCGCCCTCGGCGGCGCCGGATTCGATCAATTTGCGGATTTTTTTTGCTGCATTCATGTCACGTTCCTGGTGAGTGTCGAACCTGTCGTGATGATACGGGGGGTTTGCACTGCACAATATTAAGCTTGTGTTGCCATTATATGACATGCCGGCCGCTTTGCCCGGCACTTTGTGCGCCGTATCCGGGCCGGCGCCCGGGGCCAGATCAGCACATGCAGCCACCTGGCGAACCTCACCCGGACCCTGAACCCGGGCAAAAGTTCCTTGGCCGTCCGTCACCAGGCCACGTCAGTGGCAGGTGTCGTTTCCCCATGCTGTCCTTGTCTATACAATATCGCTTTTTTCATCCTCGGCGCGCGCCGATGCTGGAGCAGAACCGCATGTCTGAAGAACAATTCACCAATATCTCGATGGCCGTGCTGCTTACCGGTCTGATCCTGTTCATGGGCTTCATCATCTGGGATCTGGGCAAAAAGTCCAACGCCGGCCGCTTTGGCATGTTCGTGCTGTTTCTGGCGCTGGGTTTTGGCGTCACCGGCTTTGTCTTCAAGGAACTGCTGGTCAGCTACATCATCGCCAAATAAGCGCAGCCGGGTTTACCCGCCTCAGGAAATGTTATGCCGTCATTTGATATTGTTTCAGAAGTCGATGTCGTCGAAATCAAGAACGCCGTCGAGCAGTGCAACAAAGAAGTCAGCAACCGCTTTGACTTCAAGGGCTCGGACGCCCGCGTCGAGCAGGGCGACAAGGTGCTGACCGTGTTTGCCGACGATGATTTCAAGCTGGAGCAGGTGATTGACGTGCTCAAGACCAAGCTCAGCAAGCGCAATGTGGACATCCGCTGCCTGGATTACGCCAAAGTCGAAAAAGTCAGCGGCAACAAGGTCAAGCAGGCCATCACCGTCAAAGTGGGCGTGGACACCGAGCTGGCCAAAAAGCTGGTGCGTCTGATCAAGGACAGCAAGCTGAAGGTGCAGGCGTCGATTCAGGGCGACGCCGTGCGCGTGTCCGGCGCCAAGCGCGATTTGCTGCAAGAGTGCATCGCCATGGTGCGCAAGGAAGTCACGGATTTTCCGCTGCAATACAATAACTTCCGCGATTGATACTCCCGGCGCGCCGCCGGGTTCTGGAGGGTGCGATGCGCTCCATGATTCGCCATGCTTTACTGGCCAGCGCTGCGCTGACGCTGCTGGCTGGCTGCGCCCAGTTGTCGGTGCAGACCGACTACAACCCGGCCCGACCGCTGCCGCCGCTGCGTACTTATCAACTGGGCGAGGTGCGCGTTTACGACGCCCAGGGCCGGCTGGACGCCGACAACACCTTGCAAAAAGACCGCATCGGCCGTGTGCTGGCCACGGCATTTGCCGAGCGCGGTGTCAGCCCCTTGTCGCGTCAGGCCGATGTGCAGGTGAATGTGGAAGTCGAACAGCGCGAAGTCAGCCAGATCATCGACCCACGCCCGCGCGTCAGCGTGGGCATTGGCCGGGGCATCTATCCGGGCTGGGGTTTGGGCTGGCAAGTGCCGATGCAGCGCGACTATCAGGAAGGCCGCTTGCGGGTGGACCTGCTCAAGGATGGTGCACTGCTGTGGCGCGGCGAAACCCGCGCCACGCTCAACAGCAATGGTCAGTGGGACGAGGCTGGTATGCTGGATGGCATGCGTCAGGTGATCAAGGCGCTGCCGCCGCCAGCACCCTAAGTGTGGCTAACAAAGCTGAGCGAAGCGATCCTGGCCAGGCGCGCGACCGCAGACAGTACGGGGTAGTACGGCAAGGTCGGGCAACAACGCCAGGAGGGGTTTGTTAGCCGCTCTAAGTGTGGCTGCCTGGCGCCCCCTGTTTGCTACGCGGCTCACCAAACGCCACGCAATCGGCGCGGCTGACAGTGAGCCCGTCAGACGGGATCATCAGAAGGTGGGCGGCGAGCTGGCGCTGACCACTTCGCAGATTTCATCGCCGACATTGCGAAAGCGGTGCGGCTGCTGGCTGTCAAAATAATACGCGTCGCCCGGCCCCAGCACGCGTGATTCTGTGCCTACGGTGAGCTCTACATGGCCACGGATGACCACGCCGCCTTCCTGGCCGTCGTGTTGCAGCATGTCCGGCCCGGTGTCGGCGTGAATCTCATAGCGCTCGCGCAGGATGGCGATGTCGCGCCGCTCGTGCCCGACGCCCACCAGCCGCAGCTCAATGCCGTTATTGCCCAGGTCGGGCAGCTCATCATGGCGGTAAAACACCTGCTGTGCGGCCGTCTCGGCGTCGAAGGTGAAGAAGTCGGCCAGCGACATGGGCAGACCTTCCAGCACTTTCTTCAGCGAGCTGATCGACGGGCTGACCCGGTTCTGTTCAATCAGGGAAATGGTGCCATTGGTGACGCCGGCCCGTTTGGCCAGCTCACGCTGCGACAGCCCGAACTTGTCCCTCACCATGCGCAAACGCGCGCCCACATCCATGCCTGATCCTTCCTGATATGCAAGACGGCCTGCGCCGCTTGCGGTCACCACTGTTCACAATTCTAGACGACCTGCCCATTCATGCTACGACAATGGCACGAATGCTGCATGGCAAAACCGGTGTTTCTTGGCATGCCAGCCTGTTTGCAGCCAGAATTTACAAACAATCTGGCGGTATTGTAGATTTTTTTAAACAAACCATGCGATTTGCCTCACTCACGCCCAGGGCCTGAGCCGGCGGCGCGGCCGCCTATGGTAATCGCTATGGCCGCAGAACTTAAGAACTTGTTAACGATGGCATCAGTCCTGACAGATATTTCGGACAGCTCACAAAACTCAGCGCAGCGCGCCTGGCCAGGCGCGCGACCGCAGACCGTGCTGACAGCACGGCAAGATCGGGCAACAACGCCAGGAGGGTTGGGTGGGCTGTTCTTCTTCCGGATGGGTGCAAGGAGCGCGCCATGTACGCCGTAGTGGGAATTCCCTGTGACATCAAGCCGGTAGGCAAGCATCCGTTTCATGCTGCTGGCGTGAAATACGTCGCCGCCGTGGCCGGCGGCGCCCGCTGTTTGCCGCTGCTGCTGCCGGCGCTGGGCGGGCAACTGCCGCTGGCGGCGGCGCTGGATCAGTTTGACGGCGTGTTGCTGACTGGCAGCTTGTCCAATGTCGAGCCGCAGCACTACGCTGGCGCAGCCAGCCGCCCCGGCACGCTGCACGACCCGGCGCGCGACGCCACCACGCTGCCGCTGATTGGCGAAGTGATCGCGCGCGGCATGCCCTTGCTGGGCATTTGCCGCGGCTTTCAAGAGATCAACGTCGCCTTGGGCGGTACGCTGCATCAGCATGTGCAGGAACAAGCCGGCCTGGCCGACCACCGGGATTTATCCGGCGACGCGCCGCTGGAGGTCAGCTACGGGCTGGCGCACCCGGTGCGGCTGCGCCCCGGCAGCCTGCTGGCCCAGGCGCTGGGCGTGGACGAGATTCAGGTGAACTCACTGCATCAGCAAGGCGTGGCCACCCTGGCCCCCGGCCTGCGCGCCGAGGCGCACGCGCCGGATGGGCTGATCGAAGCCTTCAGCCTGCCCGATGCGCCGGGCTGGCTGCACGCGGTGCAATGGCACCCGGAATGGCAGTATGCACACAACCCGGCTTCGCTGGCGCTGTTTACCGCGTTTGGCGAAGCCTGTCGGCAATACCGGCAGGCCCGCACCGGCCAGCCAGCGTTGCCCACCCCGCAAGGAGAAGCCCGATGAGCAGCTATATGATCGAATGGATGCGCGAGCATCGCATCACCGAAGTGGAATGCATTGTCCCCGATATGACCGGCGTGGCGCGCGGCAAGATTGTGCCCAAGGACAAGTTCATCAGCGAACCAGAAATGCGGCTGCCAGAAGCCGTGCTGATTCAAACTGTGACTGGCGATTACCCGGACGACAGCGTGCTGGACCCGGTGGACGCCGACATGATTCTGCAACCGGATCAAAACACCATCCGCTTTGTGCCCTGGGCGGTGGACCCGACCGCGCAGATCATCTTTGACTGCTACAAGTCCGATGGCCAGATGTCGGAAGCCGCGCCGCGCGCCGTGCTGCGCCGGGTGCTGGATTTATACGCCCAGCGCGGCTGGTCGCCGGTGATTGCCCCGGAAATGGAGTTTTACCTGATCGCCACCAACCCGGACCCGGACATCCCGGTGACGCCGCCAGTGGGGCGCACCGGTCGCGCCGAATTTGGCCGCCGCTCCTACGCCATTGATGCCGTGAACGAATTTGACCCGCTGTTCGAGGACATCTACGACTACTGCCATGCGCAAAACCTGGAAGTGGACACGCTGATTCACGAAATCGGCACCGCGCAGATGGAAATCAACTTCTTGCACGGCAACCCGCTGGACCTGGCCGACCAGGTGTTTTTGTTCAAGCGCACGGTGCGCGAGGCGGCGTTCCGCCATGGCATGTACGCGACTTTCATGGCCAAGCCGATGGAAGGCGAGCCGGGCAGCGCCATGCATATGCACCAGAGCGTGATCGACACCGCCAGCGGGCGCAATGTGTTCTCCAACGAAGACGGCAGCCCGTCGCCGGCGTTTTATCACTTCATCGGCGGCTTGCAGCGCTATCTGCCGAAAACCATGCCGTTTTTTGCCCCATATGTGAACTCTTACCGCCGGCTGACCCCGTACACCGCCGCGCCGACCAATGTGCAATGGGGCTTTGACAACCGCACGGTGGGCCTGCGCGTGCCGCACTCCAGCCCGGCGGCGCGCCGGGTGGAAAACCGCGTGCCGGGGGTGGACGTCAATCCCTATATCGCCATGGCCGCCTCGCTGGCCTGCGGCTATCTGGGCATGGTCAACCAGATCGACTGCGCCGAGCCGGTGCAGATCAACGCCTATTCGCTGCCTTACGAGCTGCCGCGCGGCACTGAAGATGCCCTGGAGCAACTCAAGGCCTGCCCGGAAATCGCCGAGATTCTTGGCCCGCGCTTTGTCGAGCTGTACATCGCCATGAAAGAAAAAGAATTCTCTGAGTATTTCCGCGTGATCAGCCCGTGGGAGCGTAAATTCCTGCTGCTGCATGTGTAAACTGCACGCCATTCATCCCATCCTCTCCCAGATTATTCCGTTGGCCATGCCATGGGCGCATGGCCAACGTCACCAGGAGCCGCATCATGAACACCCCCCGCACCACGCAAGCGTGGCAGGCGCTTGACGCCGCCCATCATCTGCATCCGTTCTCTGACGCCCATTCGCTCAATCAATTGGGCAGCCGGGTGGTGGTGCGCGGCGAAGGCGTGCGCATCTGGGATTCGGAAGGCCAGTGCATCATCGACGGCATGGCCGGGCTGTGGTGCGTCAATCTCGGCTATGGCCGCAAGGAGTTGGCCGAGGCGGCTTACCAGCAAATGCTGGAACTGCCGTTTTACAATACATTTTTCAAGACCACTCACCCGCCGGTGATCGAGCTGTCCACCCTGCTGGCCGAGCTGACCCCGCCGCAGTTCAACCATGTGTTTTTGACCAATTCCGGCTCGGAATCCAACGACACCGTGATCCGCATGGCGCGGCATTTCTGGGCGGCGCAAGGCCAGCCGCAGAAAAAAATCCTGATCAGCCGCATCAACGCCTACCACGGCTCCACCATTGGCGGCGCCTCGCTGGGCGGCATGAGCTATATGCACGCGCAGGGCGATTTGCCGATTCCCGGCATTGTGCATATCGAGCAGCCGTATTGGTATGTGAATGGCGGCGAACTCAGCCCGGAAGAATACGGCCTGAAAGCCGCCCGCGCGCTGGAAGCCAAAATCCTTGAACTGGGCGCCGAAAACGTCGCCGCCTTTATTGGCGAGCCGATTCAGGGCGCCGGTGGGGTGATTATCCCGCCGTCCACCTATTGGCCAGAAATCCAGCGCATCTGCCGCGAGCACGATATTTTGCTGATCAGCGACGAAGTGATTTGCGGCTTTGGCCGCACCGGGCGCTGGTTTGGCTGTGAGTATTTTGGCTTTGCGCCGGATCTGATGCCGATTGCCAAGGGCTTGTCGTCGGGTTATCAGCCGATTGGCGGGGTGATGGTCGGCGACCGGGTGGCCCAGGTGTTGATGAATTCGGGCGATTTCAACCACGGCATGACCTACTCCGGCCACCCGGTGGCGGCGGCAGTGGCGGCGGCCAACCTGAAAATCCTGCGCGACGAAGGCATCGTCGACCGGGTGCGCGACGACACCGGCCCTTATTTGCAAAAAAAATGGCAAGAAGCATTTGCCGACCACCCACATCTGGACGATGTGCGCGGCGTGGGCTTTTTAGCAGCGTTTACCTGGGTCAAGGACAAATCACGGCGCGAGTTGTTCGCCAACCCCGGGGAAGTCGGCACAATCTGCCGCGACATCTTTTTCAAGAACAACCTGATCATGCGTGCCGTGGGCGACAGCATGGTCAGCGCGCCGCCGCTGGTAATGACCCAGACAGAAATTGATGAGATGATTGCACTGGCTGCGCGTTGTGTGGATCAGACCACGAACACCCTCCGCGCACGCGGCCTGATTTGACTTCGCCCCCCCAGGGCGGCGCGTCCACCATCTGGCGCGAACATGCTTGATGGGGACGCGAGCGCAAGCTGCAATCCAATAAGGATAAAAGTTTTCGCGCACGGCCTGCGGGTTTGATAGAATCGAGCCGCTTTTCTGTTTGTGGCGCCCGGCCTTAAGCCAGGACAGGCGCAGACGATAGATAACAAAAACCCAGGGATCTCGGTACATGTTTGTAATCATCGGCTACATCATCGTTTTTTCCAGCGTTATCGGCGGCTTCCTTCTGGCCGGCGGTCACGTGGCTGCACTTATCCAGCCAGCGGAATTCATCATCATCGTGGGTGCAGCGGTGGGTGCCTTCATCACTGCCCACGGCGGCGCGCCGATGAAGGCCATCTTTGCCGCCGTCCCCGGTGCGTTCAAGGCCTCGCGCTACAACAAGGCGCTGTACATGGAGCTGTTTGCCCTGCTGTACGAGCTGCTGTCCAAGGTGCGTAAAGAAGGCCTGATGTCGATCGAAGCCGATGTCGACGACCCGCAGAACAGTCCGATTTTTTCCAAGTACCCGATTGTGGTCGACGACCACGTAGTCATCGAATTTCTCTGTGACTACCTGCGCCTGATGGTGGGGGGTAACCTGAATCCGTTCGAAATCGAAAACCTGATGGACATCGAAATCGAAACCCACCATAGCGAAGGCGCCATGCCGGTGAACGCGCTGGCACGCATGGCCGACTCGCTGCCCGCCTACGGTATTGTGGCGGCGGTGATGGGGGTGGTGCACACCATGGAATCGGTGGGTGTCCCGCCGGCCGAGCTCGGCCGGTTGATTGCCGCCGCCCTGGTGGGTACCTTCCTGGGTATCTTGATCTCGTATGGTTTTGTCAGCCCGCTGTCCACCCGTCTGGAACACCGCCTGAACGATGTGCACCGTGTGTTGCAATGCGTGAAAGTGACCCTGCTGGCCAGCTTGAACGGCTACGCCCCGCCGGTGGCAGTGGAGTTCGGCCGCAAGGCGCTCAACAGCGAAGATCGTCCGGGCTTCCTGGAGCTGGAAGAACATCTCAAGAAGGCTCGCAGCGGCGGTCGTTGATCGCGGTTGAGACAAGGCAGGAATCATGGCAGACGAATCTCAACGCCCCATTATTGTCAAGCGCGTCAAGAAGGGCCATGGCGACCACCATGGCGGCGCCTGGAAGATTGCCTACGCCGACTTTGTGACGGCCATGATGGCATTCTTCCTGCTCCTGTGGCTGCTGTCCTCGGTGTCGCAGGGCGCGCTCAACGGCATTGCCGAATACTTTCGCACCCCGCTGAAGATCGCGCTGATGGGCGGCAGCCGCTCGGGCGACACCACCAGCCCGATCAAGGGCGGCGGCCAGGACCTCACCCGCACCGATGGCCAACTGCGCAAGTCGCACGAAATCTTTGATGAAAAGAGCCGCGAGAAAGAAAAAAATCGCGAGCGCGACAAGCAGGCGCTGTCCAACCTGCAAAAACGCATCAAAGAGGCCATCGAAAACAACAAGATTCTTCAGCAGTACAAGAATCAACTGTTGCTGGAAATGACGCCGGAAGGCCTGCGCGTACAGATTGTGGACGAAAAAAACCGGCCGATGTTCGACTCGGGTAGCGCACAATTGCTGCCACATACCCGCGAGCTGCTGCATGAACTGGGCAAGCAACTGAACGAAGTGCCCAACCGGCTGACCATCTCCGGCCACACCGATGCCTCGCAGTACGCCGCCGGGGATCGCGGCATGGGTAACTGGGAGCTGTCGTCCGAGCGTGCCAATGCCGCCCGTCGTGAACTGGTCGGTGGCGGCATGCAGGATAACAAGTTGTTGCGGGTGATCGGCCAGGGTTCGGCCACCCCGCTGGACAAGGCCAACCCGCTCAATCCGGTTAACCGCCGTATTTCGATCGTGGTGCTGAACAAAGAATCCGAAGCGGCTGTCCTGCGGGAAAGCGAGCCGGGTGAAACGGTTTACGCCCCGCCGGGCCTGGCCAACCGGATGACGCCGCCGGCTCCGGCCACTGCAGCTACTGCGGCTACCCCGCCGCCAGGCTCGCCCGCTCAATGATGCGACTCCACCTGCGCCAGCTGGCTATCTTTCTGATGGCGCTGGCGCTGGCCATTGTGGCCGGCCTGCTGGGCGCCCCGTGGCCGCTGGTGTGGATGCAGCCGCCGCTGGCGATGCTGCTGGCCATGCTGTGGCGCACACCACGCTGGTGGTGGCTGTTGCATCTGCTGTTGTTGCCCGCTGTCTTTTTGGCGATGCAGGCTGATCTGCCTCCTTGGCTATATCTGCTGGCTGCATTGCTGCTGTTTGCCATCAGCCGCAACGCGCTGACCGAGCGGGTGCCGCTGTTCCTGACGTCACAGGCCGCGCTGGATGCCCTGGCCGCCCGCCTGCCCCCCGCTGCCCGACTGATCGATCTGGGCTGTGGCACCGGCCGCCTGCTGGAAGGCCTGTCGCGCCGCCGGCCCGACCTGATTCTGCACGGGGTGGAAAGCGCCTGGCTGCCCTGGCTGTGGGCGCGGCTGCGCTTGGCCCGCCGGCCCAATGTCAGCGTGACGCTGGGTGACATCTGGCCGGCCTCACTGGCCGGTTATGGGGTGATTTACACCTATCTTTCCCCGGAACCAATGGCCAGAATCTGGCATAAAGTAAAACAAGAGGCTGATTCCGGCGCTTGGCTGATCAGCAACTCTTTTGCGGTGCCCGATGTCCAACCGGACGAATCGATTGCGGTTGACGATGCAACCGCCTCAACCCTGTACATTTGGCGTTTGACGACATGACTACCTGGCTTGATACCCTGACTCAGCACCGTCTGCCGGTGCTAGAGGCAACCTGCAAACGCGTGGATGCCTTTCGCCGCATTCCCAGCGACCAGTTCAACCTGGCTGACCTGTCCAATGTGGTGCTGGCCGACCCGCTGATGGCGTTTCAGGTCTTGCGCAGCACCGCGCGCATCGAACGCACGCGCACCTTCAGCGAATCGCTGAATATTGAGCACGCGCTGATGATTCTGGGCGCCAATGCGTTTTTTGAAGAATTCAACAAATTCGACGCGCTGGAATCCATGTTCTCCCTGTCGCAAACCGGGGTGGATCAGATCATCAGCCTGATGTCGCGCTCGCGCGTGGCGGCGCTGCTGATCAAGGATTGGCTGTCGCTGATGGAAGAACACCGCGTGGAAGACTGCTTTGTGGCCGCACTGATGCACAATGTGCCGGCATGCGCCTTCCGTGCTGAAACCGGCGTGGACAAATCCTTTGCCGATCTGGATGTGCTGGCGCGGCAGGCAGGCTTTCTGGATTACAAGCAGATGATCGAGCGCTTTATCGAAAGCCAGCGTCTGTCTGATCTGCTGCTTGACCTGCTGACCACGCCGCCCGGCTTTGACCGCCGCCGCCTGCTGCTGAAAAGCGCCATCGAAGTGGCCAATATGCTGGAACAAGGCTGGTGGCGCATTGAGCTGGTGGAAAAAATCGTCGGCGTGGCTCACCTGCTGGCGCGTCCGTTTGAAACCATCTGGCACGACATGCTGCAACTGGTGCTCAATGTGGCGCGCAACCCGCATGTGCCGGGCTATGGCCTCCTGGCCCGCCAACTGGCGGCCATGCCTGAGCCGGAACAGCCGCTCAGCCAGAGCTTTCTGAACCTCAGCATCCAGTGGGATCCGGCCAGCAGCAGCGAGCCGCCGGCTGAATTCGACCAGGCATTGAACTGGGTGGTCAGCTTCCTGGCCAAGGACATGGCGCAAGAGCGGGTGATCTTTTTCCGCCACAACAGCCCACACTGGCAGCTGTCTGCCACCCAGTATGTTGGCCTGAACGACGACGACACCTTGATTGCCCGCCCGCTGCCGCTGTCGCAGCACCCGTTCTTTGCCAGCCTGGGGCAAAAGGCGCAAGCCTTCCGCTGCCAGCCCGGCCAGTTGGACCGGCTGCGCGCCACCTTTGCCGATGATTTCTTTGCCCGCATTGGCGACCATGGTTTTGCCGCCATGTCGGTGGTGCGCGATGGGCGCTTGCTGGGCGTGTTTTATTTTGACAACTGCTCGTCTGGCAAACCGGTGGACGATCTGGTGTATCAGCAATTCAAGGCCGCCGTGTCGCGGCTGTGTGCCTGACCCTGCTTGATCTGATGGCGATTTCCGCCCGGCTGGCGCCTGCTGGCCGGGCGAACTGTTTTCTGGGGCTGCCCAATGTATCTGAACCCGATTCTGTCTACCCAAAACGAACACATCAAGGCGCTGGCGCGGCTGGCGGCCAAGCCGGCTGAGCGGCGCGCGCGCGGCCAGTTATTGCTGGAAGGCATCCATCTGCTGGACGCCGCGCTGAATCACTGCCTGGCGGTGGACGAAGTGCTGGTGCAAAGCCGCGCGCTGGCCCACCCGGAAGTGTCGGCGCTGCTGGCGCGCCTGCCGGCCAGCTGTCGCGGCCATGAAGTCAGCGAGGCGGTGATGGCCAAGCTCAGCAGCCTGAACACCCCGCCCGAGCTGGTTGCCGTCATCCCCACCCCGGCCGCCGCCGCGCCCGATGCCGACGACAGCCTGTTGCTGCTGGACGCGGTGCAAGACCCCGGCAACCTGGGGGCCATTCTGCGCACCGCTGCCGCCGCTGGCGTGCGCCAGGTGTGGCTGTCGCCGCAGTGCGCTGATCCGTGGTCGGCCAAGGTGCTGCGCGCCGGCATGGGCGCGCACTTTGCCGTGGCGCTGCACACCGACGCCGAGCTCACCCGCGTGCTGGCCGAATTCAACGGCCCGGCCATTGTCACCAGCCTGGACGCCACGCAATCGCTGTATGCGCTGGATTTGCGCCAACCGTGCGCCTTTGTGTTTGGCAACGAAGGCGCCGGCGTGTCGGCGCCAGTGCTGGCCCGCGCCAGCCACCCGGTGCGCATCCCGATGCCGGGTGTGGCGGAATCCCTTAACGTGGCGGCGGCGGTGGCGGTGTGTTTGTTTGAGCAAGTGCGCCAGCGGCTGCCCGGCTGAACCAGCTTTTTTTTATCTTCCTGCATTGTCCGTGCTCATGTCTTTTCCTGCTTCCTGGCGCGCGCCGGCGCTGTTGTTGGCGCTCTGGCTGATCTGGGGTTACAACTGGGTGGTGTCCAAAACCGGCCTGCACTGGATGGGCGCGCTCGAGTTTGCCGCGGGCCGCACCGTACTGGCCACCCTCACCTTGGGCCTGATTCTGCTGGGCAGCCGCCGCGCGTTGGCCCCGCCGCCTTGGCGCGCCACGCTGTGGCTGGGGTTAACGCAAACCACTGGTTTTACCGGCCTCACCCATCTGGCGCTGGTGGCTGGCGGCGCAGGCAAGGTGTCGGTGCTGGCCTACACCATGCCGTTCTGGACCTTGCCGCTGGCCTGGCTATGGCTGGGCGAGCGCGTGCGCGGCGGCCAGTGGCTGGCCATCGGCCTGGCGCTGCTGGGCCTGCTGGCCATTCTGGAGCCCTGGCGCGCCAGCCACACCGCCGGCCTGCCCGAGGTGCTGGCGCTGGCTGGCGGTGTCAGCTGGGCGGCCAGCGCCATCATCGCCAAGCAATTGCGCGCCAGCCATCAGGTGGACGTGCTGGCGCTGACCTTCTGGCAAATGCTGTACGGTCTGCCACCGCTGCTGGCGCTGGCCTGGCTGTGGCCGGGTGCGCCCACCGCCTGGGCCGAACCGGGCTTATGGCTGACGCTGGGCTTTGCCGGGGTGTTTGCCGGCGGCATTGGCTGGCTGATGTGGTTGATGCTGCTGGGCCGCCTGTCAGCCGGAGCCGCCGGGCTGAATGTGCTGATCATCCCGGCCATCGCCGTGCTGGCTGCCTGGCTCCAACTGGGCGAGCAGCCGTCCTCGGCCGAATGTATGGGCATGGCGCTGATTGCCCTGGCGCTGACTTTGCTTGCCCTGCTGAACATGAAACCCCCGTCCCGAGGAGACTGACCCGATGTCCGCGCAAGACCAGACCCGCTTTCTGTCGATGACCGTGCTGATGACGCCGGACATGGCCAATTTTTCCGGCAACGTGCACGGCGGCGCCATCCTGAAACTGCTCGACCAGGTGGCCTATGCCTGTGCCAGCCGCTACGCCGGCCAGTATGTGGTGACGCTGTCGGTGGATCAGGTCACCTTCAAGCAGCCGATCCACGTCGGCGAGCTGGTGACGTTTCTGGCGGCGGTGAACCACGTCGGCCGCACCTCGATGGAAATCGGCATCAAGGTGGTGGCGGAAAACATCCACACCCGCGTCAGCCGGCACACCAACAGCTGTTATTTCAGCATGGTGGCGGTGGATGAACTGGGCAAGCCGGTGACCGTGCCGCACTTTGCCCCGGCCAATGACGAAGAACGTGCACGCTTTGCCAAGGCTGAACGGCGCAAGGCACTGCGCCGGGCGCTGGCGGAGGAGGATTTGCATTGAAACTGGCCGGAGCGGCTGCCGATGCCCTGCTGCCCCGTGCTACAGGGCAACCGCATCAACCCTCTGCCGCGCCGTTCGCGTCGCCGCACGCATCAGAGGCTGCCGCAATCTTGAGCCTTTCCCCCCGCCACGCTACACTGCGGTGATGGCACACCTCCACGACAGCGGCTACAAATACCTGTTTTCTCACGCCGAACTGGTGCAGGAACTGCTGGAAGCCTTTGCCCCGCCTGGCGTGTCAGCCTTGCTGGACTACACCACTTTGCGCCTGGAAAACGGCAACTACGTCACCCCGGCCATGCAGCCACGGGCCGATGACATCGTCTGGTCGGTGGAGTTGCAGGGGCAGCGCATCTACCTCTACCTGCTGCTGGAATTCCAGTCCACCCCGGACGACAGCATGCCGGCGCGCATGCTGCAATACGTTGCCGCGCTGTACGACCATCTGCTGCGCAGCAAGGCAGTGGACATCGCCGATGGCCTGCCGCCGGTGCTGCCCATCGTGCTGTACAACGGCGACGCCCGCTGGCGGCAAAGCAGCGAACTCTACGATCTGATCCGCGTCCACCCGCAGGTGCTCAAGGCCTTTCAGCCGCGGCTGAGATTCTGGCTGCTGGATCAAGGCGCGTTTGCCGCCAGCGATCTGGAAGCCATGCGCCGCGTGGTGGCTGCCATCTTTCGCTTCGAGCACACGCCGGACACCGCAGCGGCCAAGCGGGCCATCCGCCATCTTGCCGAAGCGATAGCCCATTCACCGTTCAAGCAGCGCATCGACCGGGTGGTGACGCGCTGGATAAAATACCGGCTGAAAAGCAGAATGCCGGGACTGGCCGTGCCCGATGCAGAAGAATTGACGAAAGGGATGGACATGCTGGAAACCAATATTGACCGGTGGGAAGCGCAGGCGATAGCCAAGGGCATGCAGCAGGGCATGCAACAGGGTATCCAGCAGGGCGAAGCGTTGTTGCTGCAACGTCAGCTGACCCGCCGTTTCGGCGTGCTGCCGGCGGCACGGCTGGCCAGCATTGCCGCTGCCACGCCTGCCCAGCTGGAAACCTGGGGTGATCGTGTGCTGGATGCGAAATCGCTGGATGAAGTATTTGGCGACATGCGGCATTGAACCGGATTCCCCACTGCGACCGGGGGCGGATTTATGGCTGCCATCCGATAGCCGTAGCGGCTTACGGGCTGTTAAGAGTCGCTAACAAAACCCAGCGCAGCGCGCCTGGCTAGGCGTGCGGGCCGCAGACAATACAAGTGGTACGGCAAGGCCGCGCAACAACGCCAGGAGGGTTTTGTTAGCGGCTCTAAGCATGGCGTTCATGTGATGGCCCTGTCCCACTGTGCAAGCTGAAATTATCGGTTTAGACTGTATCTGTTTATGGCATGGCCCTGGATGGATGCATGCCTTGCCCCGGTCTCACTCACATCACCAAGCCGACTCTCGATGCAAGAAAAAATCAAAACCCTGCTGATCCAGCTCAACCACGGCCTGGTTGAGCGTGAAAACACCTTGAAAGCGGCGCTGCTCACCGTGCTGGCGGGTGAAAACCTGCTGCTGATCGGCCCGCCCGGCACCGGCAAAAGCCTGATTGCCCGCCGCATTGCCGATTGCCTGAGCACACGCCCGGACGATGACCATTCCGATGCCGATTATTTTAAATATTTAACCTTGGGTATTCAGGCCGACAATCAGCATGATGATAACCGTCCGGATACGGGTTATTTCGAATACCTGCTGACCAAGTTTTCCACCCCGGAAGAAATATTCGGCCCGCTGTCGATTACCGAACTCAAGGCTGACCGCTTCAAGCGCAACACCGCAGGCTATTTGCCCACGGTCAGCGTGGCGTTTCTCGATGAAATTTTCAAGGCCAGTTCGTCCATTCTCAATGCGCTGCTGACCATCCTCAACGAGCGGGTGTACCACAACGGTGCCGAACCTCAGGCTGTGCCCTTGCAGGCCCTGATTGCCGCCTCCAACGAACTGCCCAGCGAGCAGGAAGAGCTCAGCGCGCTGTACGACCGCTTTCTGGTGCGGGTGTTTGTCGATTATGTCAGCCAGGACAACCTGCCACGCCTGTTCGACAAGACCGGCGACATGCCCGCATTGCGCCCCCTGAGCCGCAGCGACCTGCACGATATCCGCCGTGCAGCCGAAGCCGTGACCCTGCCGCCAGAGATTATCCAGGCCATCCAGCGCATCTGGGCACAACACAAGGACACCTTCAAGGAAGATCGCCGCGAGAGTTTGTCCGACCGGCGGCTGAAAAAGCTCATCAAGCTGTTGTCCGTGTCGGCAGCCAGCAATGGCCGTGACGAAGTGGACTTGTCGGATGTCATGTTGCTGAAGGATTGCCTGTGGAATCATCCGGACAATGCGGTGAAGGTGCGGGAGATTGTGTTCAATACCTTGCGTGATTTCAGCCGGCAGGTGCCGCAAGACCATGGGGCAGAAGTAGCCTGGGCTGATCAGCCTCAGGCAAGCGCTGGCGCTACGCCAAAAATCAAGGGTTACAAGGGCAGCGGCACCGCACACGATCCATTGCTGATTGAAAATATTCATGACCTTGCCGGGCTGGCTCGACCGGAAGTGGGCCAGCAAGGGTATTATTTCAGGCAGACGGCTGATATTGATTGCTCTGGGCTGAGCAGCTGGATGTATATTTTTTTTAGAGGGCATTACAACGGTAATGGGTATAACATTAAGTGTAAAAATTTTTCAAAATCGGAAAGTAGCTATATTTATCTTTTTGACACCATTCAAGAAAAATCTACCATTTCAAATTTAAGATTAATAGATATCATGCTTGCAAAGTCAGTCAAAGATAGCTTGGTATCCAGATTGTCCTCAAATTTAAATCTAATTGAAGGAAATGCAGATGGCTGTATTGTTGAGGACTGCTTAGCAATAATTGACGGCAGGGGTAATATGGATATTTTTGGTGGAATTGCTTATGAATTAAAAAATGGAAGTAGAGTTGAGCGCTGCTTTGTCTCTGGAAGTATCCAGAAACGGGAACAAAGGCTGTCGCAGCTAATGCAGCAGAAACGGCAACAGCAACTGCAACAGCAATCGGATAGAATTTCAGCCATAGCAGTTAAATGTGATGCCTGTGTCATTAAGAAATGTGCTATTGGGGCTTTCTCTGAGGTTTATTGCGAAATAGGTATTGCGCACAGTATTTCTTCAAGTACAACCCTGGAAAACAATATCTCTATCGATAGCAATAATCAGAGTGCTTTGAGCATGAGTTTTGGCGCTTCACATTCAGATGGATCACATTCAGATGGAAAATATGGCCAATCTATTGCCCCTGCACTATTCACACAGCACTACTTTGAACACACCCTCGGCTGGGACTTCGACACCGTCTGGCAATGGGATGCCGCCAACAATCGGCCCGCGTTGCGCGCCATCAGCCCCGGAACAGCAGGGCTGACCCCAAAACCCACGGCTACCACTGCTCGCACCACCGACCTGCTCACCCGGCAAATTCGCGCCAACCTCTGGCTGTAGGAAACACGCGCATGTTTTCCTCACTTGCCAATCTGGCGCGCTCGGGCATGAATATGCTCAAGGCCGGTCTTCCGCTCGGGCTGAAAACGCTTAAGTATTTCATCGACAGCACCTTCCGCGATCAGGTCACGCCGGAGCCCGGCAGCGTGCTGTATTGTGATTTGTGGGTGGCGGTGGAGCACTCCGGCATTTACCTGGGGGATGGTGCCATTGCCAATATCGTGGTCGATGGCCTGGCGGAAAGCACGGTGTGCCGCAGCAGCCCGCACAGCTTTACCTCCAAGAGCACGCTGGGGCGCAAGATTTATGTGTCGTGCAATAGCCATGGTGCGGTTGGCCATCCGGTGGTGGCGCGTGGCGCCGATGCGCATGTCGGGGAGCGGGCGTTTTATGGCCTGGTGATCAAGAACTGCCATCAGTTTTCCAGCAAGTGCGTCAATTATGTTGACTACGATGCCGGTTTTTCACTGTGGGAAGGCTTGCTGGCCATGTTGCCGGGGGACACCTGGGAGCCGACCATGGCAAACCTGAAAAGCGCCGCCCGCAAGAAACTGGGCGCCAGCAAATGGCGTTTGTGGGATTGGGACGGGGACATTGCCAGCCATCCGCCGCCAGAACCGGATTGGGCGGCGCATGCCGATTTTTTCAGGCATCAGCCACTCAACCCGGAGAGCATCGCCGGCATACGCGCGGAACTTGCCGCCACGCAAGCTTATGAGGCAGAAATTGCCGATGAGGCCATTCCTGACGCCATTCGGCGAAAGCTTGGCGGTTTTCGGCAAACTCTGGACGATGTTGCGCAACAATACGACAAGGTCAAGGATTTTCTGGCCGCCTGCCCAGGCGCCAGTTTTTCATTTGCCGAGCTGCAAGCCTGCACGGATGATTTTGCTGCACTGGCGCATGCGCTGCAACATAATGCAGCGATTCAGGAACTGGCTCGCAAAATGGGGCGCAATTATATTTCGGAAGAAAAAAAGCAATGCGCCCGCATTCCGCAAGCCAGCAAAAGCGAGGTGCATGGCACCCATCGCAGCGATGATCTGATGCGGGTATTGCCCAGCGAGCTGCTGAACCTGGAAGACGACACGCTGGAAACCCTGTTTTTTGCCCGTCTGCTGGAAAAGAATCTGCTGACTTATGAGCTGCAAGGCACGACGTTCATCCAGGGTGAACATGCCGAAACCCGTCAAAAACGCACTGGCCCAGTGGTGGCCTGCCTGGATACTTCGGGCAGCATGCAAGGTGCGCCGCTGCTGAAAGCCAAGGCGCTGCTGCTGGCGATTGCCAATATTCTGCGCAAGGAAGATCGTTCGCTGCATGTGCTGCTGTTTGGCTCGGCAGGAGAAATCCGCGAGTTTTCCATGGACCGGCAGAATGATGCAGCAGGCTTGCTGACATTCCTGCAGCAAGGGTTTGGCGGCGGCACCGATTTTGCCACGCCATTGCAACGGGCATTCGGGATCGTCAGCAGTTGGGGCGCATACCAGAAAGCAGATGTGCTGATGATCTCGGATGGAGACGATCAGTTGCCAGCCACCACGATTGAAACCGTCAGGTCACGAAAACAGCTGCTGGATTGCAGAGTGTATTCCGTACTGTGTGCTGGCGCCAGGGTGAGTGACGGGTTCAGTGATGAAGTGATCGTGCTGTAACCGGCAGCAAAGGGCATGTGGCACAAGACAACGGGCGACATGCTGATGCATGCCGCCCGTGGCGATATCGCAAAAACTGGTGCCGGCGAAAGGAGTCGAACCCTCGACCTTCTGATTACAAGTCAG
>ERZ650312.609-NODE-609-length-20003-cov-11.989773_pt1 | contig 20003 bp, 14 predicted proteins | sample MGYA00376248_ERZ650312 | MGnify/ENA primary metagenome ERZ650312 (study PRJEB26733, sample SAMN07839316) | wastewater metagenome | biome: urban; feature: wastewater treatment plant; material: waste water | place: USA: North Carolina | collected 2016-07-28 ... | reverse complement strand
AACTCCCCTCCAACCAAAACATACTTACAAAAAGCATATGCTGACAAATTACTGGGTGTATTTAAACCCGATACATTAGGACGCTTAGCCAGTCGTAAACAAGGGCGTTCACGTTGTGAACTGACTTTACATTTTAAAGATCCTGTTTTTGATACCAGTATCAACTTTGCCACAAATGCCCAAAGCGACGTACAAATTGAACACTTAGCTGAACAATGGAACACAACCAAAGCACTATTTATTCCTACCCGCGAACTGATGACTATCTACCCAGGCTTTGTTGCATTATATGATATGCATTACGTCCCTTTTGAAGAAACATGGCGTGACACCTGTGTACATTTAAACGTGCCACAACTCAAAGGACGGCGTACGGCAGCAATTGCAGACTTGCTAGAACCTTTAGAAAATGCCATGGGCGGACGGATTTTTTTAGACAAAAGTGGGCGTTTTTATTTAAAGTCCGCGGCTGGAAATATGGAAATGCAATTGGTTTCCGAAGGCTTGCGTAAACTTGCCATGTTGGCACAACTCATTAGTAATGGTGTTTTGCAAGAAAATGGTTATGTATTTTGGGATGAACCTGAAGCCAATTTAAACCCTAAACTAATCAAACTCATTGCAGAGGTGATTTATTCACTTGCAAATAATGGTGTTCAAGTTTTTATTGCCACACATTCTCTATTTTTACTCCGTGAACTTGAAATCATTACTTCAACCAAAAATGAAAAAAGCTTTTCACAGCGTTATTTTGCACTCAAAGCCGAAGATGAAAGTGTGAGTATCGAACAAGGTGATGCACTCACAGACTTACCTACCTTAGTCATGTTAGATGAAGCTTTGCAGCAATCTGACCGATATATGGACCTATCATGATCATCACCGAAGGCGTTTTAAATTTTGACTTTCAAACAGATGATGGTGCATTGCTAAGCAAGTACGACGAATGGCGTTTTTATCGTCATCATTTTTGTAAAATCGCAGAAGGCATCAAAGCGGTTGATTTTATTTATATTGATAAATCTCAACGCTGTACTTGGCTGATTGAAGTCAAAGATTATCGGCATCCGCAAACAGAAAAAATTAAACCCAGTGAACTTGCCGATGCTGTCGCTCTAAAAGTACGGGATACACTCGCAGGCTTAGTTGCAGCAAAATACAATGCGATAGATGTGAATGAAAAACAATTTTCACAACACGCCTTAGAAATGTCAGAAATCAGAGTCGTGCTTCATTTAGAGCAAGTTTTGGCAAAACGATATATTGAACCTGCCGACATACTCACCAAACTCAAGCAAAAACTAAAAGCAATTGATGCACACTTAAAAGTTGTCAACAAAGATAATTTAAAAAGTGATATGCGTTGGGTCGTGAGTTAAAGCATACACTGCCGCTTCTCTTTGAAAAAGTGAGCCAAATATACTCGTGCTAGCCTCCCCCTTTGAAAAAGGTGAGCCATGTATGGCGCAAGGAGGGGGATTTTTTAGAAAAATGAGCCATATATGGTAAAAACTGCCAATATCGCAAATCCCTCCTAACCTCCCTTTAAAAAAGGGAGGAATTAAAAAAAGAGAAAAACACCAACAACCCTCACCCCAAAATAATCGGAGCATTGCTCAATTCATTCTGACGATCTATCAACTGGCGGTCATAAAACACATCCAAAATTTCACCAATTTCTTGCACACCGGTTATCACTGCTTGCCGATACTGCTGCTGTGCCAAACCCTGCACAATATGCGCACAGACTTCATCCCACACCTGTTGCGTGGTCGCGGTTTTAATGCCACGGTCAATCACAATTTCCACCTTGCGCTCACACAAATTCAGGTACAGCAAAACCCCGCTGTTTAGTTCAGTATCCCAAACACCCAATTCTGCAAATAATTGGCGCGCACGGGTATGCGTATCTACCGCATACGCCAAACGCGAGGGTAAACAACCTTCAATCACCACCTGAATTTCCCCCACATGCCCATGCTCGGCGGCAGTCACCGCTTCTGCAATGGCATGCTGATCCTGCGCATTAAAAAAACGTTTGGTGGCAGGTAAAAAAAAGAAATGCTTCAGCCAGCGCTTTACACTCGGACGCGCTGCAATGTCCATTTTCGGTTGAGTAATAATTTCTGTTGTATCTGTTGTGGTTACCATGATCCTGATGCTCCTCCCCCACCAAAGCCACCGCCTCCGCCGCTATAGCCGCCTCCTCCACCAAAACCGCCACCGCCGCGTCCGCCACCACGCCCCGCAGAGGACAAGAAAATTTGGAAAATGGTCTGTGCAATGGCAGTGATGAGTAAAAAGAAAATTCCCGCGCCAATCATTAAACTGGTGATTAAGCCTGCACCATTGACCAAACCTGCCACTGTACCTGCTACGGCAGCGGTTGAAGCACTGAGGCGTTTTCCGACAATCAGTGAGCCAATCACCCCTGCAATTAAAATAAATAAAGCGCTGCTCAAGGTTTTTTCACGCGCCTGTTGTTCTTGCAACGCTTGTTCCTGACGCTGTTTCAGTTCTTGCGCCGCCTGTGCAGCAACTTCGGGGTCTAAGTTTAAAATCCGTTCAATTTCTGCCAAGCCTGCATCTATGCCTTGTGCATATTGCGCTTGTTTAAAATAGGGGGTAATGCGTTGGTTAATAATCCGACTGACCACAATATCGGGCAGCACGCCCTCTAAACCATAACCCGTTAAAATCTGAATACGGCGGTCATTGACTGCAATTGCCATCAACACACCATTGTCTTGCTTGGCAGAACCGAGCTGCCATTGTTCTGCGACCCGCATGGCAAAATCAAAAATATCTTCCTGCCCTGTGGTCGGTACAATCACCACCCCAATTTGTGCTTTGGCGTGTTGATGTAAATTTAAAATCCGCTGGCTGATTTGCTGTTTTTCTGCAGCAGTGAGCAAATTAGCTTGATCGACCACGGGCTGATTCAAGGTCGGCAAAGCACGGATAGATTCACCCTCTGCCATATCATGGGCAATTTGCGGTTGCTGAACGGGTGTTTCTATAGGTGCTTGCTGAGTGCTCGATGTAGGCTGACCTGAGTTTGCAAGACCAGAGATAGGGTTGGCATTTTGAGGATGCTGTTGCTGCACAATTTTACCCAGCACCACAGCTTCGGCGGTTTCATCCGTTGCTGTAGCAACTTCACTATATGCCAAGCCACTAAAACACATGACAACCATCAGCAGCAGCATCTGCGCTAGACTCATGTGGGTCTTGCTGTGCAATTGCAGCATCCAGACATCCTCCTAGGCGTTATTCAAACGAAACTTTCGGTGCTGTTTGTGCGCTTTGTTCGGCACTGAAGTTTGGTTTGGTGTCCATGCCAATGACTTTTGCGGTCATCACTTGCGGGAACTGACGTGCATAGCTGTTAAAGTCTTGCACTGTGCTGATGTAACGGTTACGCGCCACGGCAATACGGTTTTCTGTGCCTTCTAGTTGTACTTGTAAATCACGGAATTGCTCATTGGCTTTTAAGTCTGGATAATTTTCAGACACCGCAATTAAACGTGATAAGGCACTGGTCATTTGCGCCTGTGCTTCCTGATATTTCTGGAATAACGCAGGGTCTTCCAATACCGACTTATCCACTTTTAAGCCTGCGACATTGGCACGTGCCTGAGTGACTTCAGTCAAGACTTGTTCTTCATGTTTGGCATAGCCTTTGACCACATTCACCAAGTTTGGCACTAAATCGGCACGGCGTTGATATTGGTTTTGGACTTCTGACCAAGCCGCTGTTACGGCTTCATCTTTCACCTGTAAGGTGTTATAGCCACAACCGCTTAAAGTCAAGGTACTGCTTAAAGCCACTGCAAGCATGGTTTTTTTTGTGAAATTCATAGATTATCCTCTAAATTTTCTTTGTATTTGTTTGATATGATATCATTCTAACGTGAAATTCTGACCTGTTTGTGTATTTTGTTTAATCGAGCGAATCACCAAACTGTTTACATCAAACAATAACCTTGCGCAGCAGATTGAATTAATATTGATGATACTTCTCTTACGTCATATATGGTTCAAAGATGGGAATATATTCCACAAGAAGATGAGCTGGATAAAATATTCAATAAAAAAGGACTGAATTCCTTAAAACTCAGCCCTTTCAAGATCTAAGCAAAACAAACTCGTTTAGACCTCTAAATAATCTAAAATACCTTCTGCCGCCTGACGACCTTCCCAAATTGCAGTCACGACCAAATCAGAACCACGCACCATATCGCCCCCTGCAAAAATTTTCGGGTTAGACGTTTGGAACTTAAATGTTTGCTGTTCTGCTGCCAGCACACGACCTGAACCGTCTACTCCAACATTGGCAGAGGCAAACCAATCTGCAGGGCTGGCACGGAAACCAAAAGCAAGTAATACCGCATCGGCAGCTAAAACTTCTTCTGAACCCGGTACAGGTTCTGGGCTGCGACGACCACGACTGTCAGGCTCACCCAATTGTGTGGTCACCACTTTAACACCAGTGACTTTGCCATTTTCACCGACAATTTCAATGGGTTGACGGTTAAATAAGAAATTCACCCCTTCTTCACGGGCATTGGTCACTTCACGGCGTGAACCTGGCATATTGGCTTCATCACGACGATAGGCACAAGTGACTTGCTGCGCACCTTGACGAATAGAAGTACGGTTACAGTCCATGGCAGTATCCCCACCACCCAGTACAATCACTTTTTTGCCTTCAACGCTAATGTAGTCTGCAGGGTCTTTTTCCCAACCTTGGCAACGGTTGACATTGGCAATCAAGAAGTCCAACGCATCGTGTACGCCATCTAAATCTTCACCAGCAAATCCACCTTTCATATAGGTATAAGTGCCCATGCCCATAAACACGGCATCATAATCGGCAAGCAATTGTTCAATCGTGATATCTGTACCAATTTCTGTATTTAAACGGAATTCAACCCCCATGCCCGAAAAAATTTCACGGCGGCGTTTCATCACGTCTTTTTCCATTTTAAATTCTGGAATACCAAAGGTGAGCAAGCCACCAATTTCAGGGCGTTTGTCAAAGACCACTGGTTTGACGCCATTACGCACCAAGATATCGGCACAGCCCAAACCTGCAGGGCCTGCACCAATAATCGCCACTTTTTTATCGGTCCATTTCACATGCGACATATCTGGACGCCAACCCAAGGCAAAAGCCGTATCGTTAATGTACTTTTCGGCATTGCCAATGGTCACTGCACCAAAACCATCATTTAAGGTACATGCACCTTCACACAAACGGTCTTGTGGACAAACCCGTCCACAAACTTCAGGCAACGTATTGGTTTGATGACACAATTCTGCCGCCTGAAAAACACGACCTTCCGAAATTAGTTTAAGCCAGTTCGGAATGTAGTTATGCACAGGGCATTTCCATTCACAGTAGGGGTTACCACAGCCCAAACAACGATGGGTCTGATTGGCCGCCACTTCTGCAGTAAACGGTTTATAAATTTCCACAAACTCATTTTTGCGGACATCGAGATCTTTTTTCTCTGGATCTTGGCGTGCTACATCCAGAAATTGAAAGTCATTATGTAGGCGTTCTGCCATGTCTTTCTCCGTAGGTGGATGTGGATAACGCGACATTTACACTGGGTATAAGTCTAAAGTTATCCACATCTGCCGAATGCTGAGTCGTGGATTATTGTGGATCTGCTTGGGTGGTTTTCAACAAAGTCTGCAAGTTGGCAGCTTTTGGTTTTACCAGCCAGAATTTACGGCTATAGAAATCAAACTCATGGCGGATTTTGTATGCCCACGCACTGCCTGTTTCTTTAATATGTTCATCTAAAATACGGCACAAGAACTCTTTATGTTCTTCCATCGCTTCAGTCGAAATACGATTCAGCTCAATCAGTTCGTGGTTGTAACGGTCTACAAAGTCATTATCTAAGTCCAGTACATAGGCAAAACCACCGGTCATACCTGCACCGAAGTTATGACCCACTTTGCCAAGTACAGTCACAATCCCGCCTGTCATATATTCACAACAGTGGTCGCCTGCACCTTCAATCACCGCAAACGCGCCCGAGTTACGCACCGCAAAACGCTCACCTGCCGTACCTGCAGCAAATAATTTACCACCGGTTGCACCATAGAGACAGGTATTACCAATAATGGCAGTATTCTGCGTTTGGAATGGCGAACCTTTTGGTGGGAAGATGGAAATACGCCCCCCCGCCATGCCTTTACCCACATAGTCATTGGCATCGCCTTCAAGTTTGATATGCAAACCACCTGCATTCCAAACACCTAAAGATTGTCCCGCTGTACCCGTAAGGTTCAATTTGACAGGATGATGTTCCATGCTCAAGTTACCATAACGACGCGCAATTTCACCTGAAATACGTGCACCAATTGAACGGTCACAGTTACTCACATTAAAGTAATAATCGCCCCCTGTACCTGCTTCAATTGCAGGCAACATCTCTGCAATCATTTTTTCAGCCAAGATGCCTTTGTCAAATGGTGCATTGCCTTCCACCTGACAGTATTGCGCTTTGCCTTCTGCCGCAGGGTGCGATTCCAACAAAGCACTTAAATCCAAGTGCGCATGTTTTTCAGTTTCACCTGGTAAAATTTCCAGTAAGTCGGTACGGCCAATCAAGTCTTTTAAGCTCGCCACACCCAATGCGGCTAACCATTCACGGGTTTCTTCCGCAATGAAAGTGAAGAAGTTGATCAGCATTTGTGGTTCACCAATATAGTGTTCCTGACGCAAATGATCTTGTTGAGTCGCTACCCCTGTTGCACAGTTATTTAAGTGACAGATACGCAAGTATTTACAACCTAAGGCAATCATTGGGGTTGAACCAAAGCCGAAGCTTTCCGCACCTAAAATTGCCGCTTTCACCACATCTAAACCAGTTTTTAAGCCACCATCGGTTTGCACACGAACTTTGCCACGCAAGTCATTCACACGTAATGCCTGATGCGCCTCACTTAAACCCAACTCCCACGGCGAACCTGCATGGTGAATAGATGACAGTGGCGATGCTGCTGTACCGCCATCATAGCCCGAGATGGTAATGAAGTCGGCATAGGCTTTGGCTACACCTGCTGCAATGGTCCCCACCCCTGGTTCAGATACCAACTTGACTGATACCATGGCTTGTGGATTGACTTGTTTTAAATCAAAAATCAATTGTGACAAGTCTTCAATCGAATAAATATCGTGGTGTGGTGGTGGTGAAATCAAAGTTACACCTGGCACAGAATAACGTAACCGTGCAATCAAGCCATTCACTTTACCGCCTGGTAACTGACCACCCTCGCCTGGTTTTGCACCCTGTGCCACTTTAATCTGCAACACTTCTGCAGAGGTTAAGTAAGCAGGCGTTACCCCAAAACGTCCCGAAGCAATCTGTTTGATTTTCGAGTTACGAATCGTGCCATAACGTGCAGGGTCTTCACCGCCCTCACCTGAGTTTGAACGCCCACCAATGGTGTTCATGGCTATCGCAATCGCTTCATGTGCTTCTGGCGATAACGCACCCAAAGACATCCCCGCAGAGTCAAAACGTGGCAGGATTTGCTCAACCGATTCCACTTGATCTAAGGCAATGGAATGGTCTGTTTTTAACTTAAATAGATCACGAATGGTTGCAATAGGGCGATTGTTCACGATTTCTGCATATTCTTTAAAATCTGCATAATTGCCTGAACGCACCGCTTTGTGTAAGGCATTGATCACATCTGGGTTAAAGGCATGGTATTCCTTGCCAAATACAAATTTCAGCAGACCGCCCTGATCAATTGGCTTACGCGATTTCCATGCAGTATCTGCCAATTTTTTCTGATCATTTTCCAGATCGGCAAAAGTTGCACCCTGAATACGACTCGGTACACCAATAAAGCAAGTATTCACCACTTCGGCAGATAAGCCGACCGCTTCAAACAACTGACCACCACGGTAAGAGGCAACAGTTGAAATGCCCATTTTGGATAAGACTTTAAGCAAGCCTTTTTCAATGCCTTTGCGGAAATTGCTTTGTGCATAGACAGGGTCGCCCAATAACTCACCTTTGGCAATCAAGTCATTGATCACATCATAAGCCAAATATGGGTACACTGCGGTTGCACCAAAACCGAGCAATACTGCAAATTGGTGCGGATCACGAGCAAAACCTGTTTCCACAATAATGTTGGCATCGGTACGTAAACCGACTTGAATTAAGTGGTGATGCACAGCACCAGTCACCATGACTGCATTGGCAGGTAAATAACCTTCACGGATTTTTTTATCGGTGAGTACCAATAAAGTTTTACCCTCACGCACCGCTTGTGCAGCAGTTTCACAAATCCGTTGAATCGCAGCTTGCAAACCTTCATTTTCGGCATAGTTCAGGTCGATGTCGGCAATTTCATAGCCTTTACGACCCAAAGTGCGAATTTGGTGCATTTTGGAGTTGGTCAACACAGGACTTGAGATAATCAAGCGGTCGGCATGCTCTGGACCTTGCTCAAATACGTTTTGTTCACGCCCTAAACAGGTTTCCAAAGACATCACAATCGATTCACGCAATGGATCAATCGGTGGATTGGTCACCTGCGCAAACTGCTGACGGAAATAATCCGACACATGGCGTACCTGACGCGACAATACTGCCATTGGCGTATCGTCACCCATAGAACCCACGGCTTCCTGACCACTTTCTGCAATTGGACGCAATAATTGATCACGCTCTTCAAAGGTCACCATAAACATTTTTTGTGCAGCTTTTAAGGCATCACCTTTTAAACCCTGATCACACAAATATTCTTCAAGCTCTGGGCTACCTTGTAAACGGATTGAATTTTCACGTAACCATTCACGGTAAGGACGCATTCTTTTCAGATGGTTATTTACATCCTGCGTATCGAGCACTTTGCCTGTAAAGGTGTCCACTACCAAAATTTGACCTGGGCCAACACGTCCTTTAGAAATTACATCTTCAGGCTCATAACCCCACACCCCAATTTCAGAGGCCAAAGTAATGTAGCCGTTTTTAGTGATCACCCAACGTGCAGGACGTAAGCCATTACGGTCTAGCATACAGATGGCATGTCGACCATCCTGAATCACCAAACCTGCAGGGCCATCCCACGCTTCCATGTGTTTAGAGTTAAATTCATAGAAGGCGCGTAAATCGGCATCAATGGTTTCGACGTTCTGCCATGCAGGCGGAACCAACATACGCAAGGCACGGAATAAATCCATTCCGCCACCCACCAGAATTTCCAGCATATTGTCTAAGCTAGAGGAGTCTGAACCTGTACGGTTTACAATTGGGTTTAGCTCTGTCAAACCTGGCAATAATGGATTTTCAAATTTAGGGGTACGTGCCATCGCCCAGTTACGGTTGGCGGTAATGGTGTTGATTTCACCATTGTGTGCCAAGTAACGGAAAGGCTGCGCCAACGGCCAACGTGGCAAAGTGTTGGTCGAGAAACGCTGGTGGAACACCACAATATGTGATGCCAAACGTTCATCGGCAAGGTCGGTATAGAAGTCTGCAATCGCTGCAGGCATCATCAAGCCTTTATAGCTGATCACGGTTGAGCATAGCGTGGTCACATAAAAATATGGATCGGCAGTCAATTGCTGCTCGGCACGACGACGCGCCAAGAATAATTTGCGGTTAAATTCAACTTCAGTCACACCCAATGGGCAATTGACAATAATTTGCTCAAACGCAGGCAAAGACTGCATGGCGATTTCGCCCAATGCGTCATTATTGGTGGGCACCACCCGCCAAGCTAAAACTTTACAGCCTTCAGCTTCAATTTCTTTAGTCAAAATATTTTTAGCATGAACCGCCAAAGCAGGATCAAGGTTCAAAAAGACCGTACCCACTGCAAAAATTTCACTGAGGGTAATGTCACTTAAGCGTTTTGCTTCTTCGCGGAAAAATTGCTTTGGCATCGCCAACAGCAAACCACATCCATCGCCCGTTTTACCGTCTGCAGCAATACCACCACGGTGGGTCATGCAACTTAAACTATGAATGGCAGTCTTGACGAGATCATGGCTTGCATCACCCTGCATATGGGCAATTAAACCGAAACCACAGTTATCTTTAAACTCATCTGGTTGGTATAAACCTTGAGTGGGAGCTACAGTATTAGGCGATGGCATGTGCATAGCGTACCCTTCTTTTACTTGCCCAATTGGGCCAATTAAACAATCTGTTTTTGCGATTTAACTCAATTTACAACTCTAAACATCAACTTTGAGTAAATGACCTATCTCTCATTTACGCAACTTTTACACTTGAATGTAGCAGGCAAATTTGACAGTTTCGCACAATCATTGAATTTTTTGCGCCAAAATAGGGACAACAACTCAATTCACGCACCAATAAAAGCAAAAACAATGCCAACTTTATTTTTTTATTCAACCATAACCAAATTTCAGCATTCAGCGCATAAATGTAAAATAAAATCGCTTTTTTAAGTCAAATTCGCACTGTTTTTGTGCACTTGATTCTTTTTATACACCATGCTGCGCCATTTTAGAACGCATTTATTCGGGAGAAGAATAGTTTTTTTAGATCAAATTGGTGCAATTGAGCCAGAATAGCTCAATGCGAATCATAGACAAAATGGATAGAACAAATAAAGGCAAGCGATGGTTTGAATGACCTAAATGAAGTTAAAAGAATATTGGAAGTGTTTAAGATTAGTTAAAAGGGTCGCGCACTTCAGGTTCAGGTGCATCTGGCTGAGCTGGTGCTGTACCACTTTGTGATTTTTGTACATCCACGACATTACCCTCCTGATCACGGCGGGTAATCGTAGTACTGGTGGTACTATTTTGTGGGGCAACAGCCTGCGTACTCGGTGCAGTCGTTGAGGTTGCAGGTGGACGCGCTAAAACACTTTCATCTATTGTAGGCACAGCTGCAGGACGTAAATTTACTGCATATAATTTGGTGCTTAATCCCATTTCATCTGCCCCTAAATCATTGACATAAGGACGATAATCTGCAAATTGCACCACTACGGGTTGAATGGTTTCAGGAAATTTGAATGGCAGTGCTGTCAAAGCATGTGCAGCTTCACGTTTATTGCCAAAACTGCCATATAGCATCACATATTGTTCAGCCTGCCCCTCACCGCTTAAACGGATATAAAACAGCTTGCTCCGATCTGTTTGCTTTTTAATAAAACTTTTAATGATGTTTTCATCACTGACCCGAAACAATTCAATTGTGCTGTTATTTTTTTGTTCCTGAATAAATTTCGTACCGCGAAACTCAGCCTCATGCAAGCCTGAAGCCGTTAATCGCGTGGTGAGCTCCAAAGGTCGAACTTCTTCTTGTAAACCACCCAAATAGGTGGTTGCAGCAACCTTTTCAGGTTGAATTTGCAGTTCAATTTCAGACTCAGGTTGTTTTTCAATTTCAACCAGTTCCTCACGGTCAGTCACCGCCCAAAAAATCAGTGCCGCCAATAAACACAGCACCGCGCCCAGCAACCAAATCGACTGTTGAATTTTTTGCCAGTGTGTACGCAGTGCTGTCATATGCTGCCTTTATGCTTGATTGGCTAAAATCGCCTGTTTCATCAATTCTAAGTCAAACTCTTTGGTGATGATGGCTTGACCCAATTGCTTCATGAGCACCAAACGCAATTGACCATTCAACACTTTTTTATCGTGTGCCATATAAGCCAAAAACTTGTCCAGTGGAATTTTCGGACATACTATCGGTAAATTAGCACGAGAAATGATTTTTTTTGTACGCTCTAGATCTTCGGAAGAAATCCAGCCCATGCGCTGCGATAAATCAGCGGCCATCACCATTCCTGTCGCGACGGCTTCACCATGTAACCATTCACCATAACCCAAATAAGATTCAATTGCATGCCCAAAGGTGTGCCCAAGATTCAATAAAGCGCGCTCACCTTGCTCTTTTTCATCATTCGCAACAATACGTGCTTTATGAGCACATGAGCGATATACCGCTTCTGCCAATATAACAGGATCACGTGCCACTAACGCTTCCATATGCTTTTCCAGCCACTCTAGAAACTCAACATCCCCCAAAAGTGCATATTTAATAACTTCGGCTAAGCCTGCAGACAGCTCACGCTCAGGCAAAGTATTCAGTTGCGACATATCTGCCAGCACCACTTGGGGTTGCTGAAATGCACCAATCATGTTTTTACCCAGTGGATGATTAATCCCTGTTTTGCCACCCACACTTGAATCGACCTGCGACAATAAAGTGGTTGGTACTTGAATGAAGTACACCCCGCGCTGAAAGCTTGCCGAAGCAAAGCCTGCCATATCGCCAATCACGCCACCACCCAAAGCCAACACTGTACAGTCGCGGTTAAAACCCGCTTCTAGTAAGGCATCAAAAATAAGGGTCAGATGCTGAATATCTTTGTATTTTTCTCCATCAGGCAAAATACAGGTTGCCACTTTCTTGCCCAGTGCTTCAACAGCCATCACATAGTGACTTAAATACAAAGCTGCAACCGTGGTATTGGTCACAATCATGACTTGCTGTCCTAGAATATAAGGTGCAAGTAATGCTTGAGGCTGAAGATCACTACCAATAAAAATAGGGTAACGGCGATCGCCGAGTTCAACATGTAAAGTCTGCATGAAAAGAGTCGCTTTCTACCTAAGATATTTGCTCTGAAACAATCGTATTTAAGATTTTTTGCGCCAAATCTCGCGCAGCACCCTGATTGGTTTCAATAATATAATGTGCCACCTCACGATACAACGGATCACGCACTGCAAGCAAATCGCGTAATCTTTGTTCGGGGTTTTCGACTTGAAGTAAAGGACGATTTTTGTCGCGATAGGTTCGCTGAAGTTGAATTTCAACAGGGGTATACAGATAAACAACAATACCGCGTTGTTTTAAGAATTCACGATTCGGGGCTTGAGTTACCGCACCACCACCTGTAGCAAGTACAAGATTATGCCGTGTGGTTAACTCATCAATGACTGCTGTTTCACGACCACGAAACCCTTGTTCGCCTTCTTTTTCAAAGATCCAAGGAATCGTAGCGCCAGTTTTACGTTCAATTTCATGATCGCTGTCTAGAAATTGACGCCCTAACAATTCCGCCAAATGGCGTCCTACAGTAGTCTTACCTGCCCCCATCGGCCCTACCAAATAGATATTTGGTAGGGTGTCAAACTCTTTGCTTAGCAAGGAGTCACCTATAAATTTTGTTTAAATTGAAAATATATTAATGATTTCTTGAAACACTGTCATTAACAATTCGTGGTGTAACAAAAATCAGCAACTCACGTTTGTTTTCCGACTTAACATCTTTACGGAATAAACGTCCGATATAAGGAATATCGCCTAAGAATGGAACCTTTGTTTGTGAGTTAGCCGTTTGTTGCTCAAAAATACCACCCAAGACCACAGTTTCACCATTATCTACCAAAACGTTGGTATTCACGGCGTTCTTGTTAATGGTGAGCTGACCTGTAGGTGTTGCTGCACCTGGTGAGTCACTGGTGATATTTAATTGCATTTGAACTTTACCATCAGGTGTGATACTTGGAGTCACATCCAGACTTAAAGTCGCATCAATGAATTTTGTAGTAGATACGGGATTGACACCACCACCTTCAGAAGATTGATACGGAATTTGCGTACCCGATGCTACTTTGGCATTTTGCTTATCTGCAGTCAGGACTTTTGGTGTCGAAATCACTTCACCGTAACCATCGGCTTGTAATGCAGACAATTCCAAATCTAGCATAAAGTCAGATAAGCTGATTAAACCAAAAGCAATGCGGCTAGCACCTGCACTGGTCACACCTAAATCGACATTCAGGTTTTGCGGACGTTCAATTTCATACTTCCAACCACCCGTATCATCATCTTTTTCTGGTTCACGTAAGTTCCACAAAGTCGTATCGCTACCACCCACCAACAAGTGGTTATTATTGGTAATCCCTTGTGACAAGATGCCCCACTTCACCCCCATTTCCTTGGTGAAATCTGTGGTTGCACGAACAATACGTGCTTCAATCATCACCTGCTTCACAGATACATCTAGCAAATCAATCATTTGACGAATCTGATCAATTTTTGCCGATGTATCGTTGATGATTAAGGTATTGGTACGTGGATCTACCGACACTGTACCACGTGGGCTCAGCAAACTACCCACGCTATCACCTAATGGGTCAGCACCTGAACTTGTGTTAGAACCACTGCGTGAGTTAGAAGCGTTTTTACCGTCGGTAATCAGCTTCTCAATATCTGCAGCTTTAGCATAGTTCAACTGAATATATTCAGTTTGTAATGGCGCCAACTTGACACTTTGCGCAATCGCCTTAGCTTCCTCTTCTTCGGCTTTAATCAATTCAGAAACAGGCGCAATCCAAATGACGTTACCATTACGACGCTTATCCAAGTTTTTGCTTTTCAAGATAATATCTAAGGCCTGATCCCAAGGTACATCTTTTAAACGTAAGGTAATGTTGCCTTGCACGGTGTCTGCTGCCACCATGTTAATGCCTGTGAAATCAGCCAATAACTGCAATACACGACGCACTTCGATGTCTTGGAAATCCAATGAAATCTTTTTGCCTGTATAGCTTTGCGCTGCACGAAGTTTTAACGGGTTTTTATCAACCGGGCGTTTGAGGCTGATCGTTAGTTTGTCTTCTGCTTGATACGCCATATATTCATAGCTGCCTGCAGCCTGAATAGTAATCACGCCATTGCTGCCATCATTGTGTGCATCAATGGTCGAAACAGGCGTTGCAAAGTCATTGACATTTAAACGACGCGCCAAATGTGCAGGTATTTTATTGCCTAAAGTACGTACCACAATTTTGCTACCTTGCTGCTGCACATCTACAGGCGTATTGCTACCGAGTAGATCAATCACCACCTGACCTTCACCTTCACCGCCACGCTGGAAACCAATATTCGAAACGCCTTGCGCACTACGTTGAGCAGTCACGGCAGCCACAGGGGTTGCCGTTTTTGAGTTGATTTTTAAAATAAAGGTATTGCCTTCAACACGCGTGGTGAATGCACCCGCATCTGCCAAATTCACAGTTAAACGTGAACGCTGTGCATCTGAACTTACCTCTACAGAGCTGGCTTCTTTGGTCGCAACAGCAACGCTGTTTTGTTTCAGGGTTTGTTGTGCTTTATCAAAATCTAGAATCAAGCGGGAAGGTTGTTCCAGCTGATATGCAGCAGGTTGAGGTGGCAAACCATTAAACATGACACGAATTTCGGTGCCCTGTCCCGGAATTTGCATGGGTACGATGTTGGTAATGCTGACTTGGGCATTGGCCACTTGCATTACGGCCATTGCGATTGCACCCATTGAAAACTGACGGAACAAATTATTCATTGTATTACCATCCCCAAAAATAAAATCTTTCACACTGTTATTCATTTTTATTCCTTTAATTTATGGCGCAGGCCCAATTAAAACCAAACTTCTTGGACGTTCTACATAACCTTCACGACCATCTGGAATAATTTCGATTAAATCAATTTGTGTAGGTGTAATATTTACTACACGACCATGATTTACCCCCATATAGCTACCACGCTGGATACGCTCAATTTCACCGTCTGGTGTTTGAATCAATGCCAAAATTTTACCATTTTGACGCATACTGCCTTTCATGGTCAGTGACTCAAGTGCGTAATTTTCCAGCGGTTGTAACTGGCGAGCAAGGTTCGGATAAACACGCTTCCCTGCCATAATTTTAAGTTCAGCAGCCAAAGAACTTGGCATAAATGGGCTTTTAAGCTGATGCGCTGCATAATTGAATGTTGGCGCAGGCTCAAACACGGGTGCAGGCTCAATCGGCAATGGTGGCTGATTACGGATTTCAGCCATTTGTGCATTGACTGCATCAATTCGAGAATCACAACCTACCATTAACACAGTTGCCAACAGGGCTAACGAAAGCTTTTCAATTTTCATTTTTTACCCCTTTTCGCAGTATTATTTACTCTTTTATTATCCTTTTCGCTATTCGCAGCCGTATCGGTCACACTGCTTTCCGTTGTAGTTTGTGCATCTGCACTACCCACATAACGATATGTCTTCGCTTGCGCTTTATATGTCACTTGTGGAATATCTGTTTTCTTGTCTGTATTTTCAGTTGCCACAATTTCAAAATCATGCATGGTCACAATACGCGGCAATGCTGCGGTACCACTTACAAAAGAACCAAAAGCGTGATAGTCACCTGTTGCTTCAATCGAAATTGGCTGTTCAATAAAGAACTCTTGTTTGATCTCATTCTCTAAGCGAATGTTTTTAAACTTCAAGCCTGAATTCACGCCGGTCACGTTAATATCTTCAACCAAGCCTGGAATTTCAGTTTCTTTAGGCAATTGTTCAAGTTGTTGATTAAAGTTCGCTTCCATTTCTTGTAATTGTGCTTGATATTGCTGCAAATTACGCAATTTAGAATCTTTTTCGCGGAACTCATTTAACAAGTTTTGTTCTTGTGCATGTGCTGCTGCAATGGCATCTAACTTTGGCTTGATCACGACAAAATAACCTAAAGCCAAAATCAGGAAAGTAATAAAAATCCAGCAGGTAATTTTGACCGAAAGCGGCCAAGCACCATAATTGTTTGGATCTAGGGTATTGAACTGTTGAAAAAACTTTTCAACGGTCATTTTCTTTTTCGGAGCAACAGCAGCATCCTGATTTACTTCATCAAATTCATCGAGACTCATTGTGCTGCCCCCGCTGCTGATGTTGGATTAGGTTCTGTTGGTGTTACAGGAATTGCAATATCTTCTAAATCTGAAGTCACTACAAAAGTACCGTAACTTTCCTCTACACGAGGAACCACAGAGCTTGGTGCTTTATCTTTATTTTCTTCTTTGGCTAAGAATGAATTCATAAATGCATTGCGGTACCAAGGCGATGCTTCCAAATTACGCAAAAATTCAGCCACAGTATTTGGACTTTCAGCCTTGCCTTCAAAAGTAAATTTATTGCCTGTACGACTCACTTTGGTTAAGTACATATTGCTTGGTGTCACACGCACCAATTCATCCACTAAACGCACAGCAATCGGACGCTGACTTTGTAAACCCTGAATCAGCTTCATGCGCTCAACAATAGCATTACGCTGTTCTTGCAAGCCTTCTAAAGATTTTAATTGTACATCTAGGTTTTGGTTGGTACTGATCACCAATTGATTGGCTTGTTCTTGATCTTGTAACTTCGCGTTATAGAAGAACCACGCTAAAGCCACCAATAACACCCCAACAGCAGCCGCTGCAATACAAAATACAATAAATTCTTTTTTTCGTTTTTCTCTTAGCTCATCGCGCCAAGGGAGTAAGTTAATCTTTGCCATTAATCAAAACTCCTCATTGCTAAACCACATGCCACCATCAATGACGGTGCATCACTTTCAATTCTTTTAATGTCGATTTGTGGAGAGAAGCCCATTTGCAAGAATGGATTGGCAATGGTCACACGGTAGCCCAGTTTTTGCTGCAACAACTTCGCAAGACCTGGAATATTGGCATTCCCCCCTGCCAATAAAATGTGATCAATTTCACTAAATTGTGAAGATGAAAAGAAGAACTGCAATGAACGTGCAGCTTGTTGCACCACCGCTTCTAAGAACGGCTCGAGCACTTCTACATCGTAGTCATCTGGCAAAGTACGGCTTTTTTTCGCGCGACCTGCTTCTTCATACGACAAACCATAACGGTTTTGAATTTCTTGTGTCAGCTGCTTACCGCCAAAGGTTTGCTCGCGGGTATAAATAATTTTGTTATTTTGCAGTACCGACAAGGTGGTCATGGTATGACCAATATCCAAAATACCAATGGTGTTCACACCCATTGGCAGGGTATCGGAGAACACTTTAAAGGCATTTTCGATGGCAAAACTTTCGACATCGGCAATTTTTGCTGTCAAGCCGCCCAAGTCCAAAGCTTCTACTCGTGCTTCTACGTTTTCTAAACGTGTCGCAACCAGCAACACATTGACGCGGTTTGGATTAGCCAAACGGTCTGGCTGGACTTCAAAGTCTAGGCTGACTTCATCTAATGGGAATGGAATATATTGCTCGGCGTCCATACGAATTTGAACTTCACGCTCATCGCTGGTCATATCTGCATCCATTTCAATGATTTTGGTAATCACCATTGAGGTTGGAATTGCAAATGCTGCAGATGTAGATTGCGTGTTTGCTAAGTTCAATGCACGTTCAAGCGCATCCCCGACTGCTTCTGGATTGAGAATGTTTTTTTCAACCACACTGCCTTCTGGAAGTGGGACCAGCGCATAGCTCTCGACCCAGTATCTACCATTCTTCACAGAGAGTTCTAATAACTTAACAGAAGTAGAACTAATATCTACACCTATTAACCCCTTACTTGGCTTACGATATAACCTACGCACAATAATACCATTCCTATTATTTTTTTATCCCCAAAAAAATTTAACCTACTAATGCGCGCTGGTCTATAATTTTTTACGGATACAATAATTCATCTAACAATCCGTAAGTCTACTCGCTATACTGACCAGCAATTAGTTTGCTATTAGCTCTTATTAAAACGCACTTGTTATGAAAAAGCTATCTTGTTCGGGTCGTGTTCATCCATTTTTTTTGATCATAATTATAATTTTGGTCGCAATACCGATGGGTTTCTATGGTATGTATCTCTATATTGCCCCATCTTTGCCAGAAATGACCACCTTAAAAAAAGCGCCATTATTAAAACCATTGCAGGTTTATAGTGCCGATAATGAGCTAATTGCTGAGTATGGCGGCAAGCTTTCTGTACCTGTCGATTATGAACATATTCCTGAAAAATTCATTTTTGCGTTCTTAGCGGCTGAAGATTCTGCCTTTTTTGAACACAGTGGGATTAGCTTCAAAGGTTTGGGACGTGCGGTGAGCGAGGCGGTAACAGACTCCAATGTGCAAACGGGCGGCTCGACCATTACCATGCAGGTGGCAAAAAACTATTATCTCAGTCCTGAACGCACCTTAAAGCGCAAACTTACCGAAATCTTTTTAGCCCGAAAAATTGAACAAAACCTGAGCAAAGAAGAAATTTTGACTTTATACGTCAATAAAATATTTTTGGGCAAAAATGCTTATGGAATTGCGGCAGCTGCCAAAATTTATTACAACAAAAGCTTAGAAGAACTGTCGATTGCACAAATGGCGATGATTGCAGGCTTACCTAAAGCACCTTCACGCTACAATCCTGTGGTAAATCCCGAACGTGCTTTAGAGCGTCGTAACTGGATTTTGGGACGTATGCTACAACTGGGCTATACCAATCAAAATGAATACCAAAAAGCCATTGCCGAACCCATTAATTTAGATATGCCAGACCGTAGCATTAGCAATAAACATCCCTATATTGGAGAAATGGTACGTGCTGAACTGGTCAGTAAATTTGGCGAACAAGCAGTTGATTCGGGCTATAAAGTTTACACCACGGTAGACAGCAAACGTCAGATGTATGCAGAACAGGCGGTGCAAGAAGGCTTAGAAGCCTATGACCGTCGTCATGGCTGGCGTGGTGCAGAGGCACACGACAAACCGCTGAATGAGTTTCGTGCTTATGCCAATACCTACCCTGCGCAAGTTAGCAAAGTACTCAATAATTCTTTTGAAGCGTTAATGCAAGATGGCACAACAGTTACTGTACCGTGGTCAGGCATGTCTTGGGCGCGCCCCTATCGCAACGCCAATAGTGTAGGCAACGCGCCAAGTCGCGCAGCACAGATTGTAAAAGTCAAAGATATTGTCCGTTTACGTCCAAATGAAAATAAAACCGCTTGGTCATTGGTACAAGTACCAAAAGTGCAAGGTCAATTGGTCGCAATTAACCCGAATAATGGCGCCATTGAAGCGTTGGTGGGCGGATATAATTTCTATCAATCCAAGTTTAACCGTACTTTACAAGGTTGGCGTCAACCGGGTTCGACCATTAAACCTTTTGTATATGCACTGGCTTTAGAGCGTGGTATGACACCATATA
>ERZ650312.607-NODE-607-length-20016-cov-4.350183_pt1 | contig 20016 bp, 15 predicted proteins | sample MGYA00376248_ERZ650312 | MGnify/ENA primary metagenome ERZ650312 (study PRJEB26733, sample SAMN07839316) | wastewater metagenome | biome: urban; feature: wastewater treatment plant; material: waste water | place: USA: North Carolina | collected 2016-07-28 ... | reverse complement strand
TGCCGGCATGACCCAGCGGGCGGCCTGTCCGCGCCCAAGGGCGAGCGCCGCCTGCCGCGTGCCCTGGATGCCGACCGCACGGCGCAGCTGCTGGATGGCGGCGTGGAGGACGACTTCATCGCCCGCCGCGACCAGGCCATGCTCGAACTGTTCTATTCCTCCGGTCTGCGCCTGTCCGAACTGGTCGGCCTGGATCTCGACGGCCTCGACCTGCCCGCCGGCCTGGTGCGGGTACGCGGCAAGGGCAACAAGGCGCGCGAGCTGCCGGTCGGGCGCAAGGCCCGCGAGGCCATGCAGGCCTGGCTGCCGCTGCGCGCGCTGAGCAACCCGCAGGATGGTGCGGTGTTCGTCGGCCGCCAGGGCAAGCGCCTGACCCCACGCGCCATCCAGCTGCGGGTACGCGAGGCCGGTGTGCGCGAGCTGGGCCAGCACCTGCACCCGCACATGCTGCGGCACTCATTCGCCAGCCACATGCTGGAATCCAGCCAGGACCTGCGCGCCGTGCAGGAGCTGCTCGGCCATGCCGACATCGCCACCACGCAGATCTACACCCACCTGGACTTCCAGCACCTGGCCAAGGTCTACGACGGCGCCCACCCGCGCGCCAAACGCAAGAGCGAGACCCCATGAGCCTGCGCCTGATCACCTTCGACCTCGACGACACCCTGTGGGACGTGGCCCCGGTGATGCACGGCGCCGAGGCCGCCTTGCGTGACTGGCTGGCTGCCGAGGCACCGCGCCTGGGGCCGGTACCCATCGAGCACCTGTGGGCCATTCGCGCGCGCCTGCTGGCCGCCGAGCCCATGCTCAGGCATCGCCTCAGCGAGCTGCGCCGGCGCATCCTGTTTCACGCGCTGGAGGAGGCCGGCTATCCACACAGCGAAGCGCAGGTGCTGGCCGAACAGGGCTTCCAGGTGTTCCTCGAGGCCCGCCACCGGGTCGAGTTCTTCCCCGACGTGCACCGCATCCTCGAACACCTGGCCGAGCGCTACATCCTCGGCGTGATCACCAACGGCAATGCCGAGGTGGCCCGCCTGGGCCTGGCCGACTACTTCCGCTTCGCCATCAGCGCCGAGCAGATGGGCATCGGCAAGCCTGATCCCAAGCCCTTCCATAGCGCCCTGCAGCGCGCCGGAGTAGAGGCGCCGCAGGCCGCGCACATCGGCGACCATCCCGGCGACGACATCGCCGGCGCCAAGGCGGCCGGCCTGCGCGCCATCTGGTTCAACCCGCAAGGCAAGGACTGGCAGGGCGAGGCCGCCCCCGACGCACAGATCCGCCGCCTGGCCGAGCTGCCGGCGCTGCTGGCCGGCTGGACCGCCGGGCGTTAGACCCGGCCATGAAAAAGCCCGCCGGATGGCGGGCTTTTTCATGGCGGCAACACCCCTCAGATGGGGCGACTGCCGTACTTGCTATCCGGCTTCTTGGGCGGATCGGCGACCACGTTGGGCTCGATCTCCTGCACCGCGCCACCGCGCGCCAGGAACTCCTCCATGGCCTTGGCCAGGGCATCGCGCTCCTTCTGCTTGGCTTCTACGCTGGGCAGTTCCTCGACTTCCTCGGCTGCCTTGGCCTTCTTGCTCGGCTTGCTGCCAGGCTCTACGGCATCGCTGCCGTCGTCCTCGCCATCATCACCGGCATCGGCCGCTTCCAGCTCCTCGCCGTCATCCTCGTCGGCGCCTTCCAGGTCGTCCTGTTCCAGTTCTTCGTCGCTCATGTTCTACCTCATGACTTGCGCAAAGCAGGTTACTTATAGCCCAGTGGCACGCATTGCAAACATGCCACCGGAAAAAATTCTTCGGCCTTCAATGCCATTCGCCCTGCAGGGTCGCCAGTACCCGGCGCGAACCGCCATGGTCGCGGTGCTCGCCGAGATAGATACCCTGCCAGGTGCCGAGCGCCAGACGCCCCTCGCTGACCGGCAGGCTCAGCTGGCAACCGAGCAGGCTCGACTTGAAGTGCGCCGGCAGATCGTCCGGCCCCTCGTAGTCGTGCTCGTAGCCCTCTTCACCCTGGGGCACAAGACGGTTGAAGAAGCGCTCGAAGTCACGTCGCACCGCACCATCGGCATTCTCGTTGATGGTCAGCGAGGCGGACGTGTGCTGCAGCCACAGGTGCAGCAGACCGACCCGGCACCGGGCCAGTTCCGGCAGCGCCGCGACCAGTTCGTCGGTCACCAGGTGAAACCCACGCGCCCGGGCGCGCAGACTGATCAGCCGTTGTTGCCACATAGCAGGCATCCGCAGCCTCCGATGGCGGCGCATTTTAGAGCCTGTCGCTGACCATTTCACCTGGCCCGTGAGGGAATTTTCCAGGCAATCGTTGCCCAACAAAAAGGGCGCCGAAGCGCCCTGGTATTCACTTGCGGGTGAACTCCGGGTAGGCCTCCAGGCCACACTCGGCGATATCCACCCCCTCGTACTCGTCTTCCTCGCTGACGCGCAGGCCCATCAGCAGCTGGATCAGCCCCCACACCACCAGGCTGGCGACGAACACCCAGGCGAAGATGCAGGCGGCGCCGAGCATCTGCACGCTGAGGCTGGCGCTGGTGTTGGTCAGCGGTACGGCCAGCAGGCCCCAGATACCGGCAGCGCCATGCACCGAGATGGCACCGACCGGATCGTCGATGCGCAGCCGCTCCAGCATGAGGATGCTGAACACCACCAGCACACCGCCCACCGCGCCGACCAGCACGGCCTGCACGGCACTCGGCGTGGCCGGCTCGGCGGTGATCGACACCAGGCCGGCCAGGGCACCGTTGAGGATCATGGTCAGGTCGGCCTTGCCGAACAGCAGACGCGCCACCACCAGGGCCGCCAGCAGGCCACCGGCGGCCGCCAGGTTGGTGTTGACGAACACCGCCGCCACCGCGTTGGCGTCGGCGATGCCGCTGATCTTCAGCTGCGAGCCGCCATTGAAGCCGAACCAGCCGAGCCAGAGAATGAAGGTACCGAGAGTGGCCAGCGGCAGGTTGGCACCGGGAATGGCGTTGATCTGTCCGCGGCTGCCGTACTTGCCCTTGCGTGCGCCGAGCAGGATGACCCCGGCCAGAGCTGCCGAGGCACCGGCCAGGTGGACGATGCCGGAGCCGGCGAAGTCCTTGAAGCCGAGCTGCTTGAGGAAGCCGCCGCCCCAGGTCCAGTAGCCCTCGATCGGGTAGATCAGGCCGCACATGACCAGGGCGAAGGCGAGGAAGGCCCACAGTTTCATGCGCTCGGCCACCGCGCCGGAGACGATCGACATGCAGGTGGCGACGAACACCACCTGGAAGAAGAAGTCGGCACGCTTGGAGTAGGCCGGAGCGCCCTCGCCACCGGCCGCCACCACGTCCGCCGCGTGCTCATTGCCGATCAGGAAGCCGAAGTTGGGCAGCACACCGCCCTGGGCGCCGCCATACATCAGGTAGTAGCCGACCAGCAGGTACATCACGCAGGCCAGGGCATAGAGGACGATGTTCTTGGTCAGGATCTCGGCGGTGTTCTTGGCCCGCACCAGCCCGGACTCGAGCATGGCGAAGCCTGCCGCCATCCACATCACCAGGGCACCGCAGACCAGCAGATAGAAGGTGTCCAGCGCATACTGCAGAGGAATCAGAGCCGTGCTTTCCATCTAGTACTCCGTTGTACCGTTGCACAAGGGTGCGCCGCCGTTGGCGCGGAAAGAAAAACGCCCGGCGAACCGGGCGTTGGGTACAGCTGCGGGGCTTACAGGTTGTAGCCGCGCTCGTTGTGCTCGGAGAGGTCGAGGCCAACGGTCTCGGACTCTTCGCTGACACGCAGACCCATGACCAGGTCCAGCACCTTGAGGATCACGAAGGTGACGATACCGGTGTAGACCACGGTGACCAGCACGCCGACGATCTGGATCCAGACCTGGGCGCCGATGTCTTCCACGGTACCGAAGCCGCCCAGAACCGGTGCAGCGAACACGCCGGTGAGGATGGCGCCGACGATACCGCCGATGCCGTGTACGCCGAAGGCGTCCAGGGAGTCGTCGTAGCCCAGCTTGCGCTTGAGGCTGGTGGCGCAGAAGAAGCAGATCACGCCGGAAGCCAGACCGATCACCAGGGCGCCCATCGGGCCGGCGGTACCGGCAGCCGGGGTGATGGCGACCAGACCGGCGACCACGCCGGAAGCGATGCCCAGGGCGCTCGGCTTACCGTGGGTGATCCACTCGGCGAACATCCAGCCCAGCGCGGCGGCGGCGGTGGCGATCTGGGTCACCAGCATGGCCATGCCGGCGGTGCCGTTGGCGGCGATGGCGGAGCCGGCGTTGAAGCCGAACCAGCCGATCCACAGCATGGCGGCACCAACCAGGGTGTAGCCGAGGTTGTGCGGCGCCATCGGGGTGGTCGGGTAGCCCTTGCGCTTGCCCAGCACCAGGCAGGCCACCAGACCGGCGATACCGGCGTTGATGTGCACTACGGTGCCGCCCGCGAAGTCCAGTACACCCTCATCCCACAGGAAGGCGCCGTCGCCGGACCAGACCATGTGGCACATCGGGGCGTAGACCAGGGTGAACCACACGGCCATGAAGATCAGCATCGCGGAGAACTTCATGCGCTCGGCGAAGGCACCGACGATCAGGGCCGGGGTGATGATGGCGAAGGTCATCTGGAAGACGATGAACACGCTTTCCGGGAAGGCGCCGATCAGGCTGTCCGGCGTCAGGCCGCTGAGGAAGGCCTTGTTCAGACCGCCGACGAAGGAGTTGAGGTTGGTGACGCCCTTCTCCATGCCGGTGGTGTCGAAGGCCAGGCTGTAGCCGTAGACCACCCAGAGAATGCTGATCAGGCCGGTGATGGCGAAGCACTGCATCATCACCGAAAGAACGTTCTTGGAGCGCACCATGCCGCTGTAGAACAGCGCCAGGCCCGGGATGGTCATGAACAGCACCAGCGCGGTCGCGGTAAGCATCCAGGCGGTGTCGCCGGAGTTGAGAACAACCTCGTCAGCCATGGCCAGGCCAGGGGTTACGAGGGACAGCAGGGCTCCAAGCCCTGCGATCTTACGCAGAGTCATGTGTTTTTCTCCTGGGGCGTGTGGGGTTCTGAGGCTTAAACTGCGTCGGTGCCGGTTTCGCCGGTACGGATGCGGATGGCCTGTTCCAGATTGACGACGAAGATCTTGCCGTCACCGATCTTGCCGGTGTTGGCCGCCTTGGTGATCGCCTCGATGACCCGATCCAGCTGGTCGTCGGCGATGGCCACGTCGATCTTCACCTTGGGCAGGAAATCGACCACGTATTCCGCGCCGCGATACAGCTCGGTGTGGCCCTTCTGCCGACCGAAGCCTTTGACTTCGGTCACGGTGATGCCCTGCACGCCGATCTCCGACAGCGACTCGCGCACGTCGTCCAGCTTGAACGGCTTGATGATGGCAGTGACTAGCTTCATGAAACTCTCTCCCGTTTGGATGGACTCGCCCCAGGAAAACGAACCCGGCTCAAGTCTAAGCGCAGTGTCTGGCTTTTGAAACGCATCGATCGCCGTGATCAGCCGCCGATTCGATGCTCACCAACCGCATCCGGTGAGGCACTCCCCCGCCTCAGCCTGCGCACCGGTACTGCATCGGTGCACGCGTCACAGGGTGTTAAGCAGAAAGCTTGCCAGCTATGCCAAAAGGCCACTGTTTCATGCAGTTAGGCCCTATTCGGGAAAACTCCCGCGCAGCGACCGGACAGTCATTGCACAGCATTGGTGCAATGCCGGCGCCGACCATGGGCAAAAACCGTGCATTGCCCGCGCACGCCCTGAGCGCCGCAGCCTGCGTGCTACACTGCTGCGGTTGATCAACGAAAAGACCCCGCCATGCTGCCGCCCAAAGCCATTCTCGATACCCTCGCCAGCCACGCCTCGCGCCTGTTCAGCGGTGACAACCCGCTGCCGCGCAGCGAGATCGAAGCCCAGCTCAAGGCCCTGTTGCAGAGCGCCTTCGGCAAGCTGGACCTGGTCAGCCGCGAAGAATTCGACAGCCAGATGGCCGTACTGGCGCGTACCCGTGCGCGCCTGGAAGCCCTGGAAGCCAAGCTGGCAGAGCTGGAAGCCAGGCAGAACCCACCCGCCGAATAAAGCTCGGCGGGCATGTGATCAAGGAGTGATCCATGTCCCTCGCCATCGTCCACAGCCGTGCCCAGGTCGGCGTCGAAGCGCCGCCGGTCACCGTCGAGGCGCACCTGGCCAACGGCCTGCCAGCCCTGACCCTGGTCGGCCTGCCGGAAACCGCGGTCAAGGAAAGCAAGGATCGCGTGCGCAGTGCGATCCAGAACGCCGGTTTCGATTTCCCGCCACGGCGCATCACCCTCAACCTGGCGCCTGCCGACCTGCCCAAGGACGGCGGGCGTTTCGACCTGGCCATCGCCCTCGGCGTGCTGGCCGCCAGCGAGCAGGTGCCGGCGGCCAGCCTGGCCGAACTGGAATGCCTGGGTGAGCTGGCGCTGTCCGGCGAGCTGCGCCCGGTACAGGGCGTGCTGCCCGCCGCCCTGGCTGCCCGCGCCGCCGGACGCACCCTGGTGGTGCCGCGGGCCAACGCCGAGGAAGCCAGCCTGGCCTCGGGCCTCAAGGTGCTGGCCGTCGACCACCTGCTGCAGATCGCCGCCCACCTCAACGGCCATACGCCCCTCTCGCCCTATCAGGCCAATGGCCTGCTGCGCCAGGAAGCGGCTTACCCCGACCTGGCCGAAGTGCAGGGCCAGCTGGCGGCCAAGCGCGCCCTGCTGATCGCCGCCAGCGGCGGCCACAACCTGCTGCTCAGCGGGCCTCCGGGCACCGGCAAGACCCTGCTGGCCAGCCGCCTGCCCGGTCTGCTGCCGCCGTTGTCCGAGGAGGAGGCGCTGGAAGTGGCGGCCATCCATTCGGTAGCCAGCCATGCGCCGCTCGCCGCCTGGCCACGCCGACCGTTCCGCCAGCCGCATCACAGTGCCTCCGGGCCGGCGCTGGTCGGTGGCGGCAGCCGCCCGCAACCCGGCGAGATCAGCCTGGCCCATCACGGGATTCTGTTCCTCGACGAACTGCCCGAGTTCGACCGCAAGGTCCTCGAGGTCCTGCGCGAGCCTCTGGAATCCGGCCATATCGTGATCGCCCGGGCCCGCGACAAGGTGCGCTTCCCCGCGCGCTTCCAGCTGGTGGCGGCGATGAACCCCTGCCCCTGCGGCTACCTGGGCGACCCCGGCGGCCGCTGCCGCTGCACCCCGGAACAGATCCAGCGCTACCGCGCCAAGCTGTCCGGGCCGCTGCTCGACCGCATCGACCTGCACCTCACCGTAGCGCGCGAAAGCACCAGCCTGCTGCCCAGCAGCCAGGCTGGCGAGAGCAGCGCCCAGGTCGCCGCCCGCGTCAGCCAGGCACGCCAGCGCCAGCTCGCGCGCCAGGGCTGCGCCAATGCCTTCCTCGATCTGCCGGGCCTGCAGCAGCATTGTCGCCTGCCCGAAACCGACCGGCTGTGGCTGGAGCAGGCCTGCGAACGCCTCAACCTGTCGCTGCGGGCAGCCCATCGCCTGCTCAAGGTGGCGCGTACCCTGGCCGACCTGGAGGGCGCCAGCGAGATCGGCCGCGCGCACCTGGCCGAAGCCCTGCAGTACCGCCCCAGCAGCGGCATCTGATCCAGCGGAATTATCAGGAGAAGACTCCTCAGAGAAAAAAGCTATCGATCTGTGTTAGTATGGCTGGCCTTCCGCCCTTGGCGGCCCATCCGATAACAAGGAGAGCTAGCTCAATGGAGGCATCTTCGTCTTCGCTCAACCGGCCGGTATTCTTCGGCTCCGCCCTTCTCATCCTCGCCCTGGTGCTCTACAGCGTGCTGCTGCCGGAGCATGCACAAGAGCAGTTCGCCTGGCTGCAAAGCTGGATCATCGACAAGGCCAGCTGGTTCTACGTCCTCACCGTCGCCCTGATTCTGATCTGCTGCGTGTTCCTCGCCGTCAGCCGCTATGGCGACCTCAAGCTGGGCCCCGACCACAGCCAGCCCGAGTACCGCAACACCACCTGGTTCGCCATGCTGTTCTCCGCCGGCATGGGCATCGGCCTGATGTTCTTCGGCGTGGCCGAACCGCTGATGCACTTCACCGCCCCGCCAGTGGGCGAGGCCGGCACGGCGCAGGCCGCGCGCGAGGCGATGAAGCTGACCTTCTTCCACTGGGGCCTGCACGCCTGGGCGATCTACGCCATCGTCGCGCTGATCCTGGCCTTCTTCTGCTTCCGCCACGACCTGCCGCTGACCCTGCGTTCGGCGCTCTACCCGCTGATCGGCGAGCGCATCCACGGCCCCATCGGCCATGCGGTGGACACCTTCGCCATCCTTGGCACCGTGTTCGGCGTGGCCACCTCGCTGGGCTACGGCGTGCTGCAGATCAACAGCGGCTTCCACCACCTGTTCGGCCTGCCGGTCAGCACGCCGGTGCAGATCGGCCTGATCGCCGCCATCTGCGCCCTGGCCACGCTGTCGGTGGCCAGCGGCCTGAACAAGGGCATCCGCATCCTCTCGGAGCTCAACCTGGCGCTGGCCGTGCTCCTGCTGCTGTTCGTCCTGGTGCTGGGGCCGACGGTGTTCCTGCTCAAGACCTTCGTGCAGAACAGCGGCGCCTACCTCTCCGAGATCGTCAGCAAGACCTTCAACCTCTACGCCTACGAGCCGACCGACTGGATCGGTGGCTGGACCCTGCTGTACTGGGGCTGGTGGCTGTCCTGGTCGCCCTTCGTCGGCCTGTTCATCGCGCGCATCTCGCGCGGCCGCACCATCCGCGAGTTCATCAGCGGCGTGCTGTTCGTGCCGGCCGGCTTCACCCTGCTGTGGATGACCGTGTTCGGCGACACCGCCATCCACCTGGTGCTCAACCAGGGCCTGGGCAGCCTGGCCGAGACGGTGAATGCCGACAGCTCGCTGGCGCTGTTCGCCTTCCTCGAACAGTTCCCGCTGAGCGACCTGCTGTCGCTGGTCGCGGTGGCCATGGTGGTGGTGTTCTTCGTCACCTCGGCCGACTCCGGCGCCCTGGTGGTCGACATGCTGGCCTCCGGCGGCAGGGCCGTCACGCCGCTGTGGCAGCGCCTGTTCTGGTCGATCCTGATCGGCGTGGTGGCCATCGCCCTGCTCCTGGCCGACGGCCTCAAGGCGCTGCAGACGGCCACCATCGCCAGCGCCCTGCCCTTCTCCATCGTCCTGCTGGCGGCCATCTGGGGCCTGCTGCGCGCGCTGAAGCTGGACGCCACCAAGCGCGGCGTGCGCTTCCAGGCGCTCAACGGTTCACGCCCGCTGGCCCGCCAGCACGGCGGCTGGCAGCGGCGCCTGCGCAACCTGGCGATGTTCCCGCGCCGCGCCCACGTCACCCGCTTCATCGACGAGGTGGTGCAGCCGGCCTGCCAAGCGGTGGCCGAGGAGCTGCGCAAGCAGGGCCTGCCGGCGACGGTCGAGAGCGGTGCCGACGGCCGCGTGCGCCTGGCCGTGGCGCATGGCAGCGAGACCGACTTCAGCTACGAGGTGCGCCCGCGCGCCTTCGCCCAGCCCAGCTTCGCCCTGCGGGACACCGGCGACGACGGCAACGAGGAGCGCAAGTACTTCCGCGCCGAAGTCCACCTGCGCGAGGGCGGCCAGGACTACGACGTGATGGGCTGGGTACGCGAGGCGGTGATCGACGACATCCTCGACCAGTACGAGAAGCACATGCACTACCTGCACCTGGTGCGCTGAAACGAAAAAGCCCGGCACATGCCGGGCTTTCTCAGGAGCCTGCAGGATCAGGCGGCGCTGCGCTGGCCACCTTTGCGGTGCTGACGGCAGGCCTCGCCGAAGGCCTCGAACATCTTCACCGAATCCGGGTTCTGCGCGGCCTGCCACTCCGGGTGCCATTGCACGGCGAACAGGAAGGGCGACAGGCTCGGCGCGTGGAAGGCCTCGATCAGGCCGTCCTCGGCACGGGCCAGCGGCTCCAGGCCCTTGCCCAGGGTCTTGATGCCCTGGCCATGCAGCGAGTTGACGCCGATCTCATCACGCCCCAGCACCCGCGCCAGCCAGCTGTTCGGCTCGATGCGCACCTTGTGCGCCTCGGCGTACTGCACCGCCACCGGGTCCTCGGGGTTTTCGCGATGGTCGTTGAAGCCCGGCTCGGCATACACCTTCTGGTGGATGTCGCCGCCCAGGGCCACGTTGATTTCCTGCATGCCGCGGCAGATGCCGAAGACCGGCAGGCCACGGGCGATGGCGGCCTTGATCAGCGGCAGGTCGAACAGGTCGCGGTCGCGATCCTGACCCTTCTCCGGGGTGAGGTTCTCCTGGCCGTAGAGGGTCGGGTCGATGTTCGAACCGGCACCGGTCAGGTACACGCCGTCGGCCATGTCCAGGTATTGCTCGAGGTCGTCGGTGCCACAGCAGGTGGGCACCAGCACGGGTACGCAGCCGGCGATCTCCACCAGCGGCGTGATGTATTTGTGGGTCATTACCTGGTAGTCGTGGCCCTTGCGCTCCTGGGCGCCCATGGACATCAACACGACGGGTTTACGCTTGGCAGTGGAAGTTTTTGCACTGTTCTTGTTGGACATACGTCACCTTGGGGCAGATCGATCTGCCGTTGCTGTGCAGGTGGGTCGGGAGATCGACGCGCTACCTGTTTGGCACGGTTCCGTCTGTCGGCGGCGTAGCTGGGCCTCACCTGGAGGCATGGGAATGGGAGGTAACGGACCACCCGCGACGGCCGCATAACAGTCGAACCGCCCGCACAGTCTCTCCAGAGACGTAAAATATGTCAAACATTTCAGGCGGATGGCGTAAAAAGAGCATAGCGCCAGCAGGGCTGCAGGCGCCAAAAAACGGCCACTTACCCCGTAAGCCCCTGCTGGGGCGCGGCCTCATGGTCCATTATTTTTTACGCGCCCGGCATGATGCGCTCGACGGCTGGCAGACGCATCTGCGCCACCTCGGCCAGCAGGAAGTCACGCAGCCGACGCAGGCGCGCCTGCGCGCGATGCGTCTTCGGCAACACCAGGTAATAGCTGCAGCCGCTGTACACGGCGGTCGGCCGGGGTAAACCCAGACGCCCGGCATTGACGTCCTCGGCGACCAGCAGCAGATCGCCGATGGAAACCCCGTAGCCGCGGGCGGCGGCGACGATGCCCAGCTCCAGCATGTCGAACAGCTGGCCGCCCTTGAGCGGCACCCGGTCGCTCAGGCCGGTGGCCTGCAGCCACTGGCGCCAGTCGCGGCGATCCGGGGTCGGGTGCAGCTGCTCGGCGGCCTGCAGCCGGGCCAGGTCCCAGGGGCCGTCCTGCACCGCTTCGGCAGCGCACACCGGGATCAGCCACTCCTCGAACAGCAGCACGCTGTCCCACTCCTCGGGAAAGTCGCCATTGCCCAGCAGCACGGCGCAGTCGAAAGGCTCGTGGTGGAAGTCGACCTTGTCCACGTCCATCCAGGCACTGGTCAGCTGCACCTCGCTGTCCGGGTTGCCCAGGCGGAACAGCGACAGACGCGCCAGCAGCCAGCGCATGGTCAGGGTCGAGGGCGCCTTCAGGCGCAGGCAGGCGTCCTCGCTGCGCAGGGTGGCGCAGGCCTTCTCCAGCGCATCGAAGCCCTCGCGCACGCCGGGCAGCAGGCCGCGCGCCGTCTCGGTCAGCTGCAGGTGGCGACCACTGCGCTCGAACAGGCGGCAGCCGAAGTGCTCCTCCAGGGTGCGGATATGCCGGCTCACCGCACTCTGGGTGATGGCCAGCTCGGCGGCGGCGCGGGTGAAGGAGGCATGCCGCGCGGCCGCCTCGAAGGCACGCAGGGCATAGAGCGGCGGCAGGCGCCGGCTCATGCGCCGAACCCATGAGTATTAGTCATGCCAGGCATCGCTTTTTTCCTTTTGTGCACGTCGCGCTGACTCCCGAGAATGGCGCCATTCTCCGCCCGCCGGATTTTTCCCGGCAAGTCTTCTCTTGAGCCTGACTCATCATGCCGCAGTCCGTCCGCACCGAACTGGTCGCCCTCTTCCGCCTCGCCGGCCCGCTGATCGCCGCGCAGCTGGCCCATGTACTGATGGTGTTCACCGACACCCTGATGATGGGCAAGCTGGGCCCCGCCGAGCTGGCTGCCGGCGGCCTGGGCGCGGCCAGCTATTCCTTCGTGTCGATCTTCTGCGTCGGCGTGCTGGCCGCAGTGGGCAACCTGATCGCCATCCGCCACGGCGCCGGCGACAGCACCGGGGTCACCCGCCTGGCGCAGAACGGCCTGTGGCTGGCCGGCGGCCTGGCCCTGGCCAGCGGCCTGCTGCTGTGGAACCTCGGCCCGCTGCTGGCGCGCTTTGGTCAGGAGCCGCACAACATCGAGGGGGCGATGCAGTTTCTCTCCACCCTGGTGTTCGCCCTGCCCGGCTACCTCGGCTTCATGGCCCTGCGCGGCTTCCCGGCGGCCATCGGCCGGCCGGGCCCGGTGATGGCCATCAGCATCGGCGGCGCGGCGGCCAACTTCGCCCTCAACTGGGCGCTGATCCACGGCTTGTTCGGCTTGCCGCCGCTGGGTCTGGCCGGCATCGGCCTGGTCACCGCGCTGGTGGCCAACGTCATGACCCTGCTGCTGTTCCTCCACCTGCTGCGCCACCCGGCCTACGCCGCCTACCCGCTGGCCCGCGGCCTGCTGCGCCCGCGCCTGGCCGAGCTGCGCGAGCTGCTGCGCCTGGGCCTGCCGATCGGCGGCACCTATGCGGTGGAGTCCGGCATGTTCGCCTTCGCCGCCCTGTGCATGGGCGCCATCGGCAGCGACGCGCTGGCCGCGCACCAGATCGCCATCATGTCGGTGTACGTGGCCTTCATGGTGCCGGTGGGCATCTCCTACGCCACCACCTTCCGCATCGGCCAGCACTATGGCGCCGGACGCCTGGCCGACGAACTCGCCGGCACCCGGCCGGAGCTGCTCGACCGGGCCGGCCAGCCCATCGACTACCGCCCGGAACAGGCCGGGGCCCTCGCCGCCCAGCGCGAGTGGAAGCGGGAATGCCAGCTCCAGCGCGCCCCCCTCAGCCCCCTGTGGGTGGGCATCTCGGTCAGCCGGCTGGAGGCCGCCGGCACCGATCCAACCCACATCAGCCACTGCCTGTGGGTCATCGAGGAGGTCGCCGTCCAGCGCCAGAGCCTCGACACCCTGCGCGAGGCCAAGCGCCTCGCCGAGGAGGCCGCCGAGGCCAAGACGCGCTTCCTGGCCAACATCAGCCACGAGATCCGCACCCCGCTGAACGCCATCCTGGGGCTCGCCAAGCTCAGCCTCGACGCCGGGCCGGCTCCGGGTCAGCGGGACTACCTCGAAAAGATCCAGGCCGCCGCCGGCAGCCTGATGGGCCTGGTGGACGACATCCTCGACTGCACCCGCATCGAAGCCGGCCAGCTCGGCATCGGCGCCACCCCCTTCTCTCCCGGCGAGGTGCTCGCACGGATCATCGCGACGATCGCCCCCCGGGCCCGGGAGAAGGGCCTCGCCTTCCACGCGACCGTGCCTCCCGGGCTGCCGCAGCTCGTCGGCGACCCGCTGCGCCTCGGGCAGGTGCTGGCCAAGCTGCTGGGCAACGCGGTGAAGTTCACCGCACAGGGCGAGATCCGGCTCGAGGTGGAAACCCGCCCGGCCGACGCCGGCCGGCTGGCCCTCTGCTTCACCGTCGACGACACCGGCATCGGCATGGACACCCGCCAGAGCGCGGGCCTCTTCGAGGCCTTCGCCCAGGGCGACAGCTCGATGACCCGGCGCTTCGGCGGCGCGGGCCTGGGGCTCCCGATCTCGCGCCACCTGGTCGAACAGATGGGCGGCCACCTCGACGTGCACAGCGCACCCGGCCAGGGCAGCCGCTTCCGCTTCACCCTCGGCTTCGACCTCGCCGAGCCGGCGCCGGCCAGCGCGCCCCCGCCCGCCGGCCCGACGCCGCTGGCCGGCCTGCGCATCCTGCTGGTCGAAGACAACGACATCAACCAGCTCATCGCCCGGGGCCTGCTCGAACAGCAGGGCGCCGCCGTGCAGGTGGCCGACAACGGGCGCCTCGCCGTCGCCATGCTGCAGGCCGGCGCCCCGGACGCCTTCGACCTGGTCCTGATGGACCTCCAGATGCCCGAGATGGACGGCCTCGAGGCCACCCGCCACATCCGCCGCGACGCCCGCCTGGCGCGGCTGCCCGTCATCGCCATGACCGCCCACGCGATGGCCGGGCAGCGCCGGCAGTGCAGCGAGGCCGGCATGGACGACCACATCGCCAAGCCCGTCCTCCCGCAGCAGCTCGCCGAGACGATCCTGCGCCACGTCCGCCCGCGCGCCCAGCCGGGCACGCCACCCGCCAGCCCGGCGGACGACAGCCCGCCGCCCCCTCCGGCCCCGGCCGGCCTCCCCCGCGTCGACGGGCTCGACACCGAGGGCGGCCTGCGCCGGTGCAGCGGCAACACCGCGCTCTACCTGCGCCTGCTGGGCCGCTTCGCCGACAGCCACGCCGGCGCGCTGGCCGACATCGACGCGGCCATCGCCGAAGGCCGCCACGCCGACGCCGAGCGGCACGCCCACACCCTCCACGGCGCCGCCGCCAACCTCGGCGCCGAAGCCCTGCGCCTGGCCGCCCGCAGCCTCGAAACCGCCCTGCGGAACGGCCAGCCGTGGGCCGACGCCCGCGACCGGATGGCCCGGGAATGCGAGGCCCTGGGCCGGGCGCTCGCAAGCGTGCCGCCGCCGCCCGCCGCGCCCGCCGCGGCGGACATGCCCGACGCCGCCGCCTTCGACGAAGCCCTCGCCCGGCTGGTCCACCTGCTCGCCACCGCCGACGGCACCGCCCCGGAAGCCTTCCGTCGCCTGCGCCCCGCGCTGACCGCCCATTTTGGGTTGTCAAATGTCACAAAATTATCCGATGCACTTGATCAATACGACTATGATCAAGCGCTCACATGCCTCAATGTTCGGAAGCCGCCGTCATCGCCGCTTTCCACGGATCAGCCGTAATGCACTCACCAGACAGCCATCGCCCGCTCATCCTCGTCGTCGATGATGCGCCGGAGTCCATCGAGCCCATCGTCAACTGCCTGCACAACGCAGACTTCCGCACCCGCATCGCCACCCGCGGCGAGCGGGCGCTGCAGCTGGCGGCCAGCACACCGATGCCCGACCTGATCCTGCTCGACGTCACGATGCCCGACCTGGACGGCTACGAAGTCTGCCGCCGGCTCATGAACAACCCGGCCACCGCCAGCATTCCGGTGATCTTCCTGTCGATCCGCAACGACGAGCTCGACGAGCAGCGCGGCTTCGACGCCGGCGCGGTGGACTACATCACCAAGCCGATCAGCCCGCCGCTGGTCCTCACCCGGATCCGCAACCACCTCACCCTCAAGGCCGCCAGCGACTTCCTGCGCGACCGCAACGCCTACCTCGAGCAGGAGGTCACCCGGCGCACCCGCGAGCTGGCCCTGCTCCAGGACGCCACCATCGTCGCCATGGCCTCCCTCGCCGAGACCCGCGACAACGAGACCACCCACCACATCCGCCGCACCCAGCTCTACCTGCGCACCCTGGCCCGCCACCTGCAGCCCCACCCCCGCTTCGCCGCCGAGCTGACCGACGCCAACATCGACCTGATGTACAAGTCGGCCCCGCTCCACGACATCGGCAAGGTCGGCGTGCCCGACCGCATCCTGCTCAAGCCCGGCGAACTCACCCCGGCCGAGTTCGAGATCATGAAGCGCCACACCACCCTCGGCCGCGACGCCATCAACAAGGCCGAGACCCTGTTCGGCGTGTCGTCGAGCTTCCTGCGCTTCGCCAAGGAGATCGCCTACTCCCACCAGGAGAAGTGGGACGGCAGCGGCTACCCCCAGGGCCTCTCCGGCGAGCGCATCCCGGTGTCGGCGCGCCTGATGGCGGTGGCCGACACCTACGACGGCCTCATCAGCCAGCGCATCTACAAAAAGGCCCACAGCCACGAGGAGGCCGTCGCCCTCATCGAGGCCCGGCGCGGCACCGATTTCGACCCGGACATCGTGGACGCCTTCGTCGCGGTGCAGGCCGACTTCCAGGCCATCGCCCGGCGCTTCGCCGACGCCGAGATCGACGAGGCCGCCGAAGCCGAGCGCCTGCGGCTGATCCTCGGCTGAACACCCACTGCGCCGTCATCGGCGCGCGCGGCTCAAGAACGACCTGCGTCACCCGTTAAAGGGTATGCGGATGGGGTCTCCCCTACGCTTCCACCCGAGACCCCGACCCAGGAGAGCCGATGATACGCAGCCCGACACCTGCACGGGTGTTCGACGCCTTGCGCCGCCATGGGCTCACGCTGCTGGTGCCGGGCAGCGTCCTTGCCGTCACCTTCATCGGCTACCACGACAAACTGCACAAGGAAGAAGCCCACCGGCAGCACGTCTTCCAGGCGGAAGCGCGGGCCCAGGTGGGCCACCTCCGCGAACGGGTCGGCAGCCTGCTCCAGGAAGCCGAGCTGCTGCGCAGCCTGCCCCTGGAAGCCCCCGCCGGCTGGCCCGGGCGGCTGCGCGCGATCCTGGCCCGCTACCCCGAGGCCCTGCGCGCCGGCATCCTCCGGCCGGCCCCCGACGGGCGTGTCGCCCTGCTCGCCGCTGAAGCGGCCGGCGACCGGTCCGGGCCACCCGAGGCCCCGCCGCAGCTGCTGCGCGGCCTCCTGCCGGCCGCCGTCGGCGAGCCCCTGGCCAGCCTCCCTTACCCCGTGCAGGGCAGGCCCGGCCTTCAGGCCCTGCTGATCGTGAGCCCCCTGCCCCGCGCCGGTAATCCGCCGCCGGGCGACCTGGCCTTCATCGAGATCGTCGTGGACGAGCTGCTCCACCACGGCTTCGCCCCCGACGAAGGGCTCGGCGGCCCCCGCCTGGCCGTCGAGGTGCTCGACACCACCGACGACCCCCACCCCATCTTCGCGAGCCCGCCGTCACAGGCCGCCGACGCGGCCGCCGGCCGGCGCCTGGGCAGCTATGTGGATGGGCTCCCCGTCGCCCAGCGCCACTGGCTGGTCCTCGTCAGCCCCGCCGACCCGCGGCCCCCGGCGCTGCTCGAGACCGGCTCGGGGCGCTGGCTGGTCGGCGGGCTGCTGATCGCCCTGCTGGCCGTCGGGGGCCACCACACCCTGCAGAGCCGCGCCGCGGCGGTGCGCCGCACCGTGGCCGAAAAGACCCAGGCCCTGGCCGAGGCCAACGAAGCCCTCGGCCGCTACGTCGCCGCGCTGGCCGAGACCAACCAGCACCTCGCCCGGGAAGTCGAGGAGCACTCCTGCGCCGAAGCCCGGCTGCGCGAGACCACCAGCCTGCAGCGGGCCATCCTCGACTGCGCCGAATACGCGGTGATCTACACCGACGCGACGGGCATCATCCGGGTGATGAACCCCGCCGCCGAGCGCCTCTTCGGCTACCCGGCCGACACGCTGGTCGGCAAGGCCACCCCGCGGATCCTCCACACCGGCGAACAGGCGGCCCGCTGGACGCTCTCCGGCACCACCATCGGCGTGCTCTCGCTGCCCCCCGGCACCGAGAGCCAGACCGCCGAGGTCACCATGCGCCGCCGCGACGGCAGCCTGTTCCCGGCCAGCCTGTCCCTCTCCATCGTGCGCGAAAGCCAGGGTCAGATCCGCGGCTACCTGGGCATCATCGCCGACATCACCCAGCGCCTCGACGCCGAGAGCCGCATCCGCCACCTCGCCCACTACGACAACCTCACCTCGCTGCCCAACCGCAGCCTGCTCAACCGCCACCTCACCGACGTCCTCGCCGCCGCCCGGGCGCGCCACCGCCGGGTGGCCGTGCTGGTCACCGACCTCGACCACTTCAAGACCATCAACGACACCCTCGGCCACGCGGCCGGCGACCAGCTGCTGCTGGCGGTCGCCCAGCGCCTGCGCAGCGGCCTGCGCGACAGCGACCTGGTCGCCCGGGCCGGCGGCGACGAGTTCGTGATCGTGCTGAACGAGCTCGACGCCGCCGAGCTGCCCGAAGACACCGCCGAGCGGGTGCTCGGCAGCGTGGCCCGGCCCTTCGAGCTGGCGGGCCACCAATTCACCGTCACCCTGAGCATCGGCATCGCCGTCTATCCCCATGACGGCACCGACGGCGACACCCTCATCAAGAACGCCGACGCCGCCATGTACCTGGCCAAGGAGCGCGGCCGCAACCAGATCTGCTTCTTCGACCACGGCATCTCGTCGCGCTACAGCGAACGCCTCGAGCTCGAGAGCCGCCTGCGCCGGGCCTTCGAGGCCGGCCAGCTGGCCCTCCACTACCAGCCCCAGGTGGACACCCTCTCCGGCGAGCTGATCGGCATGGAGGCCCTGATCCGCTGGCCCCAGCCCGACGGCAGCCTGGTGCCGCCCGACAGGTTCATCCCCATCGCCGAGGAGTGCGGCCTGATCGTGCCGATCGGCGCGTGGGTACTGCGCGAGGCCTGCCGCCAGCAGCGGGCGTGGCTGCAGGAGGGCATCAGCCGGGTGCCGGTGGGCGTCAACCTGTCGGCCCGCCAGTTCGACGACGCCAACCTGCTGGCCACCATCCAGGGCGCCCTCGCCGAGACCGGCCTGCCCCCCGCCTACCTCGACCTGGAGCTCACCGAGAGCCTGGTGATGGGCAACCCCGAGCACACCCGCCAGGTGCTGGCCGAATGCCGGCGGCTCGGCCTGCAGCTGTCGGTGGACGACTTCGGCACCGGCTACTCCAGCCTGTCCTACCTCAAGCGATTCCCGATCGACCGGCTCAAGATCGACCGCTCCTTCATCGCCGACATCGTCACCGAACCCGACGACGCCGCCATCGCCCAGACCATCATCGCGATGGCCCACACCCTGCGTCTCGAGGTGCTCGCCGAAGGCGTCGAGACCGAAGCCCAGCTCGCCCTGCTGCGCCGCTGGAACTGCGACGCCTACCAGGGCTACCTGTGCAGCCGGCCCCTCCCGGCGGACGAGATGACCCAGCTGCTGCGCCAGCTCCGCGCCACCCGCCAGGTCTCCCTGGCCAGCCTCTGACGCGACCGCCGCCAAGCATCGACATCGGTGCCCCAGGGGTGCAGCGGTGCTGCAAAAAGCATCGACGTCGATGCCTCAGGGGTGCAGCAGCGCTGCAAAAAGCATCGATGCCGGTGCTCCGGGGGTGCCGCGGCGCTGCACAAAGCATCAACGTCGGTGCTCCAGGGGTGCAGTAGCGCTGCAAAAAGCATCAATCTCGGCGCCCCCGGGGTGTAGCCGTGCTGCAAAAAGCATCGACGCTGGAGCCTTTACCGGCGTACGCGCCCCCCGGAGCGGCGAGGGCGGAACCTCGGGCCAGCCTCAAGCCCCTACAGCAGGGCCTTCAGCAGATACAGCGCCGCCATCCCCACCGCGATGGTGGCCAGCACGTTGCCGGTGCGCCACGCCACCACCGCCGCCACCAGGGCCGCCCACGGCTTGGGGGCGGCCAGCGCGAAGGCCACCTCGCCGGCGTGGATGAACAGCTCGCTCGCCGCCAGCGCCGCAAAGCTCGCCGGCGCGATGTGGCGGCACAGGGCATGGACCCAGCGCGGCAGGCCGCGCCCCGCGACGAGGCCGATCATCGCGTAGCGGAACAGGAAGGTGAGCGCCCCCACCGCCACCAGCAGCAGCCCCAGCGTGGCGACGCTCATTCACGGGCCTCCCGCGCCACCGCCGCCCCGGCCAGCAGGCCCAGCACGATCGCCAGCACCAGCCCGAGCCGGAAGGGCAGCGCGGCCAGCGCCAGCACCGCCAGGGCCGCCACCAGCGCCGCGGCCTGGCCGGCGCGTTCCTTGACGAGCAGCGTGAGCAGCGCGATGAAGGTGAGCGGCACCGCGAAGTCGATGTCCCACTCCGGCGGAATCCGCGCCCCGAAGGCGATCCCCAGCGCCGTGGACAGCTGCCAGCAGCCCCATAGCGTGAGGCCGCAGCCGAGGAAGTACCAGTGGCGCAGGTCCGGCTCCGCCTGCTCCTGATCCGCTGCCTCCGGGCGCGTGTAGCGCAGGATCGCCACCGCGTAGGCCTCGTCGGTGAGCAGGTAGGCCAGCAGCACCCGCCAGCGCCGCGGCAGGTGCCGCACATGCTCGG
>ERZ650312.602-NODE-602-length-20097-cov-29.644147_pt1 | contig 20097 bp, 23 predicted proteins | sample MGYA00376248_ERZ650312 | MGnify/ENA primary metagenome ERZ650312 (study PRJEB26733, sample SAMN07839316) | wastewater metagenome | biome: urban; feature: wastewater treatment plant; material: waste water | place: USA: North Carolina | collected 2016-07-28 ... | reverse complement strand
TGCCAATCTATAATTGCACACAGATAGACAAAGCCTTTAGCCATAGGAATGTACGTTATATCTGTACACCAGACTTGATTAGAGTGATCGATGACCATGTTTTTCAACAGATATGGGAAAATACGGTGTGCAAGATTAGGCTTACTGGTATTGGGTTTTGGATACAAGGCATGTATTCCCATCAAGCGCATTAAACGTCGGACTTTACGCCGACCTATTTGATGCCCTTGACGCTGTAGCATATCTCGTATCATTCGACTGCCCATAAATGGGTAGTCGAGATGAATTTCATCGATCAGACGCATCAAACTCAAATCAGTTGATGAAATCTCTTTGGGCTTGTAATACAACGTACTGCGATTGATTTGAATCAATTGCGATTGTTGTCGTACCGAAAGTTGATGGGTCTTATCGATCATTTTTTGCCGCTCAGCTGCCCTATTTTTCTGAGCGCACCTTCTAAAAAATCAATTTGCAATGCCTGATGTCCTATCTTGGCATGTAGAGCTTTGAGGTCAATCTCTGGTTCTTGTTGTGCTGTTGGTCGTGAAAAAATATTGACTGATTGCTCAAGCAGTTGATTTTTCCAATCGATGATTTGGTTTTGATGTAAATCGAATTGAGTAGAAAGTTCAGCGAGTGTGTGGTCGCCTTTAATTGCTGCGAGAGCAACTTTAACTTTAAACTCTGCTGAATGATTACGACGTTTTCTTCGTGTCATGGTTGACTCCAAAAACAAGCATTTCCCATGCTTATTGGGGAGTAGATTATCACTTATAGGCGTGGTCTAAAATCCTATACCCACATCAAAATTGAAGATAAAAATCAACAACTAGATGCAAAAAAATTGTTATTTGAACAACAACTTGAACAATACAATCAACAAGTACAGCAGATTAACCAAAGTGGTGGGCTGCATCCCTCGCAACGGGAAGTTTTTGCAGCCAAAAAACAAGAAATCCAGCAACACCTGTGGAGTTTAGAACACGAAATAGCGCAATTTAATCAACACATTCACCAGCTCAACCAACAAGTCGATGCGCTCAATCAACTCAATCAAGACATTGATGTATCCATCCAGCAATTTAATGCACGTTTTCAGCCACGTTTATTTGATAAAGGCAGCTTTGATGGTCAGGCTATTCGGATTTATGAGTTTCAATCTAAAGATGATTTACGCTTAACTTTGGCACATGAATTTGGTCATGCTTTGGGTTTAGCACACCATAACGACCCTTATGCCTTAATGTATCCGATGTTAAAAGAGCAGCAGTTGCAGAACTTCCAACTGCGCCCTGCCGATCTCGATTTACTCCATGCACGGCATTGAGCAAACTAGATTGACTCAAAGCCAGAATTCCTCTTAGCTCGTACGAGCGTTGCATAGCCATTACACGTGCAAAGGCAGCAAATTTACTCATTTCATGTTATTGTGAAGCTCTTGTATAACCCCGAACGATCTGTGGAGATTCATGTGAGTTACTACCATATCCTGATTGAAGTAAATGACCACATCAGCACGATTGAACAAAGCCGTGATATTGAAATTTTTGATATTGTTGAGCTTCAACCTTGTCTCCACTCGATTTTATTGCCGTATTTTAATGAGCAAGTAATTGAACTTGAAGATGAAAATATTGAATACAAAGATATTTTGCATCTTGAGGTTAGACAGACCTTATTACCAATTGAACACCTGATTGAAGAAGAACAGCGTTTGCTGCCAAGTGATACCGACATCACCATTTCAGCTTATGAAATTTTTAATAACAAAGAATTAAGCCAAGATGTCACAACTGTGATTTTTGATTTACTTGAAGCGGTGAAAATTGAACCTTAAACACCTGTTTTAAGACAAAAATTAAAAAGGTCTGCACATTTGCAGACCTTTTTATGCAATCGCAACCACTTATTGCATCATTTGTTTGGCCGCTTCACTACGGAATGCTGTTAAAATTTGCTGCCCTGCCCGACCTGTTGCAGCTAAGCCGAGTCGAATCTGTTCCTGACGAATCGCTTGACGGGTTTTGTCGCCAATTAAACCATCCACTTCACCAATGTCATAACCACGACTTAACAAAAAGCGTTGAATTTCACGACGTTCTGCGCGGGATGTACCTGCGTCATCGGTTGGCCAAGCGGTGTGAAATGCAGACTGCCCCATTAAACGATCTGATAAATGCGCAATCGCTAAGGCATAACTTTCTGCTGCGTTATAGCTATAAATGGCATCGAAGTTTCTAAACACTAAGAATACAGGGCCATTCGCACCTGCAGGTGCCATCAAGCCTGCCTGACTACTGCCCGATAAATTGCCCTGAATTAATGCCGAACCATCTGCACGAGTCAATCCACGATTAACCCAACTGCTGAGAGATTTTTTATTGCGTCGTCCTTCACCACTAAAAGACATGCCTGTAGGCACTTTGACTTCAAAGCCCCACGGCTGCCCCGTTTGCCAGCCACGACGTTTTAAAAAGTTAGCGGTGGAAGCCAAAGCATCAGGAATACTAGACACTAAATCACGGCGACCATCACCATCAAAATCAACCGCCAATTCATCATAGGTCGATGGCATAAACTGAGTATGCCCAAACGCTCCTGCCCATGAGCCTTTTAATTGTGATTCAGTGACATCACCACGTTGTAATAAACGCATGGTGGTAAAAAACTCACCACGGAAATAGCTTTGACGGCGTCCTTCACAGCTCAAGGTACCTAATGCTTGCAATAATGGATATGATCCTGAAATCGCACCAAAGTTACTTTCTACACCCCAAACCGCCACTACGGTTTCTGCAGGTACGCCATAGGCTGCTGCAACACGATTGAGCACATCACGGTGCTGAGCCAATTTCTGCTGGCCTGCTTGCACGCGCTCATCATCCACCAAGCCTGAAAGATAGTCCCAAATTGGCGTGGAAAATTCAGGTTGGTAATTTAAACGCTCAATGACGGAATAATCTGGACTAAGATTTTGAGTATAGCGATCATAACTGCTACCACTCACGCCTTTGGCAATGGCTTGACTGCGTAAATTGGCCAAACAAGTTTGAAAATGATTTTGTGGTTGAAAATTTGCAGATGTACTGACCGTTGGTGTCACGGTGACAGATTTTCCATTGATAATCAGTTCTGCCTGAACCTGAGTAGCTGCCATTGCAGCAGTCGCAAAAATCACAGCGAAACGATGCATAATACCCTTTGATGTGTTTTGAATTTAAATCTTGGCTTTACCATAACAGCTTCAGCCATAGAGATCAGATGAAAATCTGTAACTTTAAATTCATTTTTCAGTTTTAAATTCATTTCTGCTTTTTTAAATTCAAAACACTTATCCACAAGTGACATATTTTTTTATTTTTAAATTCAAATTGCAGTCAAACGATAGGTTTATAAATTTAAAGTTTGAATTCAAATTAAGATGAGAAAAGTTATCCACAAAACTAGATACATATTGCATTTCCCGTAGTAATTGATTTGAATTTAAAAGCAGTTTTTTAAATTTAAAGACTACAACAACCAATATTTTTATTTAAATTCAAAACTATTTCCCCATTTTTAAATTCATTCGCCATATTTAAATTCAAAGTTACACCATAGCTTTAAATTTAAAAAACGCCATTTGAATTTAAATTTTTGAATTCATTACTACTGTCTTGGCCTAACAAACTTGTTTGTATTTTTATTGAGAACCACTGTTGGATACAGTTATTTTTGTTGCTTAGAGCAAATCTATCTTAATCAAGCCAGAATTACAGGGTCAATTGGCTACTGATAAACGATAGAAAGTATTGAAATAGTAAGATTTAAAATTTGTTGCACTTCATTTGAGAATCTAAGAGATAAAAAAGCGCTCAATATTGAACGCTTTTTTATGATTTTTCGATTATGTATAGGCTTAGATGCGCATATCTTCACTGAGTGCCAAAGGATTTGGCAAAATTTTTGCCAATTGGCGGCATAAATCTGTCAATTCAGCAGCATCATTCGGCATTAAAGTAATATGCCCAATTTTACGACCTTCACGCTCAGTTTTATTGTACAAATGCAAATGTGCGCCATTCAATGCCAACACATCTTCAGTTTTTGGATGTTGACCAATAATATTGACCATCACCGTTGGACGTACCACTTCAGTTGAACCCAAAGGTAAACCTGCTACGGCACGAATATGATTTTCAAATTGCGAACACACGGCACCTTCAATAGACCAATGACCTGAGTTATGCACGCGAGGTGCCATTTCATTGGCATACAAACCTTGTTCGGTCACAAACAGTTCTAGCGTCAACACACCAACATAATTCAAGTGATTGAGTAGGCGAGTGATGTAGTCTTGCGCCACAGGCTGTAAGTCTGCGCTGTTTGGTGCAGGCACAATCGAGTGCGATAAAATACCGTTGTGATGATGGTTTTCTGCCAAGGGCCAAGTTTTAACTTCACCATTTTGACCACGTACCGCAATAATAGATACTTCACGTGAAAAAGTTACAAAACTTTCTGCAATCAAACTGCCTGCAGGGCCAAGTTCCACCCACGCTTGTTCAATCTGATCGGCACTGCGCAATACAAACTGACCTTTGCCATCATAGCCGCCCGTTGCGGTTTTTAATACAATTGGCAGACCAAGTTCAGCGACAGCAGCCTGTAAACTTTCTAGCGAGTTGACCGCTCTATACGGCGCAACAGGAATCGCCAATTCATCAAATAAGCCTTTTTCCAGCAAGCGGTTTTGAGCAATTGCCAAAGCCTGACGTGGTGGATGCAAGTCTTTCTGCTTAATCAATACATCAACATTTGCCAAAGGTGTATTTTCAAACTCAAGGCTGAATACATCGGCACTGTGTATAAAGTCTTGTAGGCTATTTTCGCTTTTGCTAGCAAAAACCTGACCTAAGGCTGCCGCAGGACAATCTGGAGTAGCTTCAAAAAAAGTACATTGAATATTTAAAGGTAAGGCCGCCTGCGCCATCATGCGACCCAATTGTCCGCCACCAAAAATACCGATGGTCTTATTCATAGTAATTGTCCCGCTTAAACCTGACCTGGAATATTGTTGCTGGAAACTTTTTCAGTTTGTGCGGCACGGAAATTGGCAACATTTTGTGCAATCTCTGGACGGGTTAAACCTAAAATTTGGGCCGCCATAATTGCCGCATTGGTTGCTCCCGCAGGACCAATGGCCAATGTACCTACTGCAATACCTGCAGGCATTTGTACAATCGAAAGTAATGAATCGACACCATTTAAAATTGAAGATTTCACTGGCACACCCAAAACAGGTAAATCAGTTTTGGCTGCACACATCCCTGGTAAGTGTGCAGCACCACCTGCGCCTGCAATAATCACCTGAATGCCTCGATCACGCGCTTGTTGAGCATATTCAAATAAGCGATCTGGGGTACGGTGTGCAGAAACGACTTCCGCTTCAAATGGGACACCAAGCTGCTTTAGCATATTGGCAGTGTGTTCGAGAGTTGCCCAATCCGATTGAGAACCCATGATAATTCCAACGAGAGGAGCGTCTTGTGCAGCGGCCGCGTTCATTACAAATATTCCAGAAACGAAACTAAGGAAAGAGAAATTCAGGCGAGAAAGCCAAGCTTGAATAAGAACACCACATTATAGACTGATTTTTCGACTTGTTAAAATTGAACAGGGCTACTCAAGCGACTTTTTTGATTATTTTTATCGGGTTATTTTAGAGAATTAAAAACAGTCAAACAAAATAGGGGAACCTTAAGCTATTCAAGCGAACCAAAACTCATCTTTAAGGTGTACGAAATACAAAATACACGCAACCACATAAACATAAGGCTGCCCATAAATAATCCAGTTTAAATGGTTGCTTAAACAGAAAAATCATAAATGGTACAAACACCAATAAAGTCACAACTTCTTGGGTAATTTTCATTTGACCTACCGCCCAGCCATGCTGCGCCAGCAAACGGGTGGCTGGAATCATCAAACTGTATTCAAATAGGGCGATCACCCAACTGAATAAAATTGCCTGCCACAGCGGCGCATCATGTGGTAAAAACTTGAGATGACCATACCACGCCAAGGTCATAAAACAGTTTGCAATCACCAAAAGTAAAAGTGCTGAAGACATTGTGTCGTACTATCTTTAAAATTCAGTTTTATTTTACGGGCTATTTGCCATGAAAAATGCAAGAGCAGCAATTTTTTCATCGTTGGGCGCAAATTCAGCACTGAAAAATCCCTGAAATGAGATACAAGAATCACTATCTTTTCGCCAAAACCCTTGCTATCGTTGCTTCAAATCAAATTAATCACGACAACAGCACAAAAAAACGTGATGTGTCTATAAAAGCAGTGGAGTAAGGCGGAATGCATCTGCATATTTTGGGTATTTGTGGCACATTTATGGGCTCTTTGGCACTTTTGGCCCGCGATTTAGGACACACCGTCACAGGTTCAGACCAAAACGTCTATCCACCAATGTCGACTCAACTAGAAAATGCAGGTATTACCTTAATGCAGGGTTATGACCGCAGCCATTTACAACCGCATCCAGATTTAGTGATTGTGGGCAATGCCATGAAACGTGGGATAGACGCGGTTGAATATATGCTGAATGCAGGTTTACCGTATATTTCTGGCCCACAATTTTTGGCCGATCATGTCTTGCAAGGCAAACACGTACTGGGCGTTGCAGGCACGCACGGTAAAACCACCACCACCACCATGTTGGCGTGGGTCTTGGATCAGGCAGGCTTGGAACCAGGCTTTTTAATTGGTGGCGTTCCTTTAGGCTTTAGTGAAAGTGCACGTTTGGGGGCAGGCAAGTATTTCTGTGTCGAAGCCGATGAGTACGACTCCGCATTTTTTGATAAACGCTCTAAGTTCGTGCACTACCATCCTAAAACGGCCATTTTAAATAACCTTGAATTTGACCATGCCGATATTTTTGATGATTTGGCCGCAATTCAAAAACAATTCCATCATTTGGTGCGTACCGTCCCAAGTGAAGGACGCATCATTACCCCGATTACAGAAACCCATATTGATGAAGTGTTAGAAATGGGTTGCTGGACACCTGTGCTACGTACTTCACTCAATGCAGATCCACAAGCAGAACTGTGTGCAGAACAACTTGCAGCAGATGGTTCGCATTTTAAAGTCCTGAAAAATGGCGTGCTACAAGGTGAAGTGCGCTGGAATATGACAGGGCAACACAGTGTCGCCAATGCCTTGGCAACCATCGCCGCAGCAGAGCATGTTGGGGTTGCAATTGAAACCGCATGTGCAGCGCTGTCCAATTTTGGTGGGGTGAAACGCCGTATGGAGTTATTAGGCACCATACGCGGCATTGAAGTCTATGATGACTTTGCCCACCATCCAACCGCAATTGAAACCACGCTGGATGGCGCACGCAAGCGTTTGGGTGAACGTAAGCTTTGGGCGATTATTGAACCACGTTCCAACACCATGCGCATGGGCAGTCATAAAGAGGGCTTGGCAGATTCAGCACGTTTGGCCGATGCTGTGATTTGGTATCAACCCGAAGGTTTAGACTGGGATTTACAGCCTGTCGTTGCGGCTGCTCGTAATCATGCAGTGGTGGCCAATACGTTGGATGAAATTATTCAAAACATCGTCAGTCAAGCAGGTGAGGGCGATGCCGTGGTGATTATGTCAAATGGTGGGTTTGGTGGTTTACATCAAAAACTGATTCAGGCGTTGCAACACACGGCTTAAAATCACTTCAACCAAGTTAAAACTCTTTCAAAAAGCCCCCTGTTTTTTAAAAAAATAGGGGGCTTTTTATACTAATTATAAATTCATAATACTGCTCATGAATTTGTCATCTTGATCTGTTACTTTGGAAAGATAACTTACTGCGAGTATGACAATTGCACCAGGTTGGCTGCTGGATGTCTTTCATCACCATTACTAAGAAATATAGTCAAATCATTATAAAACCAATACAAATAAGTCGATGAATTTTGAGTTAAACAAACTCTGGATTAAAAACTTAACCATCACCACTGGCTTGGTGAATGTCAATACGACAGGCATGCTGTTAAAAACCTGCTGTTCAGGTAAATTACCTTTAGAAAAACTGGCAACGCACCATTTCAAATTCTCTGAATTTGAAAAAGCCTATGATGTGTTTAAACATGCTTCAAATGAAAAAGCACTAAAAGTAATGATTAATTACGAATAAGCTAGACTGAACTGTATTCAACAAGCCAATTCACATTTTATGGATTGGCTTGTTTTTCTTGAGATACATCAAAATAAACACTTTTTAGCCCAACATGTTCTAAACTCTGCGTTAATAGAGGATGAACAGCTATTTAAAAACGCTAAGCCACTACATCAGCAAATTCAGCTTCACGTTGAAACATCACATCAACATAAGAGCAGGTTGGAACAATTTTAAGCTGCTTTTCACGTGCAAATGCAACCAAGACATCCAATAACTGACGTGCTACACCTTGTCCACGCAAGGAATTATCTACCCAAGTGTGATCTGCCACTATGGTCGCTTCATTTTGATATTGATAAGTAATTTCAGCGATATGCCGACCATCACGTTCAATAAAAAACTCGCCACCACGTTGGGTTTGTTGATGTTGAATTTGCATAAGTCCACCTATCAAACTAAATCTATTTTTTCAATTTGCCACAATCTTGACGAAGTATTGAGCTGAATTTGTACAATACAAATTAAAGTGATTTACCATGCAGAATCAATTGCACAACATTTAAAATTATGTAATGCTTTGCGCAGATTTAGGCAACGTCCTAATCTCAAATTATGTTGAACAAGGGGAGTAGCCTCCTCCAAGCGTTAAAATATAATTTTAACGTGTCAGCGTTTCGTCATTACACTTTGAAAAAAGTCGGACGCTGAGCATAGTGACCTACTTGTTGATTCAAGTGCGCTCTATGTAGGCAAGACCTTGATCATGTTGTTACAGATGTTTGAAATCATCTGACAACGGGTCAAGGTTTTTTTATGGCCAATTGTCGGATGTGGAGATTATATGGAATCTATCGGCAATTTATGGCTATATCTGGGCTTTTTTGCAATTGTTGCAGTCATGCTCGCCATTGACTTCTTAGGCTTTAAGCAAAAAGAAGGTGAATCGGTCAAAGTCAAAACCGCTGCGTATTGGAGTATTGCCTGGGTTAGTGTGGCAGCTTTATTTGGTGGCGGTTTATGGCTGTATCTTAAACACAGCGTTGGGCTAGAAGTCGCCAATACCAAAGTCATGGAATACTTTGCGGGTTATTTACTGGAAAAATCACTGGCGATCGATAATGTATTCGTGTGGATGATGATCTTCGCCGCATTCGCCATTCCACCGGGCTTACAGCGTAAAATTTTACTCTACGGCGTACTGGGCGCAATTATTCTCAGAACCATTTTTATTTTTATTGGGGCTTGGTTCATACAAGAATTCTCTTGGATTTTGTATATTTTTGGCGCATTTTTGGTTTATACAGGCTTTAAATTCTTAAAAGGCCCAGAACAAGAAGCCAGCAATATTGAAGATATGGCATTATTGAAATGGTTACGCAAACACATGCGGATCACCCCAACACTACAACAAGACAAATTCTTTGTTCGCCAAAATGGCGTACTTTGGGCAACGCCATTATTTTTAGTTTTAATTTTGGTCGAAGCATCTGACGTTATTTTTGCCGTGGATTCTATCCCTGCAATTTTTGCCGTGACTACCGATCCGTTTATTGTACTCACCGCAAATCTTATGGCTATTTTAGGCTTACGTGCCATGTTTTTCTTGCTCTCAGGCGCAGCGACTAAAATGCATTATTTGCCGTATGGACTGGGTTTAATTCTGCTATTTATTGGCTTTAAAATGCTGATGTTAGATGTGTTCCACATGCCTATCTGGATTTCGCTCGGCTTTATTGTACTTGTGCTGTCAATCACTGCGTGGTTATCAATTCGACATAGTCGTAAACACCATGAAACCACATTATAAAATTTAACAGTCCCCATCATCCTTGCAAGCCTTCTTTCGAGAAGGCTTTTTGTGTTCATTTAGCAAAGATTCAATTTACCGTACGATAAATTTTATCGTACTGCGACATACTAAATTTAAGGTACAATCTCTTGAAAAAATGAAAAATGTAGGTTGTTTATGCCATCTCCTGTACAACGCACCGCAATTCGTGGTCGCTTTCTTGATTTCAAAAACTGTGTCAGCCAAGCCGATCAAATTTCAGAACAAGTCCGCTATATAGACGATGGCTTGTTAGTTTGTGAACAAGGCAAAATTCATTGGTTTGGTTCATGGCAAGAAGGGCAGGCACAGCTAAACACCAACACTAAATTCCAGCATTATCCTGATCATCTCATTGTGCCTGGCTTTATCGACACTCATATCCATTTTCCACAGACCGAAATGATAGGCGCTTATGGTGAACAATTACTGGAATGGTTGAATACATATACTTTTCCAACTGAACTGCAATTTAAGGATAAAGCCTATGCCGATCAGATAGCACAATTTTTTGTGCAGGAGTTACTTAAAAATGGCACCACCACAGCCTTGGTGTTTTGTACGGTACATCCTGAATCGGTAGATGCGTTATTCGAGGCGGCTGCACAACATCAAATGCGTTTAATTGCAGGCAAAGTGCTGATGGATCGGCATGCGCCCGAAGCATTGTGTGATAACGCAGACACAGGCTATGCAGACTCTAAAGCCTTGATTGAAAAATGGCATGGAAAAGGACGTAACCTCTACGCGATTACCCCACGTTTTGCACCGACTTCTAGCCCTGAACAACTGGCACGGGCAGGGCAACTTAAAACCGAATATCCCGATGTTTATGTGCATACCCATTTAAGTGAAAATCACAATGAAATTGCATGGGTGAAACAATTATTTCCAGAGCAAAATGGATATTTAGATGTTTATCATCACTATGGTTTAACAGGTTCACGTTCGGTTTTTGCGCATTGTGTGCATTTAGAAGAACATGAATGGCAATGTCTGCATCATACCGATTCTGCAATTGCCTTTTGCCCAAGCTCCAATTTATTTTTAGGCAGCGGTTTATTCCCATTACATAAAACTTGGGAGCGACAGGTGAAGGTCGGTTTAGGTACAGATATTGGCGCAGGCACCTCGTTTAATGTACTGCATATCCTCAATGAAGCCTATAAAGTGCAACAACTGCAAGGCGCAAAACTCTCAGCCTTTGAAGCGCTGTATCACGCCACATTAGGCGCTGCCAAAGCTTTAGACTTAGACGATAAGCTGGGTAATTTTAAGGTAGGCAAAGAAGCCGATTTTGTGGTGCTTGATTTAAATGCCACAGCTTTACAACGCTTACGACAACAACGTGCCAAACATCTTGAAGATGCATTATTTGCCCTCATTACTTTAGCAGATGACCGTAATATTCATGCGACCTATATTTATGGACAACGTGCCTACTACCAACCCAATCAAAACTCAGCAGCAGGTGGCTAAACCTGCGCAATCCTCGTATATAAAACCCATCGGATGGGCAATGCTGATACTCGGTTGTGCTTTGTTGTTACGCTCAGATTCTCATTCAGCACAAAAATGATGCTATTTTAACCATGCAAGCACGTGCAACATCGCGCAAGATATATTAAAATTAGCGCATATTTTGGGGTGTTGCAGGTCAACACCTTTTTTATTTTTGCTTTTTAGGTATCTACCCATGACAGTTGAAATGCAGGTTTTGATTTCTGCAGAAGAAATCCAAACAAAAGTTCAGGAACTTGGTCAAAAAATTAATGCTCACTATGCCAATAGCGACAAAGAGTTGGTTTTAATTGGCTTATTACGTGGTTCTGTATTGTTCATGGCAGATTTATGCCGCACCATTCAAAAGCCGCATGAACTGGATTTTATGACTGTATCCAGCTATGGCGGAGGTACTGTTTCATCGCGTGATGTGAAAATTTTAAAAGATTTGGATGGTGAAATTCGCGGTAAAGATGTCTTGGTGGTTGAAGATATTATCGACTCGGGCAACACCCTAAATAAAGTGATGGAAATTTTGCAAACCCGTGAGCCAAATTCAATTGAGCTGTGCAGCTTAATTAGCAAGCCATCACGCCGTGAAATTGAGCTTGAAGTTAAATTTATGGGCTTTGAAATTGAAGATAAGTTTATTGTCGGTTATGGCTTAGATTATGACCAAAAATATCGTCATATTCCGTTTATTGGCGAAATTGGCTTATAAAACAAATACGCCTCGCTTTAAAAAAGTGATCGTTTCAGATCACTTTTTTTTATGGCTGAAATTTGCATTTCATCTATCTAACAGGACAAAAACACTACATGCTGTAGCATTATTCGACTATTTTCCTTGGGATTTTTCGGCAAAGATAAGTCTGAAACATGATGTAAAACATAAACAAAGATAACAAGGAGCTGCTCATGTGGCCATTAATAGTCGCAATTGTGGTGGGTTTTATTGCAGGTTTAATCGCTCGTGCGATTCATCCTGGAGATGACAAAGCAGGGTTTATTGTCACCACCTTACTCGGGATTGCAGGATCTTTATTAGCAACATATGCAGGGCGCATGATGGGATTGTATGGTGATGGTTCTGCCGCAGGTTTTATTGCTTCCATCATTGGTGCGGTGATTATTCTGTTTATTTATAATACTTTTATGAAAAAATCACGTGCTTAAATAATGTGTTAACGACTGTTATTTTTCTATCAAACACTGTCTATTCTCATATAAAAAACCGCCTAAAAATTAAGGCGGTTTTTTATATCTAGTTTGCAATCACAAGTTTTAGGTTTGTTCTGAGATACACGTTATAACTGTAGGTGCCAATATCAGATCAAAATAGCCGTTCTTAAAGACCGAATTCTTTAAAAATCTGTTCAATTTGTGCCGCAGGATAAGCTCCCATGACTTTAAAGCCATTCGAGAAAATAATCGCTGGCGTACCGTTTACGCCTAAACGATGTGCTAAAGCCATGTTGCGTTCTACAGGGTTAGCACAACTGGTTTGACTTTTAGGCAATTGTGCTTTTGTGATCAGGTTTTCCCAAGCAAGTGCAGGGTTTTTCTCACAATACACCTGTTTAGACGGCGCGACAGATTGCGCTTTTAACGGCAAAATAAAGGTATAGATTGTAATGTTGTCCAGCTTTTTCAGTTCAGCCTCAAGCTGTTTACAATATGGGCAATTTGGGTCAGAAAAGATCGCAATCTGACGTTTTCCCGTACCTCGCACACTTTTAATCGCATCTTGTAACGGTAACTTTTTCCAATCCACACTATTTTGTTGAATCAATAAATCTTTGGTCAGGTTATGCTGATCCTTTAACCGAATCATGGAACCCGCCAAAATATGTTGCGCATCTTCATTCAAATACACCACTTGACCATCCATAGAGGCACTATAAATACCTTTCATTTCTGTGGCTTGAATATTGTCTAATTTCAGTTGCGGATGCTGTTGTTTGATATTTTTACTAACCGTTGCAACATCTGCCATGCTCACCGCACTGCATAATCCGATTAAGACAGCTAAACTGAATTGTCTAATCATATGTTTCATCTTAATAAAATAAATTTAGCCTGATTCTAAGCTGAAAGTTGTACACAATTCAGAATTTTTAAGCCAGAATTACGTAATTGCTACAACTCGTTTTTGCTATGCAACGCTTTAGGTTTCACGTGGAACCTTCAAGCCTGATGGTAGATTAATTTCTACTGAAATATGCACAATTTCTTCATGAATAGCGAGGGCAGTGCGGACTTGATCTGCGTCTAAATCGTGTGCGGTTTCCAATGCCAAAATACAGGAAAATTTACCCTGTCCAACTTTCCAAACATGCAAGTCTGTAATCATCACACTGACTGGTAACTCTGCAATCACTTCACGAATTTCTTCCGATGAACATGAAATGGAAGAATTTATGAAGTTGCTGAAACGCTATGCTTAACCACAAATAGGCTTGACCACATTCAAGCCTTGTCTTTACACTGAGTGACATTTCTCACTATATGAGACTAAACTCAACAGTTTAGCCATCAATCGAGTTTTTTATGACTCAATCTCAATCTTGGCATCCTTTTGTGATGATCAGCCTCGCTCTGATTATTGGCACCATGGGCACGGCACTTGCAAGCCCCCTGTATCCAATTTATCAGGAAGTGTGGCAGCTTTTACCCAGCCATATCACCTTTATTTTTGTGGCGTATATGCTCGGTTGTTTGGCCACCTTGCTCTTTTTAGGGCGTACCAGCAACAGTATCGGCTTCTTAAAAACCCTAGAACTGGGTTTAATAATCATCACCCTCGGACTGATTCTGTCGATGTTTGCCACCAATGCGCTTTGGCTTGCTTTGGGCCGTTTTGTGATTGGGATTGCTTCAGGTCTAATGACCACATCGGCGTTAATTGGCTTAATGTGGAGTATCCCCCAATCACATAAAGCGCATGCACCACAGCTCAGTTCAGTCATTACCGCAGTCGGATTTGGCTTAGGTCCTTTGCTCGGTGGTGGTGTGGCACAATTTTCAGCAGCGCCTTTGTTTAGTCCATATATTCCAGTCATTTTGGGTGCAGTACTGTGTTTTATTGGATTATTACGTTTAGCACCACCTGAATTTACGCCACAAACCTTCTCGATTGCCCCAAAATTAGAACGCCCAGAACCACGCTTTCATGCAGAATTTTATATTACGGGTTTAACCGCATTCTGTGTCTTTGCTGCATTTAGTTTATTTGCTTCGCTCTCTCCATCTTTTGTGCAAGTGATTATTCCGTGGCACGGGCCTTTAGTCAGTGGTTTGGCTATCACCAGTATTTTGCTGATTTCAGCGTTGGTGCAATATTTTTCCAAAGCCATTCCTGCACAAAAATGCCTAAATTATGGGCTGTATTTGCTGTTATTCAGTTTATTGGTACTCGGTGCATGCATGTATTTACATTGGAGTTTTCTATTTTTTGTCAGTGATCTACTGCTAGGAATAGGACACGGGTTGGCATTGATTGGCGCTTTTGGCTTAATTCATGCCATGACCAATCTACAGAATCGTTCGGCAGTGATGTCAACCTATTTATTTGTGGGCTATTTAGGCACAATTCTACCAATTATTGCAGTGGGTTATCTAGCAGATCATTTTGGTTTAACCACTGCCGTGCTTAGCTTTTGTGCAGCCATCTGCTTACTGTGTGGCTACATCATTATTTGGTATCGCCAGTTGCAGAAAAGGCCTGTTTTAGGATGACATTTCATCTAAACGATAAACTAAAATCAGGACAAGGTTTGGATTAACTGAGTTTATTCAAGCCTTGTAGAGAAATGGAACTATGTCTTCTGTTTTGATTTCAAACTCAGCAGCCATTATTTTTCATTGATGGCTTGATGCTCTAACTCTTTGGTCAAAAAATAATTCAAAAAAGTTCGAATGACGGCAATAATCGCCAATTTAATCAGGCTATCTAAATCTGGATCTACCGTAGTGGCTAAAATATCTGCAGCTAACTGAAATTCATGCGCCGTCGCAAGCCAATCCCCAAAACAAAAACGTGCAGTACGCCCTGATTTTAATTAAACCAGCACCCATAAAGTTTTAAGCAGACCAATCACCACGCAAATCACAGAAATGGTTTCGAGTGACAATTGCAGAAAATGAACCGAAGAAATGAGTATTTCACGTAAAAAAACCAGTTCAAACATCCAAAAACTTCCATCAGAAATTTCATCTCGTGCGTTTAGGATTTAATTGAGCGGCAATCTTTGATTATTTTCTCATCATAGTGTTGAATGCTGCGGTTTAAAAAGACTTGAATGATTTATTGATCGGTGTTCATAAAGATAAATTGGAACGTTTAAACATGAGATGAGGTAGATTTGGCTTGTGACGAATGAGAAACTAAACATTATCGAATAGGTTATTTTTTAGCAGTTGACCACCTAAAATAGGATAATAAAAATAGCATTAATCCACTCAAACTTAATGCTATTTTCATCTCAAATCAGGAAGTAATCGCTAAAAATCATTTTCCGATACAAAACGATCCAAAAATCTTACCCAACAAATCATCTGCAGAGAAATCGCCAGTGATCTCACCCAAAGCATTCTGCGCAAGACGTAACGACTCGGCCACCAATTCCCCCGCATGATAGACCACCAATTGCTCTCGTGCCTCAGCCAAATACTGCTGCGTGCGCTTCATTGCATCTAAATGACGAGTACGTGCAATAAAGGTATCTTCTTCAGGCTGAAAGCCTGCATGCGCTGTAATCGCCTCTATGAGCGATTGAACACCTGTTTCTTGCTTGGCCGACACAGTAATATGTCTAAAACCATTAAAATCTGAGATTGCAGCTTGTACACCAGTTAAATCACATTTGTTGCCAATTAACATTAAGCGCTTCGGTTCAATATGTTCAGCAAAATAATGCTGTGCCAATTGCAACGGATCTTCGTTTTGACTCAAGTCATAGACCAATAACAATAAATCTGCCTGTTCAATTTCTTTCATCGCACGGCGAATCCCTTCCTGCTCCACAATATCACCTGTTTCACGTAAACCTGCAGTATCAGTCAGGGTAATTGGTAAGCCATTCAAGGTAATTTTTTCATGCAATACGTCACGTGTAGTGCCCGCAATATCGGTCACAATCGCACGTTCAATGCCAGCCAAGGCATTGAGTAGGGAAGATTTACCTGCATTGGGTTTCCCTGCAATCACCACCTGTAAACCCTCACGCAACAATTGTCCCTGACGCGCAGACTGTTGCACAGCAGTCACAGAAGCAGCCACTTCGTCTAGTAATTTGAGGATTTTCCCATCAGCCAAAAAGTCAATTTCTTCTTCAGGAAAATCAATGGCAGCTTCAACATGCAAACGTAAGTGAATTAACTGTTCCAACACGGTATTCACTTTGGTGGAAAAAGCCCCTTGAAGGGAGCGCACTGCAGACCGCGCAGCGGCTTGTGAGGTGGCATCAATTAAATCGGCAATGGCTTCGGCCTGCGCCAAATCTAACTTGCCATTTTCAAAGGCGCGCATCGAGAATTCACCCGCTTTGGCAGCCGTTGCGCCGAGTTCCAGTAAACGTGCCAATAAGGCATTTTGAATCACTGGTCCACCATGCCCTTGTAGTTCCACTACATCTTCGCCAGTAAATGAATGAGGATTTGGGAAACAAATCACCAAACCTTCATCCATAACTTCATTGGCTGCATCGAAAAAATGACGAAAACCTGCATAACGCGCTTTGGGCAAGTCTTTTTGAGTCAAGGCTGCGGCAATCGCATAGGCTTTTGGCCCCGACAAGCGAATCACCCCCACACCACCACGGCCAGGTGGAGTCGCGATTGCGGCAATGGTGCTGCGGTTATACATAAAATTCACCTAAAACTTTCAAAATACATGCAAAGAAAAATCCGCCTAAGATTACCATCTTAAGCGGATTTATTCAGCAGCTCAGCCATACTTAATTGGCTGGAGTTGTTTCTTCTCGTTTAGCGCGGTCTTTTTCAACACTTTTGTTGATCAAGCTTTGCTGCAAAATCGTAATCAAGTTGTTGACAATCCAGTACAGGACTAAACCTGCAGGGAAGAACAATAAGAACACGGTAAATACCACAGGCATAATGCGGAAGATTTTTGCCTGCATTGGATCTGTTGGCTGTGGGTTCAACATTTGTTGAACATACATGGTCACACCCATCAACAATGGTAAGATAAACCAAGGGTCCATTGCCGATAAGTCTTGAATCCAACCTAACCACGGTGCATGGCGTAACTCTACCGATTCCATCAATACCCAGTACAAGGCAAGGAAAATTGGCATTTGTAATAACAATGGCAAACAACCAGACAGTGGATTTACTTGTTCACGTTTATAAAGTGCCATCATTTCTTGCGAGAAACGCATCCGGTCTTCGCCAAATTCCTCTTTCATGCGCTGCATTTCTGGTGCAATCACACGCATTTTCGCCATAGAACGATAACTCTTAGACGATAACGGCCAAAGAATCAGTTTGACAAGAATGGTTAATAAGATGATTGACCAACCCCAGTTGCCCACTAAGCCATGGAAAAATTGCAAACCAATAAACAATAATTTTGCAATTGGCCATAACCAGCCATAATCCACAGTTTGGTTCAAACCTGTAGCCAAATCTTTCAATTCAGACTGAATTTTTGGACCAGAGTAGAAGGTCGCATCAACTTCTGCCACCGTACCTGCAGGCACATTAATGGTTGGCGAGGTAAAGCCAATAATGTTCATTTCATCGCTAGATTTACGTGATTCCAACTTTGCTGCATACGGTTGACCATCAGCCTGTGTCAATTTTAACTGACCCGGAACCCAAGCACTCACAAAGTAATGCTGAACTATTGCCACCCAACCGCCAGTCGCTTCAACATTCAATTTTTCATCATTAAAATTTTCAAATTTCAACTTGTTGTAGTGTTCTTCAGGTGTTCCCCATGCGCCGCCAAGGAAAGTCCCCAAGGTAAAAATACCTTGATCTGACTTGCCAGGATCGTCTGAATTATCCCGTTTTAGCTGACCAAACATCTGACCTTGCCAGTTTTGGCTGCTGCGGTTAATCACCTTGTGATTCACCAGCACAGGATATTCACCTTCAGTAAAACTAAAGGTTTTGATGATTTCTACACCATCGGCAGTTTTATATACCATTGGGACAGTTAAAGTTTTAACTGTTTCACCCGCTTTATTTTTGCTTTCTTTGGCATCGGCTAAGCTATAAGTCGATTTTTCAATTTCATAGCTTGGGCGGCCATTACGGCTACTGTCTGGACCATTCAGCCCGATCAACCCAGATTGCGCGACATAGGTGCGCTTAGCATCGCTTTCCAGCATGACGAAAGGTTCGTCACTGTCTTTATTTTTGTCATGATTGAGTAATTCAACACGAACAATATCACCACCTTTCGGATTGATCCAAAGATGATAAAGGTCAGTTTGTACTGAAATAAGCTGCTGACTTACAGGTGCTGTGGCATCGGTTGTTTGCTGTGCAGGAATATTTGCTTGCGGTACATCAGAAGCTGCTGTAGCCGTTTGGCCATTCGGCAAATCTGCAGATACTTCATGCGAAACAACGGCAGTTTTTTGCTGCGGTGCTGTTTCAGCATTTCCATAATCTTTTTGCCACGCCAAAATGAGCAAATATGCGACGACAAACATGGCCCCGAGAATTGCAAACCTGGCCCATTGTTGCATATCTATTACCCCAAGTGGTTAGAGTGATTTTGGTTCAATAAACGATCACGAAAGGGTACATGAATGTGATGCGTTTGAGAATCTATTTGCTGAAATGAAATAAAACGAATGACTTTTGGCGGGACTGGATCATAGCCCGAACCACCCCACGGATGACAACGACAAATACGTTTTGTAGCCAGCCACACACCACGTACAGCACCATGCGTATGCACTGCTTCCAAAGAATATTGAGAACATGTTGGAATATAGCGACAGCGTGGTCCCAATAAAGGACTAATCGCGATCTGATAGAAACGTATCAACCAATGCAGTAAACGTACCATTGGCCATCTCTACTTTTGTGGGGAGGGAGCTATTTTTGAATGCTTTTTGGCAAGACGTTGTAACTTCTGCCAAGCAAATTGTAATTGCTGATGCAATTCCGCATTAGATACCGTATCTATCCCAACTTTGGGCATTACCACAATATCTAAGTCATTTAATTGCTGTTGGTGTAAGCGAAAACTTTCGCGAGCAAGTCGTTTTACTCGATTTCGTTCGTGTGCACGACGCACTTTCTTTTTTGCAACGACAAGACCCAAACGGCTATTCGGCAGTTCGGAATGTTTTGCAAGAAATAAGAAATGGGGTTGATGCACTTTAAAAAGCGCACCATCAAACACACCTTTATAATCGGCAGCACAGCGTAATCTCAACTCTGTGCTGAAGCCATAAAGTGTTGTCATAACACCCAAGAGTCGATTCAGCGTGACTGTATTAAACAGTTAAGCTGTGACGACCTTTTGCACGACGGCGAGCCAATACTTGACGACCAGCTTTAGTAGCCATACGAGCACGGAAACCATGAACGCGCTTACGCTTTA
>ERZ650312.601-NODE-601-length-20186-cov-5.683871_pt1 | contig 20186 bp, 17 predicted proteins | sample MGYA00376248_ERZ650312 | MGnify/ENA primary metagenome ERZ650312 (study PRJEB26733, sample SAMN07839316) | wastewater metagenome | biome: urban; feature: wastewater treatment plant; material: waste water | place: USA: North Carolina | collected 2016-07-28 ... | reverse complement strand
CGATGCACCAGCTTGCCAAGACTGTGCAACGCATCTTCCATCGCGATGTTCTCGGCGACGGTCAGATTCGGAAACAGCGAGAGGTCCTGGTAGATGACGTGCAGACCGAGCGCCTTGGACTGGGCCGGCGTAAGACGCGAGTATTCCTTGCCGTCGATTTCGATGATCGTTTCCGGCTCGGGAATGTTCACCCCGGAAAGAATCTTGATCGCGGTCGACTTGCCGCAGCCGTTCTCGCCCATCAAACAATGAACCTCGCCGGGAACGATGTCCCAATCGAGAGCGTAGAGCGCCGTCACTCCGGCGAACTTCTGTGTGGCATTGCGCATGCGGACGAAGGGTTTCCTCTCCGCTGTGCTGGTTTGAACGACTTGCTCGCTCATTGTCTGTGCTCCTTGCTGCTGCAGGCTGATTCCGGATAAGGGTAAAGCAGGTGTATCTCACTCGCGGACCTGACCCGAGCCACCCCGACAGGGTCGCTACGGGTCAGGTCCGTTTGCTTCAGACTAGACTACGCGGTGCATTCCTGATGAGACCAAGACGTTTATGTAGGAGCCCGATTTCATCGGGCGATTGGGCATGCTCTACGAAGATCTGCCGTCATCGCGCAGCAAGCTGCGCTCCTACACTAGATCAAAGACCCATGCCGACGAGCTTGTCGATCGAGCCCTTGTTGATCGCTTCGAGCTTCTGACCACGGATGTTCTTTGTGGCCTTGTCGACGACGACCTTGCCGAGACCCGGGATTTCCATGCCGTCGGTCGGCTCTTTGCCATCGATGACCATCTTGGCAACGTGCACGATGACCTCACCAGCGAGCGACGGATTCCAGATGAAGCCTTCACGAATCGCGCCGTCCTTGATCAGCTTGGCACCCTGACCCGGGGAGAACGGACCGACAACGGCAACCTTGGCGGTCTTCTTCGCATCGAGCACGGCCTTGCCGGCGCCGATCGGGCCCTGGCTGCCGAAGGCGACGATACCGCCGAGATCGGCGTTGGCGCGCATCAAGTCCTGCGTCGTGCGATAGGTGTCGTCCAGGCTCTCGGCGACGCCAAAGCGGTCGGCGACGAGCTTCATTTCCGGGTACTTCTTCTTCTGGTAGGCGATCGCGGCGTCAGCCCAGGCGTTGTGCAGCGGAACGGTCAGCGAACCGACGTAAACCGCGTACTTGCCCTTGCCACCCATGGCCTTGGCCAGCGCTTCCATGTGCGTCTCACCGAAGCCTTCAACCGTGGTCAGCTCGATGTTCCAGTCGGCGCCCTTCTGCTCGGGCGATTCGTGGGTCAGGATCTTGATGCCGGCGTCGTGAGCGCGCTTGAAGACCGGCTCCAGCGCCTTGGCGTCGTTCGGAACAACCGCAATGACCTTGGCCTTGCGGGCGATCAGGTCTTCGACGGCGCGAACCTGTTGGGCTGCGTCGGCTTCGGTCGGGCCGACCATCCAGGCATTGACGCCGAGTTCGCCGCCAGCCTTCTTGATCCCTTGTTCCATCGAGTTGAACCATGGGATACCACCAATCTTGACCACCACCGCGATGTCGTCCGCTGCGCGGGCACCGGTTGCGCCGAAAGCCAGCATACCGGTCACGATCATTGCACCAACAAGTTTCGTCATTTTCTTCATTACGGGTTCTCCTGAAAAATTGTGAGGCTCGTGGGGAGCCGCCTTACTTCATGATTCGTCGTCCAAGTGCTGCCAACCCTTCCCCGGACGCCGACCCTACGCCATGAATCTGTTCACTTGCTAACTACGGCCTGTGTGCGGTGGTCACTCTCCTTCCCAGTTGAAAAGGACGTCGGCTCGGTGCTTTGTCGCCTCGATCCGGACGGCATTCGGTTCATCGGTATTGGCAACCCAGTCCTCGGCCGCGCTCTGCGAACGCCCGAAGTGCATGTGACGCTTGACCAGCCGGTCGCGGCGCACGGAGTGATCGATATCCACGTACCAGATCTCGTCGAGCAGATCGCTGACGCTGGCCCAGTGGCCGTGATCGAGCAGGAGGTAATTGCCTTCGGTGATGACGAGCTGCGTTTCGGGGAACACCGGAATCGCGTTGGCGATCGGCTCCTCGATCTCGCGCCGGAACTCGGGCGCATAGACGATCTCGTTGGCCTGCTGTTCTTTCAAACGACGCAACAGCGAGACGTAACCAGCGCTGTCGAAGGTGTCTTCGGCGCCCTTGCGCCCGGCGCGGCCGAGGCGCGCCAGTTCGACGTTGGCCAGGTGATAGCCGTCCATCGGCACCGCAACGGCGTCGTCACCGAGCAATTCGAGCAACGCGGCGGCCAGCGTCGATTTGCCGCAGCCGGGCGGCCCGACGATGCCGAGAATCTTGCGCCCACCGCCATTCTTCAAGGCGTTGATCCGGTCTTTGTACGTTTCGGCAATCGTTGCGCCCTTCGCAGCTGACATTCCGTGTCTCCAGTATTTCGTTAGCGATTCGGTTGCTTATTTGCAATCGACGTGTGTATATTGTGTAACTGTTACGCAAAAGTCAACATTTCGTTACACAGTCGTTGTATTCTTATTAGAAATAACGGCGGTCAAAAACCGTCCGTTGTGACTCTCACTGCGGCAAAAGCTATGATTCGCGGCTGCTTAACAAATAGCGAACAGCTTTCGCACAGGGGATAACAAGAATGACTTTGGGCAATCTATCGATGCTGAATGTGGCGACCACCGCCGGTCCGGGAGGAATCCTCGCGCTGATCAGATCAGGCGAGGCGGTGACGCGCGCTCAGATCATGGCCGTGACGGGACTTTCACGCTCGACCGTAGCGCAGCGGCTTGATGCCCTGATCGCGCACGGCTACATCGCGCCGGCCGCAACCGAGAGCTCGACCGGCGGCCGCCCGGCCGGCGCCTTTCAGATCAATGCCAACGCCGGCGTGATGCTGCTCGCCTCGATCGGCGCCGGCGCCATGCAGGTCGCCGTCTGCGACATGGGTCGGACGATCCTCGCCCGCCAGAGTCACGGCGTTTCGGTGGCCGATGGACCGACCGTCGTGCTCGGCGAGGTCATGGCGCATTTCGACCAGTTGCTTGCCGAAGTGAAACGCACGCGCGCCGACGTCAAGGGCATCGGCATCGGTGTGCCGGGGCCGGTCGAATTCGCCGAAGGCCGCGTCGTCCGTCCGCCGATCATGACCGGTTGGGACGGCTACCGCGTGCCCGACTTCTTCGCCGCCGACTACACGTGCCCGATCGTCGTCGACAAGGACGCCAACCTGATGGCGCTCGGCGAGCATCGCGGCGCCTGGCCGGACGTCACGCACATGCTGTTCATCAAGATCAGTACCGGCATCGGCACCGGCCTGATCATGGACGGTGCACTGCAACGCGGTGCGCAGGGTGCGGCGGGCGACCTCGGGCATCTATTCGTCGGCAATATCGAACCCGAACACACGGAAAACTGCCGCTGCGGCAACACCGGCTGCCTGGAGGCCTACGCCTCGGGCTGGGCGATCTGCCGTGACCTCGCGGCCAAAGGCTACAAGGCCGACAACGTGCGCGACATCGCCGCGCTGGCGCAGCAAGGCGTGCGCGACGCGGTCGAGTTGCTGCAGACCTCCGGCCGCCTGATCGGCGAGTCGGTCGCCGTCGCGGTGAGCCTTCTCAACCCGTCGCTCGTCGTCCTCGGCGGTGAACTGGCGCTGTGCCAGGGCTACGTGCTGGCCGCCGTGCGCGAAACGGTCTATCGCCGCTCGCTGCCGCTGGCCACGCGCAACCTGCAGATCGCAACGAGCAAGCTGGGACACGACGCCGGCCTGATGGGCGCGGCGCAATTGGTGAGCGACGCGGTCTTCGCGCCGGCGGTCGTCGATTCTGTTTTGGAGCAGGCCAGGTAGGACTCGCGACTTTGGCACGCCACGAACGTGGCGCTGCCCGCCCCTATCCGGACTGAATGATTGTTTTACTGGCAACACCACTGGAAAGGGGCAAACGAATGAAGCACGGTATCTACTACGCGTTCTGGGAAAACGAATGGAACGGCGATTTCCTTTACTACATCGAGAAGGTGGCAAAACTCGGCTTCGACGTGCTCGAAATCGCGGCGCACCACATCAACGCGTACAACGCGCAGCAGCTCACCGATATTCGCCAGTGCGCGAAGGATAACGGCATCATCCTGACCGCCGGCATCGGCCCATCGAAGGAAAAGAACCTCTCGTCGCCCGACGCGGCGGTGCGCAAGGCCGGTGACGCCTTCTTCCGCGAAACGCTGACCAACATCGCCAAGCTCGACGTCCACCTGATCGGCGGCGCGCTCTACTCGTATTGGCCGATCGACTACTCGAAGCCGGTCGACAAGATCGGCGACCGCGCGCGCGGCATCGAAGGCATCGCGGGCATTGCCGACTTTGCCAACGATCTCGGGATCAACCTGTGCATGGAAGTGCTCAACCGCTTCGAGAACCACGTGCTCAACACGGCCGCCGAAGGTGTCGCTTTCGTCAAGGAAGTCGGCAAGCCCAACGTCAAGGTCATGCTCGACACCTTCCACATGAACATCGAGGAAGACAGCATCGGCGGCGCCATCCGCACCGCCGGCTCGCTGCTCGGCCACCTGCACACCGGCGAATGCAATCGCCGCGTGCCGGGCAAGGGCCGCACCCCGTGGCGCGAAATCGGCGAAGCGCTGCGCGACATCGGCTACAACGGCACCGTCGTCATGGAACCGTTCATCAAGATGGGCGGCACCGTCGGTTCGGACATCAAGGTCTGGCGTGATCTCAGCGAAGGCGCGAACGAGGCCGAAATGGACAAGCAAGCCCAGGACGCACTCGTCTTCCAGCGCTACATGCTGGGCTAAACAGGGGTTGGGCGCCGGACGCCCCAGACGTCCGGCGCCAGGCAGCAGCAGTTGTATCGGCAAGTGTTTTACGTCTCATCTCCTCCGCATCACCCTCCGTCTCGAAGCACCCCTTCGAGATTTCAGTCCCCGCGACAACTTCGCGGGGATTTTTTTGTCTGTCGCCATGAGGAGTAAACTCCCGCCCTCTCATTCCGCGACAACGCAGTTTTCAGGTGAATCAAAAATGTACAAGGCAGTCATCTCCGATCTGGACGGCACCCTGCTGAACAGCCAGCACCAAGTCTCCGACTTGACTCGAACGACGCTCAAGACGCTGATCGACGGCGGCGTGAAGTTCATCGTCGCCACTGGGCGCCACATCATTGACGTACAAGGCATCCGCCAGACGATGGGTTTCGAATGCGAGCTGATCACGTCAAACGGCGCCCTCGTCTCCGCCGCCGACGACAGCCTGCTTTTCCAGTACACGTTGGCGCCTGAAATGGCCGCAGACCTGATCCGGCTATCGGACGGCAATGCCGACTACGACACCAACATCTACACGCGCAACGACTGGTTTCTCGCGCGCGAAGCCCCGGAACTGCTGGAGTTTCACAAGGACTCAGGTTTCGTCTATACGGTGGCCGACCTGTCGCAGATCGACATGACCGGTATCCACAAATTCTGCTTCACCGGCGAGCATGAGACGCTGCTCGGCCTCGAACACATCCTGCTCGAACGCTATCCGCGTCAGGCCAGCATCGTCTTCTCGCGCGACGACTGCCTCGAAGTGATGGCCCCCAACGTCAACAAAGGCAATTCGGCGAAGGAAGCCCTCGCCGCCTTCGGCCTCGACATCGACGACGCGATCGCCTTCGGCGACGGCATGAACGACTACGAGATGCTCTCGATGGCGGCCAGAGGCTTCGTAATGAACAACGCCACCGAGCGCCTGAAACGCGCCCTGCCCGCCCACCCGGTCGCCGCACATTGCGACGATGACGGCGTCGCCCGGCAGTTGATCGAGATTTTCGGGCTGTAGCCGAAGACCGGGCGGAACTCAGTCCAGCGTCTTGCGGAAGGTCTTCAGGCCGAAGGCCAGTACGGCACCCGTGAAGAGCAGGATCGGCCAGGTGTGCGGCCAGATCATGTCGATGCCGTTGCCCTTGAGCAGGATGCCGCGCACGAGGATCAGGAAGTGCGTGAGCGGCAGCACGTTGCCGACCACCTGCGCCCACTCCGGCATGCCGCGAAACGGAAACATGAAGCCGGAGAGCAGCAGCGACGGCATGAAGAAGAAGATCGTCATCTGCATCGCCTGCAGCTGGTTGCGTGCAATCGAACTGAAGGTGATGCCGAGCGTCAAATTGGCGCAGATGAAGAGCAGCACGACGGCGAAGAGCAGGAGCAGGCTGCCGTGCATCGGCACGTCGAACAGCCAGCGCGCGGCGGCGAGGATCAGTGCGACCTGGATCAGGCCGATCAGGATGTAGGGAACGATCTTACCGGTCATCACTTCGAGCGGTGTCGCCGGTGTGGCCAGCAGATTCTCGAAGGTACCGCGTTCGCGCTCGCGGGTCATGGCGAGGCCGGTCATCAGCACCATGGTCAGCGTGAGGATGACGCCCATCAGGCCGGGAACGATGTTGTAGGAAGTCAGTCCCTCCGGGTTGAAACGGCGATGTACGCGCAGTTCGACCGGCGGCGTGGCCGGACGCTCCAGGCCCGGCAAGTCGGGAGCAAACACCTCCATGCCCAAGCGGTTCAACACCGAGATCGCACCGTTGGCCGCCATCGGATCGGTGGCATCAGCTTCGACCAGCACGACCGGCGTCTTCCCGCGCACCAGATTGCGGTTGAAACCAGGTGGAAAGGTGACGACGAACTGCACTTCGCCGCGATCGAGCAGGCCGTCAGCTTGACGCTCATCGACACTGCCGACGATACGGAAGTAATCGCTGTTCTGCATCGCCGCGACGTAGGAACGAGCAAACGGCCCCGGATCGGCCATGACGACGGCGGTCGGCATGTGCTTGGGATCGGCATTGATCGCGTAGCCGAAAAGCACTAGCTGCATGATCGGGATACCGACGATCATGCCGAAGGTCAGCCGGTCGCGTTTGAGCTGGATGAACTCCTTGAGCAGGATGCCGAACCAGCGCGCGAAGGAGAAGGGGTGGGAGAAGAGGGTCATACCGACACTCTCCGGCCACTTCGGCGCAATGCGCTGCGCTTATTGCACCCTACTATTCCCGCCCACGTCGTCGGGCGCAATAACCGAAGGGCATTGCGCCGATCCAACCCAACCACCCTTCTTCCACCCATCCCCTCACCCCCGAAACTGATCCTGGCTACCCTGCATCAGGTAGATGAACGCGTCCTCCAGCGAGGCTGAAACGGCCGTCATCTGCAGCCCGCTGCCGTGCAGATGCTCACCCAGACTGGCTTCCAGCAGCCCGCCGTCCTTACCACTCACGTGCAGCGTGGCGCCGAAGCTGGCGACGAGGTCGACGCCGGGCAATTGGCGTAACGTTTCGCCGAGCCCGTGCAGGCCGTCCCCGCTGACCGCCCACGTCGTGAGTTGCTGGCTCGCCACAATCTCCTTCGCCGTGCCCGACGCCATCAGCGTGCCGTAGGCGATGTAGGCGAGACGATGGCAGCGTTCAGCCTCGTCCATGTAATGCGTGGAGACGAGCACCGTGATGCCGGCAGCGGAAAGGCGATGAATCTCCTCCCAGAAATCTCGCCGCGCCTTCGGGTCAACACCGGCCGTCGGCTCGTCGAGCAACAGTAGTTTCGGTTGGTGCAATAGACACGAAGCCAGCGCCAGGCGCTGTTTCCAGCCGCCCGAGAGCGTGCCGGCCAGCTGATTGCGCCGCGCCGTCAGCCCGAGGTCTTCCAGCGCCTGGTCTACGACCTCGCGGCGACGCTTCATGCCGAACATTCGGGCGACGAAGTCGAGGTTCTCGCCGATCGTCAGATCGTCCCATAGCGAGAACTTCTGCGTCATGTAGCCGACCTGCCGTTTGATCGCGGCGCTCTCGCGCAGCACGTCGAGACCGAGGCAGGTGCCGCTGCCGCTGTCCGGCGTCAGGAGGCCGCAGAGCATGCGGATCGACGTCGTCTTGCCGCTGCCGTTCGGGCCGAGAAAGCCGAAGATCTCGCCCTCGCGTACCTGCATCGAGAGATCCTTGACGACGTGCTTGTCGCCGAAGTGCTTGTTGATACCTTCGACGTCGATGATCAACGGTGCGTCGTTCATCTCACTGCGCCGCCAGACGGACGTCGACCGGCAGACCGGGACGCAGCATGGTTGCCTGTTCCGGCGAGGGCACTGCTTCGACACGAAAAACCAGCTTCTCGCGGCTGCCACGGCTGTAGATGACGGGCGGCGTGTATTCGGCCTGCGCGGCGACGAAATCGACGGTCGCGACAATGGGCTCCGCGCAGCCGTCGCAGCCAGCCTCGATTTTGACTCCCGGCCGCATCGCCGCCAGCGCCGTCTCCGGCACGTAGAAGCGCAGCCGTCGCCGCTCATCGGGCAACACACTCGCGACCGCAGCACCGGCCGGCACCCATTCACCCGGCCGGTAGTAGATTTCGGTCACTTCGCCCGCGGTCGGCGCCGTCACCGCCTTGCGCTCGACGACCCAGCGCTTCTGCTCCGCCAGCGCCGCAGCTGCCCGCACATCGGCCTCGGCACCGCGCACCTCGGCTTGACGGCCAAGCGTCGATCGATAAGTCGCCAGCTGCTGGCGACTCGCCTCGACCTGCGCCGAGGCCTGCTCGAACGCGCTGTGCGCCTCGTCGAGCGCCGCCTGCGACACGTACTTCGCGCGCGCCAGCGATTCCTGCTGGCGCAGGCGCGTCTGCGCCAGTCGCTGGCTGGCCAGCGCGGCCTGCAGGTTGGCTTCCAGCGCGGCGATTTCCGGCGCCCGGCGCGGCTCCTTGAGGTTCTCCACCTTCTCGCGTGCCGCGCCGGCTTTGGCCTCGGCTTCAACCAGCGCCTGTTCGTCCGGGTCGGTCGCCACGGCAAAAATCGCCTGGCCGGCGCGCACCCGACTGCCGCGTGCCGCTTCGAGCGACTTCAGATACCCAGCCTGCGGCGCCGCGAGATAGAGATACTCGCCTTCGACATAACCCTGATAGCCGGTCGTCACCTCCTTGCCGCAGCCGGCGGCCAGCAGCGCGAGCACGATCGGCGCCAGTCGCACACCCGAGCGGAAATCGATCATGGTCTTTCTCCTCCGATATCGTGGACCGGCAATGCAAGCAGCTTCAGCATCGAGGCGACTCCGTTATCGACTTCCGCTGCCGACGCCGGACTCATGCGCGCCTGGTGCATGACGGCCAGACCGACGACCGTCGCGTGAAAAAGCAGCGCCGCGTCGGCGCTCGCGGCGAGACCGGCCGCCGCCAGCAGCGACTGCAGGCGCGCCCGCACGTTGCTGACGAGCTCGCGCAACGAGTCACGAATCCCCGGCTCGGCATCGGCAGCGACAATCAAGCCGATGACAACCCGCGGCGGCAGGCCATTGATCATGATCTCCGACACCATGCCGGCCAACGTCGCGCGTTCCGGCTTTGCTGCCAGACGCTCGGCGACATGCGCCATCGCCTCACTTGCCGTGTATTCGGCGATGCCCAACAGGAGCTTGGCGCGCGTCGGAAAGTAATAGGTCAGGTGGCTCTGCTTGATTCCCGCCGCCCGTGCGACTTTTGGCTGCGTCAGCGCGGCGACGCCGCTTTCCCTGAGCAGCTCCTGTCCGGCGACGAGGATCGCCTCCTTGACGTTTACCGGTGCTTTCAATTGCCCACTCCACCAAAGTATTCGGCGGATTATCCACCGTCTTGGTAGATTTACCAAACCACGGACAAATAAACGGACGCGAATCATCGGCCGTGCCACTCAACGGCCTGACTGCGTCCGCCCCATGCTCCACATTCGCGCACGGGCCAAGCGGCTGCGCGCGACCGAGTTATCGACGAGAAGGATGTCCTCGCCGACGCTGCACCGTGCTCAGGCGTGGGCCGTTGGCTTCGCCTTTTCCGCCGCCAGTTGCTGGACGACCGCAGACAATTCGACCACGCTCTTCGACAGCTTGTTGATGTCGCGCTTGGTCGGTACGCCCAGCGTGTTGAGCGAACGTGCGATGCGATCCTCGACCGCGCGCTCGATCTTGCCCCAGGTGCTGACGGCCTTGTCGGTCACGTTGGCGATCGTCTCATCAGCCATCTTGCGTGTGCGCGCCTGCACAATCTCGCCGTCCTTGACCAGCGCGTTGAAGGCCTTTTCGCCTTCTGCCTGCGTGATGGAATACGCGCCCAGACTCGCCAGCCAGAGCTGATTCGCCGAGTCCTTGACCTTTACCGCCAGTTCGTTATCGACCAGACTTCCCGCCAGTGCTTCCAGTTTCTTCCCCATTTCGATCTCCTCAAGTGGTATCTCGCCGTGGGCTGGCAAGGAACATTTCCCTTCGGCCCACAGTGCATTGTAGGAACCACAACTAGAATGGGTATTCTAAAGAGCTAGGGATTTCCCTCTAAATCAGCCACTTGGCCGATATCACCGGCATTGGATCATGCTGCAGATCGAAAAACTCACCCGCCAGTTCAACCACCGCGTCGTCCTGCGCGACGTCTCGCTGGCGCTGCACCCGGGCGAATACGTCGCCATCGTCGGCGAATCCGGCGTCGGCAAGTCAACGTTGCTCAACCTGATCGCCGGGCTCGACCGCCCGGATAGCGGCAGCCTGGTGCTGGATGGTGCCGACTACGCCCGCCTCGACGACGATGCCCTGACCCGTCTGCGCCGCGACAAGCTGGGTTTTGTTTTCCAGGCTTTTCATGTACTGCCGCATCTCACGCTGCGTCAGAACGTCGTGCTGCCATTGTGGTTGCAGGGGCAGCATGGCGACGCGGTGGACCGCCAGGCGCAGCAGCTGCTCGACGCCGTCGGTCTGGGTGAGCGCGCCGACGGCTGGCCGCGGGAACTCTCGGGCGGCGAGCTGCAGCGCGTGGCGATCGCCCGCGCGCTGGTGCATCGTCCGCGCCTCGTACTGGCCGACGAGCCGACGGGCAATCTCGATCCGGCCAACGGCGCGAAGATCATCGCCTTGCTCGGCGAGCGCATCCGCCAAGCCGGCGCCATCGGCATCCTCGTCACGCATTCGCTGGAGGCTGCAGCCACGGCGGATCGCGTCCTGCATCTCACGGTGGAGGGACTGCACGCGTGAGGCTGGCGCCGGTCTTTCTCGGTTCGCTGGCGCGGCGGCGGGCGGCGACGCTCTTTTCGTTCGCCGCGATTGTTCTCGGCGTCGCGCTCGGCATGGCCGTGCAGGCGGTGCATGAGGCGGCGCTCGTCGAGTTCGGCCGCGGCCTGCGTTCGATGACCGGCGAGACGGACCTGCAGGTGCTCGGGCCACGCGGCGGATTCAGCGAGGACGTTCTTGCCGCAATCGCCGCCCGCCCCGAAGTGGCCGACACCAGCCCGATCGTCGAAGTCGAAGCGCGGCTCGCCGGACGCGATGAATCGCTGCAACTGACCGGCGTCGATACCTTTGCGCTGGCGCGCACGACGCCGGCGCTGCTGCCGCAAGCCGCTGACCCTTCGGACCGATTCGCCGTCCTCGCCGAGGACAGGATCTTTCTAAGCACGGAGGCCAGTACCGCGCTACGCACCCAGGTCGGAGAAGTACTCCGCCTGCAATCCGGCACGCGCGTCCTCGACTTGACGGTTGCCGGTCAGCTGCCCGGCGTGACCGATGGCCGACGGATGGCGGTCATGGACATTGCCGCCGTGCAGCGGGACTTCGCCATGCTCGGCCGCCTGACGCGCATCGACCTGCGTCTGGCTGCAGGCGTCTCGCCAGGAACGGCGCGCGATGCGCTACAGGCGATGCTGCCCGCCGGCGTCGTTATCCAGGCCCCCGCCGAAGCGGAGAACCAGGCCGCCAACCTGTCGCGCGCCTACCGGGTCAATCTGACGATGCTGGCGGCGATGGCGCTGCTCACCGGCGGCTTCCTCGTCTTCTCGGCGCAGGCGCTCTCGGTCGTGCGCCGGCGCAGCGAGTTTGCCTTTCTCCGCGCCATCGGCCTCGCCCGCCGCAGCCTGTTCGTCTGGCTCGTCGGCGAGGGCGCTCTGGTCGGACTCGTCGGCGGCATGGTCGGTGCGGCGCTCGGTCACGCGCTGGCGTGGGGATTGCTCGCCGTTTTCGGCGGCGACCTCGGCGCCGGATACTTTGCCGGATTGCGGCCAACGCTGCATTTCCAGCCCGAGGTAACGGCGATCTACGTGCTGCTCGGCATGGCCGCCGGCATCGTCGGTGCCTGGCTGCCCGCACGCGAGGCGGCCAGCGTAGCGCCGGCGCAGGCCTTGAAAGCCGGCGACGAAGCCGCGCTGCTCGGCGGACGCGGCCATCCCGCACTCGGCCTGGCCATGCTCGCCGCGAGTCTCATTGCCTGCCTGATTCCGCCGATGAACGGCCTGCCGGTCGGCGGCTACCTGTCGATCGCCTGCCTGCTGGCCGGAAGCGTGATGCTGTTGCCGGCCATTGCGTCGGTCATCGCGCGCTCGCTGCCGGAGCGCGGCCCGGTGCCAGCCCGCTTGGCCGCAGCCCGGCTCGGTGCCGCCCCGGGACACGCAGTCGTTGCGGCGGCCGGCGTGTTGACCAGCGTCGCACTCGCCGCCGCCATGGCGATGATGGTTGCTTCTTTCCGCAACTCGGTCGATCAATGGCTGACTCAGGTATTGCCGGCGGACCTCTACCTGCGCACCGGCGACGTGCGCAGCGGCAGCCTGCTCGACGAAGCGCTGCAGGCAAGAATCGTTGCCACCCCGGGCGTCGCCCGCGTCAGCTTCACACGCCACGACAGCCTGCGCTTGAATATCGGCCAGGCGCCGGCCGCGCTGCTTGCCCGCCCGGTATCCGCCGACGGGCACGAACTGCCGCTGGTGGGTCGTGCCCGCCCGAGCGTGGCTGGCGAGGATCCGTCGATCTGGATCTCGGAAGCCATGCAGGATCTCTACGCCTGGGCACCGGGCCAGCGCGTGCAGATCCCCCTGGCCGGACAGCCGGTATGGACGCATGTTGCCGGCGTTTGGCGCGACTATTCACGCCAGACCGGCGCCGTGCTGATCGACCTCGCCGATTACCGGCGCTTGACGGGCGACCCACTGGCCAACGACGCGGCGATCACGGTTGCACCCGGCGTTTCAACGCAGCAACTCGGCGACCGACTTCTGGCGCTGGCCCCCCCCGGCGTGCTGCAGCTATCCCACCCCGGCGAGATCCGCGCCATCAGCCTGCGCATCTTCGACCGCACCTTCGCCGTCACCTACCTTCTTGAAGCCGTCGCCGTGATCATCGGCCTGGCCGGTGTCGCCGCCAGCTTTGCCGCGCTCGCCGCGGCACGCCGACGCGAATTCGGCATGCTGCGCCACCTCGGGCTGACGCGACGGCAGATCGCCTGGATGCTGGCGCAGGAAGGCGCGCTTGCCGCCAGCGTCGGTGTCGCGGTCGGGCTGGTTGCGGGCGGCGCCATCGGTCTCGTGCTCATCGAAGTCGTCAACCGGCAGAGCTTCCACTGGAGCATGGATCTGCACGTGCCGTGGGGATCGCTGGCGCTGTTCGGCGGCGTGATGGTCGCGCTCGCGGCGCTCGCTGCCGTGGCTGCCGGCCGGCAGGCGATGCGGCAGGACGCCGTGCTCGCCGTGCGCGAGGACTGGTGATGAAGCGCCGCGACTTCATCCTCGCGCTAGCGGGCCTTCCGGCACTCGCTCGCGCTCAATCGCAAGCGGCTGTCGCCGCCGTGGCGTTCGCGCCGGTACTCGCCGGTCATCCGCTCGAATTTCCGCGCGATCACGGCGCGCACCCCGCATTCCGCACGGAATGGTGGTACGCCACCGGCTGGCTGAACTTGCCCGATGGCAGCCCGCTCGGCTTCCAGACGACGTTCTTCCGCGTGCGTACCGGCATCGGCGAGGACAACCCGAGCACCTTCGCCCCCAGTCAGCTGCTCCTCGCCCACGCCGCCATCGCCGACCCTCACCTTGGCCGCTTGCGCCACGACCAGCGGATCGCTCGCCTTTCGCGCGTCGGACGAGCCGGCTTTACGACCGGCCGAACCGGCGTCTGGATCGGCGACTGGCGTTTCGAGCAAGCAAATGACGTCTATCAGGCGGAGGTGACCGGGGACGAATTCGCCTATTCGCTGACGCTCGTCCCGACTAGCCCGCCGATACTCAACGGCAAAGCGGGCTTCAGCATGAAGGCACCGGACGTCCGCAACGCAAGCTATTACTACAGCCGCCCGCAACTCGCGGTGAGTGGCACGGTCGCGCTCGCCGGCAAGCGCCAGCCGGTCACCGGCCGCGCCTGGCTCGATCACGAATGGTCGAGCGAACTGCTGCCCACGGAGGCGCAAGGCTGGGATTGGGTCGGCTTGAACCTCGCCGACGGCGGTGCCCTGATGGCCTTTCGGCTGCGCCGCGACGACGGCACACCACTGTGGGCCGCCGCCACACTCAAGCATGCCAACGAGGAGGTTCAGGTTTTCAAGCCAGAAGAAGTGGTCTTTTCGCCTCTTCGCCACTGGCAGTCGCCACGAACAGACATCGCCTACACGGTCGCCTGGTGCCTCACCATCGGCGGGCGAAGCCTGGAACTAGCGCCTTTGATCGACGACCAGGAACTCGACAGTCGGCACACGACGGGCAACGTGTATTGGGAAGGCGCGGTTCGCGTAAGCGAAAACGGTCGGGAAAGCGGCCACGGCTATCTGGAAATGACGGGCTACGGCGCACGCATCCGCATCGGCGGCGCCGGGTAAACGAAAAAAGGCCCCGAACTGCGCACAGCCGGGGCCGATCGCTTGTGCCGGAAAGACGTTACTTCTTGGCGACCGCCGCCTTGAAGGTCGCGCCAGCCGAGAACTTCGGCACGACGGCTTCGGCGATCGTCAGCTTCTCGCCCGTCTTCGGATTCTTGCCTTCGCGCGCCGCACGCACCGACGACTTGAAGGTACCGAAACCAACGAGGCTCACGCCGTCGTCGTTGGCCACGGCCTGAACGATCGTATTGATGAACGCATCAACCGCCTTGGCTGCGTCCACTTTGGTCAGATCGGCCGCATCGGCCACTGCTTCGATCAGTTCGGTCTTGTTCATTGTGTTTTCCTTGCTTGGTTGAAAAGTCAGAAATCCGAGGGATGCGGATGATACCCAAGAATTCGGGTATGGCAAGTCAATTGGCAAGAAAGTCTCTCTCAGGAGTCAATAACCCACCCTCGTCAAAGCTCCTCTAACGTCGTTTTTGAGAGTGAATGCCGAAGCAACTGATCGACGCTCTCGCTATCAGCGCCAGCTGTTGCTGACACCGCGAAGCGAATCGACGCCAATCCGTTCGCCGCCGGCGCCGACGATCGAAGACAACGCCTTGAATGCGTTGGCCTGTACCTTGTCCGGCAACGGAACGAACTTCGTGTCGCGGGCGAGCGTGTCACCGGCCGCGTAGACCCAGGCGAAGAAGAGCAGTACACGCGCAGTGCGCTCCGTATCGTTTGCCACCTTGGGAACGGCCACGTAGGTCCCCATGGTGATCGGCCACGAGCCGATGCCTTCCATGTCGGTCAATTCAAGGGAATATCCCGACGAGGGCAAAGTGAATAACGTGAGCAATGACAATTCTGGCCGATCGGCGGAACCCATCGGCCGATGCGTCGGAAGCCGCTTCTTTCTGCTGTTTTCCGGGGCCCGCATTTTGGTTCGCGATGATTACAGCGATGTGACGTGCCCGACAGGGTCCCGCCTCTGATGCGCCGTTTGTCCCGATGGTACCTGCGATGCCATCCCTGTAGCATCATGGACAGGACGAAGACCGCGCGTTGGTCGTCCGGACGAGGAACATGAAGACAGAGAGAACGAAGGGAGAAAGCGATGCAGTTCGATGTAATTGGTCTGGGCGTCTCGACGCTCGATATTCTCAGCCTGGTGGAGACATTTCCATCGGGCGACGGCGTCCAGCGCGCGGCCGCCGTCGCCGTACAGGGCGGCGGTCCGGTGTCCACGGCGATCGTCACCGCGGCCGCGCTCGGCGCCCGCACCGCGATGATCGACCGGCTGGGCGACGACTGGCGCGGCACGGCGATCATGGACGAGTACCGGCAATCGGGCGTCCATACCGGTTTTCTTGAGGTTGTGCCCGGTTGCACCTCGTCGACCGCGACCATCCTCGTGCGCCAGGCGGACGGCGCGCGTGCCATCGCCTACTGCCCGGGAAATACGGCCGAATTTTCCCCGGCGGATGTTCCGGCCGAGGCCATCGCGGCGGCAAGAATCCTGCATATCAACGGACGCTACCCGGATGCCTGCCTGCGAGCCTGCCAGATCGCCCGGCAAGCGGGCGCCAAGGTCTCCTTCGACGGCGGCGCACAGCGCTACCGCCCGGAAATCAGACCGCTCGTCGCCCTGACCGACATCGGCATCGTCGCGCTCGACTTTGCCCGGCAATACACCGGCCACGTCGAGGTTGATGCTGCGGCCCGCGCCTTGCTGGCCGAAGGTATGGAACTCGCGGTGATCACCGACGGCGTGCGCGGCAGCTGGATCTACCCGCGCAACGGCGAGCCGTTCCACCAACCGGCATTTCCGCAGCTCGACGTGGTAGACACCACCGGCTGCGGCGATACCTACCACGGCGCCTTCCTGTTCGGCCTCGCCAGCGGCTGGCCGCTGCGCGAGTGCGCCCGGCTGGCGAGCCGGGTCGCGGCGGAGAACTGCCGTTTCCTCGGTGGGCGCGGCGTTCTCTCAACCTTGCGCGACGAAGGCCATGCCGGACTGACCTCGCCTTACGCGGCGACAACGTCACACGAGTGAAACACGCGAAGGCGACGATGGTGCGCCCGCGAGAGAACGGTGCCGGCGTCTGCGAACGGCACACTGGGGCAAGGAAGTCCTGTCATCCGACACGCGTCGCGATGTGATCGATCAACTGACCACGGAGCACTATGATGAAGTATCGCCCCAATGAAACGACCTTGCTGGCCGTCGCCTTGCTCGCCGCCGTACTGACCGGCTGCGCCACCGACGGTCACCACCCGAAAACCGCCATGACCTACCCCACCCTCAACGGCGCCCGGCCGCTCGTGATCGGCCACCGTGGCGCAAGCGGCTACCTGCCCGAACACACGCTCGCCTCGTACAGGAAGGCGATCGAACTCGGCGCCGACTTCATCGAGCCCGACCTCGTCGTCACCAAGGACGGCGAACTCGTCGCGCGCCACGAACCGAACATCACGGCGACGACCAACGTCGCCGACCTGCCCCAGTTTGCAAGCCGCAAGACGACACGCAAGGTCGATGGCGTTTCGGAAACCGGCTGGTTCGTCACCGATTTCACGCTCGCCGAACTGCGCACCCTGCGCGCGAAACAGCCGAATCCGGCGCGCGACCCATCGTTCAACAACCAGTTCACCATCCCGACATTCCGCGAGATCCTCGAACTCGCCAAGGCGGAGTCGGTACGCACCGGGCGCACGATCGGCGTCTATCCCGAGACCAAGCACCCGACCTACCACGTTGACGCCAGTTTGCCGATCGAGCCGCGTCTGCTGATGATCCTCGCCGAGTACGGCTACACGAAGAAGGAATCGCCGGTCATCATCCAGTCGTTCGAAGTCGCCAACCTCAAGGCGTTGCGCACGCAGACCGGCGTGCGACTGGTGCAGTTGGTCGATGGCGACGGCGTCGATGCGAAAGGCGCGGTGACGCTGGTCGCGCCGTTCGACAAGCCCTACGACTTCGCCGTCGCAAAAGACAAGCGCACCTTCGCCGACCTGCTGACGCCGAAAGGCTTGGCCGAGATCAAGACCTACGCTGACGGCATTGGCCCGTGGAAACCCTACCTGGCCAGCACGGCGCAGGTGCTCGGGCCCAACGGCAAGCCGAAAGACTTGAACGGCGACGGGAAAATCACCGACGCCGATCGCGTGACCATCGCACCGACCTCCGTCGTGAAGGACGCGCACGCCGCAGGTCTGTTCGTACATGCCTACACCTTCCGCAACGAGGCCGACCTGCTCGCGCTCGACTACAACGGCAATCCGAAGAACGAGTACAAGCGCTTCTTTGAGCTGGGTGTCGACGGTGTGTTCAGCGACTTCCCGGATACCGCGGTCGCTGCGCGCGGCATGAGGTAAAGCAAGCCTTCACCGCGCACCAAAGCCATCCGGCAGCAGTCGCACCAACAAGAAATCCAGTTGGGCAACCGGGTTTCTTGTTTTTCGTTGTCTCCGACTCGGCCTTTGCTGACGTGCAACGAGCGTCAAGCCGACTGCCACCTTAAGAGATATAGCTGTAGCCGACAGCTCTACGAATATCTGTGCGATTCACGCCTTCATCAAACCTGCCCGCCCACACCCTTGAACTTCTCAACAAAAGCAGCAATTTTCTGAAAAACACTCTGCTTCATTTTCAAGAATTGCGGATTTAGCGGGCTCATCTTTGGCAGGATGGCATTGAGTTCTGTGCCGTTCTCGCTGGCGAATTCCCGCTTCAGCGAGGTGGCGATGTAGCGTCTGGCTGCCTCCGCATTCAGGTTCTCGGTGCTGATCAGCTCTAGCGCCTCGCGCTGCTGTTCGGCTTGGGCGAAAGTGAAGAAAGCATCGATCACACTGGCCTTGTCGCCTATCTTGTCCAGATCGGTCTGGTTGATGAAATCGACCAGCAGGCTTTCCTTGGCGCGGTAGCCAAGGCTGGCGCGAATCACGCGGCGTACTTCCTCCACCAGTGAAATCTTGTCCTTGAGCTTTTTGTTGTGCTCGAAAATCAATTCCAGAATGTAGTCCAGATTGATTTCCTGCGACTTGAGCAGATCAACCTCAAAGACCACGTCATTCCAGTCAATCGTGGTTTTTTCTTTTTCTTCGCCAGCTCTTTCCCGCCGTAGCCAGTCACGAATATCGTTGTAGGTGGAGCGGTAATCCTGAATCTTTCGATCTGCCGGGATCTTGATCTCTTGCAGCTTTGCCAGATCATCATCGCTCAAATTATGCTGGTCCTTGAACGCTTCGACTGCCGCAGGATCGTTCATGTCTACATCCTGCAAAGCTCTCAGGCTGGCGAACTCATCGTAGTTTTGCAGTACGTTTTCAACGCGCAAATACTCGCCAAACAGCTTGGCAAAGGCCTTCTTGTCAGACTCTTTTTCAATGGCAGATGGGTCAGGAAAGCGCTGCTCCAGCTCCTTCACCACTTCCACAAAGCCACGCCGCGCTTGACCGGTGGTATCGGTAAAGCCTTCCATGTACTCCTTGTAGCTCTTTTCCAGCACCACATTCTTGGTGTTCTTGTCACCGAACAGGGTGATGGCATCAATCGTTGCCTGCTCCAGATCGCGGAAGGTGACGATATTGCCGAAGGTCTTGGTGGCGTCAAAAATCCGGTTGGTGCGCGAATAGGCCTGCATCAGTCCGTGGAAGCGCAGATTCTTGTCGACAAACAACGTGTTGAGCGAGGGCGCATCGAAGCCGGTCAGGAACATACCCACCACGATGAGCAGGTCGATCTCCTTGGCCTTCACCTGCTTGGCCAGGTCTCGGTAGTAGTTCTGGAAGCCGTTGCTATCCACGCTGAAGTTGGTTTTGAACAGTGCGTTGTAATCCGCAATGGCTGCGCTCAAAAACTCCTTGGCGCTGCTGTTCATTGCGGATACATCAAAGCTTTCATCCTGAATATCGCCGATAGCATCCTGCTCCTCATTGGCGGCGAAGGAGAAGATGGTCGCCACGCGCAAAGGCTTGTCGCTATCCTTCTGCAAGGTCTTGAACGACTCGTAATACAGCTTGGCGGCATCGACGCTGCTCACGGCAAACATAGCGTTGAAGCCCTTGTTGCCCGCGTGCAGGCGGTGGGTTTTCTGCCGGAAGTTGGTCAGGATGTACTGGGTAATTTCGCGGATGCGGTCAGGATGCAGCAGGGCTTGCTTGTTCTCTGCCGCACTCAGCTTCTTTTCGTCCTTCTCGGTCTCGATGGCCTTGAACTGCGGGCGCACATCGTTGTAATCCACCTTGAACTTCAGCACCTTCTCATCGCGAATCGCGTCGGTGATCACGTAGGAATGCAACTCGCGGCCGAATACGCTGGCGGTGGTTTCCGCACCCAGCGCGTTCTCCGGGAAGATTGGGGTGCCGGTAAAGCCAAACTGATAGAACCTCTTGAACTTCTTCTGCAGGTTCTTCTGCGCTTCACCGAACTGGCTGCGGTGACATTCATCGAAGATGAACACGACCTGTTTGCCGTAGATGGGCAAATCACCTTCACTCTTCATCAGGTTATTGAGCTTCTGGATGGTGGTGACGACGATCTTGTTGTCGTCCTTCTCCAGATTGC